>Ga0209628_10000065_pt1 | contig 51616 bp, 54 predicted proteins | sample TergutCu122P4_FD_187285 | JGI IMG/M metagenome (GOLD analysis project Ga0209628, IMG submission 187285) | Cubitermes ugandensis P4 segment gut microbial communities from Kakamega Forest, Kenya - Cu122 P4 (SPAdes) (version 2) | ecosystem: Host-associated > Arthropoda: Insects > Digestive system... | reverse complement strand
TAAACCAATGAATATGACAGCAGGAATCGTTTTCATCCGACAAGAGGCCGTACAGATCATTGATCTGTGCCATTCTGGCGCGGTTCTTGCTACACACACACACACACACACACACACACACACACATGTAACAACCTGTTGACGCACCCGCCGCGAGGCGTTATGTGCGTTTATCCGAACGGCCCCGTCCCTCTTTTCGAGGGGCGGGGCCGTTTTCATTTCTTGCAACTGAACGGAGATTTACCATGAAGCAGAAGCTTTTGAGCTGTTGTGCGATTGGTCTGGCGCTTTCCCTCTCGGGCTGTGGAGGCGGGGGTGGTGGAGGTGGTAGTGCCTCTGGCGGTGGCAGCGCTGGTGGCGGTTACACTACCATCACCAAGGCCGGTGTGGCCGGCAGCTATGATTCTTCAAGTGGTGATGTTGCATTGTCCGGCGCAGATGGAACGGCTGAAACCCTGGCTTCTCCCGGTAGTGGTATGCAGGAAAAGCTCAAGGCAGGGTTTGTTTTTGGTGAAAGTGGCGAATACACGATGAAGGCCGGTTCCCTGACTATCGAGGACGCGACACGTATTTTGGCCTCCTACAACACTGCAACTCTGTACACCAAGAATGGTGTGGACTATGCCGTTCTGGCGGATACCCCCAGACGCATAAGTTTTGCTGAGTTTCAGACCCTGAACGGTACCAGTGGCGACGATGTCTTTGAGGGCACCATAGATTTGAAGAGCTTTGTCTGGTTTGGAAAACTGGACTATGCTGGTTTTGGTTACTGGGCGCAGGTAGCTGATCTTGTTGGTACGACCACCCATCACGGGATTACCGAAAACAATAAAGATACGATTGCTGTGAATGGAGGGCTTTTTTACGACGGCCAGCAGGCTAAATTTCAAGGAACGGGCTTGAGCTTCACGGGGCTGGCCGCTGGAGCTGCCGAGTATTTCACTCACACTGGAAATGTCTTGGCTCCCCTTGTAGGCAACGCTACCCTGAATATAGGGGCTAGCGGCGCCGGAACCCTGGTGCTGGCATTCCCCAACTTCTATACGTTCTCAGGATCGGTGAATGCGAGTGCGGGTAGCAGTGGATTCTCAGGCAGCTTTGACACAGCAGTCAAGGCAGCAAACTACTCTCCCGTTATTCCATATGATCTGAAAATGACTGAAATGAAACCCGGCAAAAACATCATAGAGGGTAATCTCTATGGTGCCAGTCCTACGACCCCCACTGAAGCGGCTGGAGCATGGGAGATGACGTTCATCCATAACGCGAACGATCAGACCAAAGTTCACGGCGTCTTCGGCGTAAAGCAATAACCGCCAAGCGCCATGTCGTTTCATTCAAGTCGAACCGGAGCACGGATGGCGGTTTTGTCCGTGTCTCTGGCAATCATGGCCTCGCCCTTGGCGTGGAGTGCGGAAGCTGACACGCCGGGCGCTCACCCTGCCATTCACGGCGAGGAGAGCAAGGCCGATGGCGCTGGAGACTCCCCGGAGCCGCTCCGAAAGACCCCCGAGGCCGGAGAGCCTCGGGACTCCGGCATCGGGGAAAAATCTCCCGGAAAGCGTCTCCTGACCCCGGAGGAAACCCTCTCCCTTGCTCAGTTTCTCCTGAGCAAGAACCGGGTGGATGACGCGGAAAGAATCTATCGGTTCCTTCTCAATTCCAGGGCTGGCGAAGATATCCGCATCGAAGCGGCCTTTCAGATCGGCCAGATTCTCGTCTCTCGGGGGCGATACCGCGAGGCCGCCCAGTATTTCATCGCTATTCTCAACTACAAACCGGATTTGTCCCGCGTGCGCCTGGAACTGGCGCGGGCATATTTCCTGGATAAAAACTATCCGGACGCTACCCTTCAGTTTGAACTGGTCAAGGGCGGAAACCTGCCTCCGGAAGTGCTCGTCAACGTGGACGCCTTTCTGGATCTCATCCGCCGCCAGAAGAACTGGACTTTCAACTTTGCCATGAGCCCGGTGTCGGATTCCAACATCAATCAGGCTTCCGGCAACAGGGAAGAGTGCGTGGACGTCCTTGGAATGACCCTGTGCCGCCCTCTGGCCGAAAAGGCCAGCGGGATCGGGCTGAACCTCAATGCCAACCTGGATTACTTCAAGCGTCTCAGCCAGGATTGGGGGTTGCGGGCTTCAGCAGGTTTCAGCGCCCTGGAATACAAGGGCCGGGCCTTCGACGACTATTCCCTTTATGCCGCCCTGGGGCCGCGTTACCTGTGGGCGAGCGGGGAAGCCAGCGTGCAGCCCACGTTCCGCAAGCGCTGGTATGCCGGAAAATCGTACCGCGATGAATATGGCCTGCGGGCGGATGGGCGCAAGGTCTGGAGTCGGCTCATTCTGGACGCCAGCGCAAGCTATGCCAGGAACAGCTACGCCGATGCCTTCCTCGACAGCATGCTGCGCGGTGCTTCATGGGGCGCGAGTCTGCAACCCCGCTATGTCCTGAATGATCGCACCTTCATCCTGGCCGGGCTGGAGTTTATGCGCGAGGACGCCCGGGAAAAGGCTTATGCGAACGACAACTTGAGTTATTCCCTGGGGGTTTACCGCGTTTTGCCGTATGGATTTTCCCTGTACCTGGGCGGCAGCCTGACCGAATCGAAATACCGCGCCTCGCAATGGTACGTCACCAAGGACAACAGGATAGACGTGACAACGCGCAGGGACAAAATCTGGGGAATGACGACCTTTCTATCCAGCAACCGTCTGGAGAAATACAACCTGACACCGATCCTGAGATACAGCTACACCAAGCGCACCTCCAACATCTGGAGCCGGGAATACGAGCGCAACCGTGTGGATTTTCTGATGAATCTCAGGATATAGGCGTAATCGGCGCCATTTTCCGGTAGGGGAGAGGTTGAAACCCGGCGGTATGGAGGGCGGGTGGCGCGCGCGCAGTACCGTTGAGTACGTCAACACCAGCTACGCGGCAACGATGCGAAACGCGGTGGCCTTGGCGATGGGGCGCACGAGATTGCGCTCGCGCTTGAGATCGACGATGCCGTAGTTGGACATGGTTTTGAGCGTGCGCGACAGATTGCCCGGCTCGCGGCCCGTGGCCTGAGCCAGCGCCGAAATGGATTCGGGCTCAGTCTCGGCTATGACACGCAGCAGCGCACGGTTGTCGTCGCTCAACACTTCGGCTAATGATTTCATCGAGGTGAACCAGATTTTTGGTTCACTCGGTTTTGGTTTGTAGTCGCCGCGTGCGATGGCCAGCACGCGCTCACGAATTTGATCCTGGGGCATGATGCCGATGACGATGGATTTCATGGCTTGCTAACCTCCAACAGGACGCGATCCACGTCCGCGAAAAAATCTTCCAGCAACTCTCTTCGTATGGGAGACATCCTAAGCCAACAACAAAAACAGCGTCGGACGCTTGGCAAGCGCGGGTGGCGGGGTTTTGCGCCAGTCGGCGATGGTTTGGGTGCGCAGGTATTCGTCGGCGGTGGCAAGTTCGCGCGCAACGCACAGGCGGGTGGACGGGCGGCAGACGTGGAGCAGGGCGGCGAACAGGTGTTCGTTGCGGTAGGGCGTCTCGATGAAGATTTGCGTGCGGGCAAGCCGCCGGGATTCGTCTTCGAGCGCGCGCAGGTGGCGGTCGCGGGCTTCCTTTTCGGACGGCAGGTAGCCGTGGAAAGCGAAATTCTGGCCGTTGAGTCCTGAACCCATCAGACCGAGCAGGATGGAGGACGGGCCGACCAGCGGAACGACGCGCACGCCCAGGGCGTGGGCGCGGGCAACGAGCCGCGCGCCGGGATCGGCGACGGCCGGGCAACCGGCATCCGACATCAGGCCGACGTTTTCGCCATCGAGCGCCGGGGCAAGCAGGGCGTCCAGCTCAACATCGCTGCCTTTTTCGGGTAGCTCGCGAATGTCGGTGTCGCGTAGCGTGCCGGGAAAGTCGATGCGTTTCAGGTGGGCGCGGGCGGTGCGGGCGTTTTCAACCACGAAATGACGGATACTGGCGGCGCAGGATTGTGCGGCGGCGGGGAGGAAATCCGTCCAGGGCGCGTCTCCCAGGCTGGCGGGGATGAGCACGAGCGCGCCATTGGCCGCGTTCGGCATGTTCACGGCAGTTCCACGCCCGCCGCGCGGAGCATGCGGGCAAGCGCAATCAGGGGCAAGCCGATGAGGGCGGTGGGGTCATCGCCCGAGAGCGCATCGAGCAGCGTGATGCCCAATCCTTCGCACTTGGCGCTGCCCGCGCAGTCGAGCGCCGGTTCGCGTTCGAGATAACGGCGAATTTCAGACTCGCTCAACGGGCGAAAGCGCACGCGGGTGAGGATGTTTTCGCATTGCTCGTGTCCGCTGCGTCCGTCGATGAGGGCAACGGCCGTGTGGAAAAGCACTTCCTGTCCGCTCATGCGCTGGAGTTGGGTCACCGCGTTTTCGACCGTGCCGGGCTTGCCGAAAATCTCCGCGCCAAGGGCGGCGACCTGGTCGCTGCCGATCACGAGCGCATCCGACCTCGATCGGAAAACGTCGCGCGCCTTGGCGAGCGCCAGCCGCTCGGCGAGGCGCTCGGGCGCTTCGCCGGGCAGCCGGGTCTCAACGACCTGCGGGCTGGCGGTTTCGAACGGCAGTCCGAAACGCTCCAACAACTGCCGACGATAGATCGAAGTCGAGGCAAGAACGAGGCTGGGCAAGTTCCGACTCACGTCGATTGGCTGTCGGGAAGCGGCCCCAGGACGGATTCCCGCATCGCACGCTTGTTCAGTTTGCCTACGCTGGTCTTCATCAACTCCGGAACGAAACGCACTTGCAGCAGAATGCCGTGGCGCGACACATGGGTGACTTCAATCAGATGCGCCGCGTAGGCGCGAATCTTGTGCTCTGTCACCTTGCCCACGAAATCCGGCTTGAGCACCACCAGGGCCAGGGGGCGTTCGCCCCACTTCTCGTCAGGCAGGGCGATCACCGCCGATTCCTGCACGGCTTCGTGGCTGTTCAGAATTTCTTCGAGTTCCAGCGAAGAGGCCCATTCGCCAGCGATCTTGATCACGTCCTTCAGGCGGTCGGTAATCTTGACGAAGCCCCGCGCGTCGATATTGGCAATATCCTGGGTATGCAGGTATCCGCCCGACCACAGCTTTTCCGAGGACTGCGGCGCGTGCAGGTATTCCTGGGTCAGCCATGGCGCGCGCAGCACGATTTCGCCGGACGCCACCCCGTCGTGCGGAACGTCCGTCATTTCCGGCGTGACGACGCGCAGGTCGACGAGCGGCAACGGCAGGCCGGTTTTGCACCGCAGGCGCACCTGTTCCTTTTCCGGCCTTTGGAGATCCTGTGTCTTGAGATGGGCGATGGTCACCACGGGACAGGTTTCCGACATGCCGTAGCCGGTTGCCAATTCGATACCGCGCCTCAAAGCGGTCAGAGCCAGCGTCTCGGTCATGGCCGATCCGCCGATCAGCACTTTCCAGCCGGAAAGGTCAAAGGACTCCGAATCGGGATGGTTGAGCAGCATCTGTATGATCGACGGGACGCAGTGCGAATAGGTGACCCGTTCGTCGACGATGAGCTTCAGCAGGCTGCCCGGCACGTAGCGTCCCGGATAGACTTGCTTTAATCCGAGCAAAGTGGCGACGTAGGGGTAGCCCCAGGCATGCACATGGAACATCGGCGTGAGCGGCATATAGACATCGGACGTGCGGAGCGTCGCGCCGACTTCCGATGTGCCCGTCAGGGTGGCCAGCCCCAGCGTGTGCAGAACAAGCTGACGGTGGCTGAAACTGACGCCCTTCGGCAGTCCGGTGGTGCCGGTGGTGTAGAACACCGTGGCCTGCGCGTTTTCGTCGAAATCCTCGAAGACGTAGTCCGGATCGGAGTTGGTCAGCAGCGTCTCGTATTCGGCGGCGAAGTTTACCGGCCCTTCGAGCGGCCCATGCTCGTCGTCGATCAACACGAAATGGCGCACGCTTTCCAGCCGATCGACGATCGGCGCCAGCAGGGGGAAAAATTCGCGGTTGATCAACAGTACGTCGGCGCCAGCGTGATTGAGCGTATAGAGAATCTGCGGAGCGTTCAGGCGGACATTCACGGTCAGCAGGATCGCGCCCATCATCGGCACGGCAAAGAAGGCTTCCAGGTAGCGATGGCTGTCCCAATCCATGACGGCGACCGTCTGTCCCGGCTTGACGCCGAGGCCTGCCAGGGCGTTGGCCAGGCGTCCGACACGTTCCCTGAACGTGCGGTAGGTATGGCGGACGGTTCCCCTATAGGTGATTTCCTGATCGGGCGCTGTGGCCAGCGGCGTATGCAGAAGCTGCTTGATCAGCAATGGATAGGCATACGCTGACGACGTTCCCTTGATTATCTTTACTGACATATCGCTTCCTCAAGTCAAAATGTGCGGTGCAATCTTAAAGGTTTGGAGGTAAAAAACGAAACTGAACACACGTCAATCGCAATCCTCGCCATGGGCGGTCAGGCAGCGTTTTCGGGTTGAGACAGGAACTGAGACACTACCGGGATTGGGAGGGTTTTGACAGCGGGGATGAAAAATAATACTATCCCACGCTTCTGTTCAAACAAGGCAGTAGCCGGTGCAGCATGAGTCGTATCGCTGACGTTTTCAAGTTTGCCGCTGGAGGCGGCGTGCTGGAAGGCGAAATGCCGGTGGCGCACCTTGGGCGACTTCTCGATCAGCTTGCCGGTAATGAAGGCGTGATATGCTGGCGGCTTTCCGGCGGCATGGATGCTGAAGGCAAGCCCAGGCTCGATCTTGCCGTGAGCGGTCGGCTGGTGTTGTGTTGCCAGCGTTGCCTCGGCGGGCTGGATTGGGAATTGGCGATCGGGACGGCCTTGTTGCCGGTTCGCGCCGGGCAGGATTTGCCCGAAGACGAACTGGAGAACGATGAGACCGACGCGGTTGAGGTCGATAGCGATGGCGGGCTTGATGTGTTGTCGCTGATCGAGGATGAAATCATCCTCGCGTTGCCGATAGCGGCCAGGCATACGGATTGCGGGATGCCGGATGCATCGGAAACGAACAGCGGCGTGCGCAGGGAGTCACCCTTCGCTGCGCTCGCTGGCTTGCGGGGCAAGGAAATTTTGTAATTCAGGAGTGTTTTATGGCTGTTCAACAGAACAAGAAGTCTCCATCCAAGCGCGGCATGCACCGCGCCCATGATTTTTTGACTGCACCCGCGTTGGCCGTCGAGCCGACCACGGGGGAAGTTCATCTGCGGCATCACATCAGCCCGAGCGGTTTTTATCGCGGCAAAAAGGTGACAAAGGGCAAGGACGAGTAACAATCTGCCCGGGAATCCGAAAGATCGGCGCAGGGCGTGTAGATGCCCTCGCCGTTTTTTTCATCCCATAGCTTTTGTCATGTGAGGGGGAGCGATGAATACCACCATTGCTATTGATTGCATGGGAGGCGATCACGGCCCGGTTGTTACCGTGCCAGCCGCGTTGGCTTTTTTGAGTACCCATCCCGAAGCCGAGGTGATTCTCGTCGGACGCGAGGAAGAACTGGCTCCTCTGGTGGAAAAAGCGCAGCCCAGGTTGAAATCGCGGCTACGCATCCACAATGCCACGCAGGTGGTGGGGATGGATGAGCCGCCTGCCAGCGTGCGCGCCAAGAGGGATTCCTCGATGCGCGTGGCGCTCCATCTGGTCAAGGACGGGCAGGCCCAGGCCGCAGTGTCGGCGGGCAATACCGGCGCGCTGGTGATGATTTCCCGTTTTGCGCTCAAAACGTTCCCCGGCATCGACCGCCCGGCGATCTGTTTCGCGTTGCCCACGATGAAGGGGCATACCTACGCGCTCGATTTGGGGGGTAACGTCGATTGCACGCCCGAACACCTGTTTCAGTTCGGGGTCATGGGCGCGATGCTGGCCTCGGCGCTCGATCATAACGAGCGCCCGACGGTAGGGTTGCTCAACGTCGGGCACGAAGAGATCAAGGGTAACGATCTGACCAAACAGACCGCCAAATTGTTGCGTGAGAGCAATCTCAATTACTATGGCTACGTCGAGGGTGATGACATCTTCATGGGGACGACCGATGTCGTGGTCTGTGACGGTTTCGTCGGCAATGTGGCGCTCAAGACCGGCGAGGGTTTGGGGAGGATGCTTGGCACCTTTTTGCGCGAGGAAGTCAAGCGCGGGCCGCTCTCGATGCTGATGGGGCTGATAGCCATGCCGGTACTCAAACGGTTCAAGCACCGGGCCAATCCCGGCCGCTACAATGGCGCGGTGTTGCTTGGATTGTGCGGCGGCGTGGTGCTGAAGAGTCACGGATCGGCCGATGCCTACGCCTTTGAACAGGCGCTCGTTCGGGCTGCCGATGCCGTGTCCAACAACCTGATCCAGCGTATCGGGGACAGGATGGGGGCAATGATGAAAATGAACGGGGTGAACGGGGTGAACGGGGTGGGTGCATGATCCACGCAAGAATCGTCGGAACGGGCAGTCATTTGCCGGGAGAGCCGGTCACGAACGATGACCTGGTCAGCCGCGGCATCGACACTTCGGACGAATGGATCACAGCCCGTACCGGGATTCGCGCCCGCCACTTTGTCGCGCCCGGCGGCAGATCGAGCGAACTGGCATTGATCGCTGCGCGCAAGGCCATCGAAGCTGCCGGTTGTGTCGCGAATGACATTGATCTCATCATTGTTGCGACATCGACCCCCGATTTCATCTTTCCAAGCACGGCAACCTTGGTGCAGGCCGGGCTTGGTATTGAAAACAACTGCGCGGCTTTCGACGTGCAGGCGGTTTGCAGCGGTTTTGTTTACGCGCTGGCGACCGCAGAGAAGTTCATCCGCTCGGGGAGCCACCGGCGGGCGCTGGTCATCGGGGCCGAGGTGTTTTCGAATATTCTCGACTGGGCCGATCGCGGTACTTGTGTGCTGTTCGGTGACGGTGCGGGCGCGGTGGTGCTGGAAGCATCAAACGAGCCCGGTATCCGCGCCGTGGCGCTTCACGCGGATGGCAGGCATCATCCTGATCTTTGGGTTCCCGGCCGCGTTGCCGGAGGGCAGGTGACGGGTGATCCTTTCCTGCGCATGAACGGGCAGGTGGTCTTCAAGTTCGCGGTCAAGGTGCTGGAGGCAATGGTGCAGGAAATTGTCGACCTTGCCGATGTGTCACAGAACAGCATCGACTGGCTGGTTCCGCATCAGGCAAATATCCGTATCATCCAGGCCATGGCCAAACATCTTGGGTTGCCAATGGAAAAAGTCGTGACTACGGTCGGCATTCATGGCAATACTTCGGCGGCTTCGATTCCGCTGGCGCTCGATTGTGCGATACGCGATGGCCGCATCCGCCCCGGCCAACGAATCCTGGTTGAAGGAATCGGCGGGGGATTTGCGTGGGGCGCGGCGCTCATCGACCTTTGATCAGCACGATGCTGGTTCCTTTGAATCAACGAATGAGTGAATCAACATGACTTTCGCACTGATTTTTCCCGGACAGGGTTCTCAATCCGTCGGCATGATGGACGGTTATGGCGATTCGTCGGTCATTCGCGAAACTTTCGCTGAGGCCTCCGCGGCGCTTGGCGAGGATTTGTGGCAGATGGTCTCGGTTGGCCCGGCCGAACGTCTGGCGCTGACCGTCAATACGCAGCCCTTGATGTTGACCGCCGGCGTGGCCACGTATCGCGCCTGGCTGGCGGCGGGCGGCCCCAAACCGGCCCTGGTGGCCGGACACAGCCTGGGCGAATATTCGGCGCTGGTGGCGGCGGGCGCCTTGTCCTTTACGGACGCCGTGCCGCTGGTGAGATTTCGCGCGCAGGCGATGCAGGAAGCCGTGCCGGAAGGAGAAGGCGCGATGGCCGCGCTCATGGGGCTGGACATCGAGGATGTGCATGCGACCTGCCTTGAGGCAGCGCAGGGCGAGGTGGTGGAAGCCGCCAATCTCAATGCGCCGGGGCAGATCGTGATTGCCGGAGCCAGAACTGCGGTGGAGCGCGCCATGACGCTTGCCACGGCAAAGGGCGCAAAGCGTGCGGTACTGTTGCCGGTCTCCGCGCCGTTCCATTGCGCGCTGATGAAACCGGCGGCGGAACGGTTGCGCGAACGGCTGGCGACGGTAAGAATTTCCAGACCGGAAATCAATGTGCTCAACAATGTCGATGTTGCCGTCCAGGATGATCCCGAGAAAATACGTGATGCACTGGTGCGGCAGGCGTTCTCGCCGGTGCGCTGGATCGAATCCGTGACGGCGATGGCTGAGCGCGGGATGAACCGTGTTATCGAATGCGGCCCCGGCAGGGTACTGGCCGCCATGACCCGGCGGATCAGCAAGGATGTGGAAGGGGGCGCGCTGCATGATGCGGCGAGCCTGGAACAGATGTTGACGGAACTGAGGAAGGAATGAGTATGAGTTACTCGCTCGAAGGACAGCTTGCGCTGGTAACGGGGGCCATGCGCGGTATTGGTCGCGCGGTGGCGTTTGAACTCGGACGGCAGGGGGCGACCGTGATCGGCACGGCCGTCACGGAGGAGGCCGCTGCGGAATTGACACAGGCGTTTTCGGCGGCCGGGATCAAGGGCGCGGGCAAAGTGCTCGACGTGACCGACGCTCCGGCCTGCGAGCAGGCCGTTGCTGAAATCGAAAAGGAATTCGGCGCGATCGGCATCCTGGTGAACAATGCGGGCATTACCCGCGACAACCTTGCCATGCGCATGAAAGACGACGAATGGGATGCGGTCATTGATGTCAATCTCAAGGCGGTGTTCAGGATGTCGCGTCTGGTCATGCGCGGCATGATGAAAGCGCGCGCGGGACGCATCATCAACATCACTTCGGTGGTGGGCAGCACCGGCAATCCAGGGCAGGCCAATTACGCCGCCTCCAAGGCCGGCGTGGCAGGGATGAGCCGTTCGCTCGCCCTGGAACTGGGCAGCCGCAACATCACCGTCAACTGTGTGGCCCCCGGTTTCATTGATACCCAGATGACCCAGGGGTTGCCACAGGCGGTGCGCGACTCCCTTTTGAGCAACATTACGCTGGGCCGCCTCGGCAAGCCGGAGGAAATCGCCTGCGCGGTGGCGTTTCTTGCTTCACCGGCAGCGGCCTACATCACCGGGCAGACTTTACATGTCAATGGTGGCATGTATACGACATAGGATTTGCGGCAGTAGCGCAATCCTGCCTTTCTGGTAAACTGTGAAGATTATTCACACCTGCATGGTTAAGGAGTTGGTTTATGAGCGATATCGAACAACGCGTCAGGAAGATCGTTGCCGAGCAACTCGGCGTCGCCGAAGCGGAAATCAAGAATGAGGCTTCGTTCGTGGATGATCTGGGCGCGGATTCGCTGGATACCGTAGAATTGGTCATGGCTTTGGAAGAAGAATTCGAGTGCGAAATTCCGGATGAGGAAGCCGAGAAGATCACCACCGTGCAGCAGGCGATCGACTACGTTCAGGCTCACCTCAAGAAGTAACTTCTATTGCTTTTTTGGCTCTTCAGCGGTTGCTCCCTGCGGCCGCTGACGAGTTTGTGTTTTTTCTCCGCTGTGTTTTTCGGAGCGTTCCGTGTTTTGTCGCAGAGTCGTTGTTACTGGTTTGGGCGCCATCTCGCCGGTGGGCAATACGGTTTCCGAAGCTTGGGAAAATATACTCGCCGGCAGGAGCGGGATCGGCCCGATTACGCGCTTCGATGCGAGCGCGTTCGGTTGTCGTGTAGCGGGTGAAGTCAAAAACTTCACTGCGACCGACTGGATACCGCCAAAGGACGCGCGCCGGATGGATGCCTACATCCATTACGGTATCGCGGCGGGCACCCAGGCGTTTCGGGATTCCGGTCTCGAAGTCACCGAAGCCAATGCCGACCGCATTGGCATCAACATCGGTTCGGGCATGGGCGGCCTGTCGTTTATCGAACTGGCGCACAGTGATTATCTTGCCGGCGGTCCGCGCAAGGTTTCGCCGTTTTTCGTGCCTGGATCCATCATCAACATGATCGCCGGGAACCTGTCGATCATGCATGGGCTGAAAGGGCCGAATCTTGCCGTGGCAACAGCGTGCACCTCTGGCCTGCACGCCATGGGCCTCAGCGCGCGCATGATTGCCTATGGCGATGCGGATGCCATGGTCTGTGGCGGCGCGGAATCCACGATAACGCCTTTGGCGGTCGGGGGGTTTGGTTCGGCGAAGGCGCTCTCGCATCGCAACGATGATCCTGCTACGGCCAGTCGGCCCTGGGATCGTGACCGCGACGGTTTCGTGATCGGGGAAGGTTCCGGCGTGCTGGTGCTCGAAGAGTATGAACACGCCAAGCGACGCGGAGCAAGAATCTACGCAGAGATCATCGGTTTTGGCATGAGCGGCGATGCGCATCACATCACTGCGCCGGATACCGACGGTCCGCGCCGCAGCATGCTCAACGCGCTCAAGGATGCCGGGATCAATCCCGATCAGGTGCAATACCTGAACGCGCATGGCACGTCGACTCCGCTGGGCGACAAGAACGAAACCGAGGCGATCAAGCTTGCTTTCGGGGTCGATAATGCCGCCAGACTGGTGGTCAATTCCACCAAGTCGATGACCGGACATTTGCTCGGAGGCGCGGGCGGGATCGAGTCGGTATTCACCGTGCTCGCCGTTTACCATCAGGTCTCCCCGCCGACGATCAACATCTTCAATCAGGACCCGGAATGCGATCTCGATTACTGCGCCAATACCGCGCGTGAGATGAAGATCGACGTGGCCCTGAAGAACAACTTCGGCTTCGGCGGTACGAACGGGACCCTGGTGTTCCGCCGCGTCTAAAAAATTCTAATGATGGACGAGCCGCTCACGATACGGCTCAGACCAAGCCCGGCGCTGCTGGCGGTGATGCTCGTCGCTCACCTTGGCGGTGCCGTGGCGCTTTTCCTGATGCATTTGCCGTTCATGCCAACGGTTCCGCTCGTGTTGCTGCTGCTCGTTTCCGCCGTGCTGGCGGCGCGGGCGCAGGCGAGCAAGCGCGGACTGTCGCTCGTGCTGGCAGCCGATGGCGCTCTGCGGATCTGTCGGGAAGGCGGCAATCACGATGCATGGGGCAGGGTTTTGCCCGGCGCGGTGTTGTTCCCTGCCGTGTCGTGGTTTGCGCTGGCCTGGACCGAGCAGGACGGTCGTCCCCGACGCTTGCCTCTGATGCTGATTGCCTCCGAAGTGATCGAAGAGTGCGGCGGAAATGCCCAATGGCGGCGCTTGCGCATCTGGTTGCGTCATCGCGCCCTCAACGCCGGGCCGGATACGCTCAGTCCGGCGGCCTGAATCGCGGCGGACGCAGCACGGTATCGCGGGCGCGCGGCAGGGTGTGGGGGTAGTCGCGCGAGGTGTGCAGCCCCCGGCTTTCACGGCGCAGTAACGCGCAGCGCACGATCAACCCGGCGGTGACGACGAGGTTGCGCAATTCGATGAGGTCGTTGGAAACCCGGAAGTTCGAGTAGAACTCGTCGATTTCGCGTGCGAGCAGCCGGATGCGGTGCTGGGCGCGTTGCAGTCGCTTGGTGGTGCGCACGATGCCGACGTAATCCCACATCGCCTGACGCAATTCCGCCCAGTTGTGGGTGATGACGACTTCCTCGTCGGCATCGGTCACACGGCTCTCGTCCCAGGCGGGCAGGGAAGGAATCGGGGTGGCTGGGCGGCCGAGAATGTCCCGGGCTGCCGCGCTGCCGAACACCAGACATTCGAGGAGCGAATTCGACGCCAGCCGGTTTGCGCCATGGAGCCCCGTGCCCGCTGTTTCCCCGACCGCGTAGAGGTTGGGGACATCGGTGTGCGCGGCAAGATCGGTCACGACGCCGCCGCAGGAATAATGCGCTGCCGGCACGACCGGGATGGGTTCCCGTGTCATGTCGATGCCCAGTTCCAGACAACGCGCGTGGATATTGGGGAAATGTTCGCGCAACCAGTCCGCCGGTTTGTGGCTGATATCAAGGTACACGCAATCGAGACCGTGTTTTTTCATCTCGAAATCAATGGCGCGGGCAACGATGTCCCGTGGGGCGAGTTCGGCGCGCGCATCGTGTGCGGGCATGAAACGGGTTCCATCGGGCCGCTTCAGCAGACCGCCTTCGCCCCGCACGGCTTCGGAAATCAGAAAGGATTTTGCCTGCGGGTGATAGAGGCAGGTGGGGTGAAACTGGATGAACTCCATGTTGCGCACCCGGCAACCTGCCCGCCAGGCCATTGCTATGCCGTCGCCGGTGGCGATATCCGGGTTGGAGGTGTAAAGATAGACCTTGCCTGTGCCGCCGGTGGCCAGTACCGTGCTGCGCGCGGCAAAGGTGATGACTCGATCATTTTCGATGTCGAGCGCGTAGGCGCCGACGCAGCCGAGTTCGGGTTTGCCGATCCGCTCTCCGTGAATGAGGTCGATAGCGATGTGATGTTCAAAGATGTCGATGTTCGGATGCGCGAGCGCCGCCTCGCTCAGGGTTGCCTGTACCGCTGCGCCGGTCGCGTCGGCGGCGTGAATGATGCGCCGGTGGGAATGTCCGCCTTCGCGAGTGAGATGAAACCCGAGTTCCGTATCTTCCCCGCGGGTAAAAGGCACGCCGCGGCTGATGAGCCAGCCGATGGCTTCGCGACCGTGTTCGACCGTGTAGCGGGTGACCTCCGGGTTGCACAGGTTGGCCCCGGCATCGAACGTATCACGGATGTGGGCTTCGATACTGTCGGTCGTGTCGAGCACTGCGGCGATGCCGCCCTGCGCCAGGGCGCTTGCGCTATCGGCCAGCGCGCGCTTGGTGACGAGCGCAACCTTCAGGCGGTCGGCGAGCAAAAGAGCCATCGACTGGCCTGCCGCGCCGCTGCCAAGGATCAGGACATCATACTGACGCTGTTCCGTCACGATGCGCGCCCCTGAGAAAATAGAGAAAAGTGTGCAATATGATACGCGATGAGCGCGTTTTCCCTGCAAATATGCTGAACCAAATCATGACTGTGCTGTCTATGAGGCATGGAACTGGTAAGCAGATGGCTTACTTATACAGATGCTGATTTTAGATAGAACAGGATAACACTAGGCAGGATACTGGATGAGCAATCGTGAAATCGATCAGCTATTGGTAGAGCGCGTTCAGAGTGGAGACAAACAGGCGTTTGGTTTATTGGTATCGAAATACCAGCGCAAGCTTCATCGTTTGCTCTCGCGGCTGGTGCGCGACCCTGCCGAAGTCGAGGACCTGGCCCAGGAGACATTCGTCAAGGCGTATCGTGCGTTGGCGTCCTTTCGTGGGGAAAGCGCCTTTTACACATGGCTCTACCGGATCGGCATCAACACCGCAAAAAATTATCTTGCTGCACAGGTTCGACAGATACAGGTTTCGACCGGCATGGACTCGACCGAGATGGAAAATATGGAAGGCGCGGAGCGTCTGCGCGATTTCGATACGCCCGAGCGGCAGTTGATGACGCGCCAGATTGCGTTGACGGTGGATGATGCATTGGCCGATTTGCCCGACGAATTGCGCGAAGCCATCACCTTGCGCGAACTGGAAGGACTGAGTTATGAAGATATTGCCAGCGCCATGGACTGTCCGGTCGGCACGGTACGGTCGCGGATTTTCCGCGCGCGTGAGGCGATTGCCGCCCGCCTGCGGCCGCTTCTCGGTACGCGCGCGGATGAACGTTGGTAAATGATGCAAAGCTTGTATGACTGCAAAGGGTACTCGGAATGGAGAGGGCTGAAATGAAAGAGAAACTTTCGGCGATGCTCGATGGCGACATCGACGACGCAACGGCCCGTGCGTTGCTCACCCGGCTCAAGCACGATCAGGCATTTCGTGACGAGTGGGATGCGTATTGTCTGGTGGGCGATTTCATCCGGGGCGATGCGCCGCCGGAGTTGGAAGGGTTTACCGAGCGGGTAATGGCCCGGCTCGAAGATGAACCCGCCATCTTCGTTCCGTCCGGCAGGAAGGACGAGGCTGCGCATCGCTCCTGGCGTCATCGTTTGTTGCCGCTGGCGGCTTCGGTGATGGGGGTGCTGGCGGTAGGAGGGCTTGTGGCGGTTTTGTCCCATGAGACGCCTGCTCCGGTGGTTGCATCCGTTCAGGTCACTGAGCCTCTGGCAACGGTTCCTGTTACCCATTTCGCGAACAACGGCGCAGCAATTACAATTTTCATCGAACCGGCGAATGCGGGAGACAAAGCACGCGGAGCTTATCCTGGAGACGGTGCGGTCAATGTTTTCGAACGTATTGCGGGCGGACATCGGATCACGGCGATCGGTGAAGTGCCGGCGCCTCTCGTGCAACGGGTGGCAGAAGCCATCGAGGAGACCAAATGATCGAGGCTGTCGTCACACGCTGGCGCATGGGCAGGGAGCGCGGCGCATGAGTGCGACGGGTGTGTTCACGGTTCTGAGCCGTCAATGGTGTCATCTCTGTCATGAACTGGTCGAGGCGCTGGAACCGATTGCGCAGCATTACGGCTGGCGAATCGAGGTTGTCGACGTCGATCAGGAACCGGCGCTGGAAGCGCGTTGGGATGAGTTGGTTCCCGTTCTGCTCGTGGACGACGTGGAAATTTGCCATCATCGGCTCGATACAGACGCCGTGCACGCATTTTGCAGGGCTTTTCCGATAAACTCCTAAAGTTTTGCCGGATAGCCCTCGCCCGTTTATCGGGGTGGTATCCGCCGCCACCTCTGTTACGTACCTGTCCTGTCCGATGCAACATATTCGCAATTTCTCCATCATCGCCCATATCGACCACGGTAAATCCACGCTTGCCGATCGGATCATCCATCTTTGCGGAGGGCTTTCGGCGCGCGAAATGGAAGAACAGGTGCTCGATTCGATGGACATCGAGCGCGAACGTGGCATCACTATCAAGGCGCAAACGGCGGCATTGCAATACAAGGCCCGCGACGGAAATACCTACAACCTGAACCTGATCGACACGCCGGGGCACGTCGACTTCTCCTACGAAGTCAGCCGCTCGCTGTCGGCCTGCGAAGGGGCGCTCCTGGTCGTGGATGCCTCGCAGGGGGTGGAAGCGCAGACGGTAGCGAACTGCTACACCGCGCTCGACCTGAACGTGGAAGTCGTGCCGGTGCTCAACAAGATCGACCTGCCGGCGGCCGATCCCGACAACGCGCGCGAAGAAATCGAAGATGTCATCGGGGTCGATGCGTCGGAAGCCATCGAATGCTCGGCCAAAACCGGCCTGGGCGTCGAAGACGTGATCGAAGCCATCATCGGCCGCGTCCCGCCGCCAAAGGGCAAACCCGACGGGCCGCTGAAGGCGCTCATCATCGACTCCTGGTTCGACAACTACGTCGGCGTGGTCATGCTGGTCAGGGTAGTCGACGGCGTGCTGCGCGTGAAGGATCGCATTCTGCTGATGTCGACTGGCGCGCAGTATCCGTGCGATCAGGTCGGCGTCTTCACCCCGCGCTCGGTCGAACGCGACCAACTCGCTGCCGGTGAAGTGGGTTTCGTCATCGCAGGCATCAAGGAACTGGAAGCGGCGCGAGTGGGCGACACGCTCACATTGGCGACTCGTCCGGCGGATGCGCCGCTGCCGGGATTCAAGGAAATCAAGCCGCAGGTTTTCGCCGGTCTGTATCCGGTGGAGTCCTCCGAGTACGACCAGTTGCGCGATTCCCTCGAAAAGCTGCGGCTCAATGATGCTTCTCTGCATTTCGAGCCGGAGGTTTCCCAGGCGCTGGGATTCGGTTTCCGCTGCGGTTTCCTGGGGTTGCTGCACATGGATATCGTGCAGGAGCGTCTGGAACGGGAATTCGACATGGACCTCATCACCACCGCGCCAACGGTGGTCTATGAGGTCGTGCTCAACAGCGGAGAGGTCATCCACGTCGAAAATCCGGCCAAACTGCCCGAACCCGGCAAGTATCAGGACATCCTCGAACCGATCATCACCGTGACGATTTTCATGCCGCAGGAATTCGTCGGCCCGGTTCTCATGCTGTGCAACCAGAAGCGCGGCTCGCAAGTGGACATGCGCTACCACGGGCGTCAGGTGCAACTTGTTTATGAATTGCCGATGAGCGAAGTGGTCATGGATTTCTTCGACAAGCTGAAATCGGTGTCGCGTGGTTACGCCTCATTGGATTACGAATTCAAGGAATACCGTTCGGCGGATCTCGTCAAACTCGATATGATGGTGGCGGGCGAGAAAGTCGATGCGCTCTCGGTGATCGTTCACCGTTCCAGCGCCCAATACCGTGGCCGGGAATTGGCCGCCAAATTGCGCAAGCTGATTCCGCGCCAGATGTTCGATGTTCCTGTACAGGCGGCGATCGGTTCGCACATCATCTCCCGCGAAACCATCAAGGCGATGCGCAAGAACGTGCTTGCAAAATGTTACGGCGGCGACATCACCCGCAAGAAAAAACTGCTCGAAAAGCAGAAAGAAGGCAAAAAGCGCATGAAACAGGTCGGCAATGTCGAAATCCCGCAAGAGGCTTTCCTTGCCGTGCTGAGAACCGATGAGGGGAAATGAGACTTTCCCCTTGCTACTGAAGAATGATTGGAGAGAACGTGGATTTTTCCAGTGTTGATTTTGCCCTGATCTTGTTCGTGCTGACGCTCGTCACCGGCGCTCTGTGGTGCTTGGATCGCTTCTACGCCCGCGCGCGCCGCGCGCCCGATGCGCCTTCGCCCTGGTGGGTGGAGTGGGGAGCGGCCTTTTTCCCGGTGGTATTGATCGTTTTCGGCCTGCGTTCCTTTGTCGTCGAGCCATACAAGATTCCTTCCGGTTCGATGATCCCGACCCTGCTGGAAGGCGATTTCATTGCGGTAAATAAATTTACCTATGGCATCCGGCTGCCGGTCATCAACACCCGAATCATCGACATCAATACGCCGAAACGCGGCGAGGTCATGGTTTTCCGCTATCCTCGCGACCCGTCGCAGAGTTATATCAAACGGGTGGTGGGGCTGCCGGGCGATACGGTCGAGTACACTGAAAAAAGACTCATCATCAACGGCGAGAAGGTGGAGATGACGGAATCCGGCAAGTATCTTCATGCCGACCGTCTTTATCACACCCCCAAGTACACTGAAAAGCTTGGCGAGATCGAGCATGACATCCTGATCGAACCGCAGGCGCCGGCATTCGTGCCCAATGTGATGAATTTTCCATTACGGGAGAATTGCGCCTATAACGAGCGCGGCTTCAGTTGTAAAGTCCCCGCAGGGCATTATCTGGTCATGGGCGACAATCGTGACAATAGTGCCGACAGCCGGGTGTGGGGGTTCGTTCCGGACGAGAATATTGTCGGACGGGCATTCTTCATCTGGTTCAATTTCAACGATCCGGGGCGTATTGGCCGCTTCCGGTGATATTGATGAGGGGAGAATGTGATGAAATCCCGTCAGCGTGGTCTCAGCCTGATTGGCACGATTCTCATGGCGCTCCTGCTTGCAGGCGCGCTGCTGGTTGGATTCAGGACGGTCGGGCCGTACACGGAATATTTTGCGCTTCAGCGCATCATTGGTTTGGTGGCTGACGAAGGCAATAACGGCGCGTCTGAATCCGAAATGCGGCAAAGTTACGAGCGTCGCGCCGTGGTCGACAGCATCGAGACAGTCAAGGCGCGCGATCTCGTTTTCAGCAAGCAGGGCGGACAGGTCGTGGTCGAGGTCGAGTACGAGCGCAAGGCTCCGCTCTTCGGTAACGTCAGCCTGTCGTTCGATTTCAAGGCTTCAAGTCAACACAGCCGTAAATGACGGAATTCATTGACCGTTTGCAACGCAAACTTGGCCATGCCTTTGGCGATTCAGCCCTGCTTGCGCAGGCGCTGACCCACCGCAGTTTCGGTCAGCCCAACAACGAGCGGTTTGAATTTCTCGGCGACAGCGTGCTCAACTGTGCGATGTCGATGGCGCTGTTCAAACGTTTTCCCGACTTGCGTGAAGGCGAACTGTCCAGGGTGCGCGCCTCATTGGTGTGCCAGGATGCGCTGGCCCGCGTGGCGACCGATCTCGACCTCGGCGGCTGCCTGCGCATGGGAGAGGGCGAATTGCGCTCCGGCGGTTTTCGTCGTCCTTCGATCCTGGCCGATGCGCTGGAAGCCCTGATTGCGGCGGTGTGTCTCGATGCCGGTTTCGAGGCGGCGCGCGCGCTGGTCGATCGCCTGTTCGAGCCGTTGCTGACGGAAGTCGATCCCGCCGCGCCGGGCAAGGACGCCAAGACTGCGCTTCAGGAATGGTTGCAGGGCCGCAGGATTGCCTTGCCGACGTACTCGATGATCCGTGTGCTGGGCGAGGCGCATGCGCAGGAATTCGAGGTAGCCTGCGAAGTGCCGAAATTATCCCTGCGCACCATTGGGCGTGGCAGCAGCCGACGTGCAGCGGAACGGCACTCGGCGGAACTGGCGTTGGCGCAATTGAGTGAAAGTGAAAAGTGAACGAAATGAGTGATTCCACTTCCGCCTCCGAAGTCGGCCGCGCCGGATTCGTCGCCATCGTGGGCCGCCCGAACGTGGGCAAATCGACGCTGCTCAATCGGCTGATCGGGCAAAAGATCAGCATCGTGTCGAGCAAGGCCCAGACGACCCGCCATCGGGTGACGGGTATTCTGAGCGACGGCAATGTCCAGTTCGTATTCGTCGATACGCCCGGCTTCCAGACCCGGCAGGGCAATGCGCTCAACCGCGCGATGAACCGTGCAGTTTCCCAGGCGTTGAATGGGGTCGATCTGGTTTTTTTCGTGATCGAGGCCGGACGTTTCGGTGACGAGGATCGTGCGGCGCTCGACGCAATTCCAGCGGAAACCCGTGTGGTGCTGGTGATCAACAAGGTTGACCGGCTCGAAGACAAAAGCAGCCTGCTGCCTTTCATCGACCAGATACGGAATCTGCGCGAATTTGCGGAGATCGTTCCGGTTTCGGCGGAGAATGGGCGCAATTGCGATGTCCTGATCGCGGCCGCCGCGCCGCTTCTGCCGGAAGGCGCTCCGATCTACGGCACGGATGAGATCACCGACCGGGGAGAACGGTTTTTTGCCGCTGAATTCCTGCGCGAAAAACTTTTCCGGCTCCTGGGCGACGAATTGCCCTACGGGTTGACGGTCGAGATCGAAAAATTCGAAACCGAAGGACGATTGCGCCGCATCCATGCCGCCGTGATCGTCAACAGGCCCGCACATAAGGGCATCATCATCGGCAAGGGCGGCGAGAAGTTGAAGCGGGTCGCGAGCGAGGCGCGCGTCGAGATGGAAAAACTCTTCGACGGCAAGGTCTTTCTCGAAACCTGGGTCAAGGTCAGAAGCGGCTGGGCCGACAACGAACACGCGCTCAAGAGTTTGGGGTACGAGTGAGCCTGAAGCAGCGCGTTGCGCAGCAACCCGCCTGGATATTGCATAGCCTGCCGTGGCGCGAAACCAGTCTGATCGTCGAAGTTTTTACACGCAATCACGGGCGCATTGCTCTGGTTGCCAAAGGCGCGCGCCGTCCGATGTCGGAATTGCGTGGCGTATTGATGGCGTTTCAGCCGCTTCTGCTCGACTGGTCGGGCGGCGGCGAAGTCAAGACCCTGACGCGCGGCGAATGGCGCGGCGCGCAGGCGCTGCTTGCGGGGCGCGCGCTGCTTTGCGCCTACTACCTCAACGAACTGCTGTTGAAACTGACCGCGCGCGAAGACCCGCACCCGGCGCTGTTTGATGCCTATGAATCAGCCATTGGCGCGCTCGGGCAGGGGGAAAGCCTGGCGCGGGTGCTGCGCCGCTTTGAACTGACGCTGCTGCGCGAACTGGGCTATGGCGTGATGCTCGACTCCGACGGCAACGGGCAGCCGTTCCGGCCCGGCGAGCCTTACCTCTACATCATCGAACGCGGCCCGTGGCCCTCTTCGGCGGCGCAGGAAACCCTGGACGGCGTGCGTGTCGATGGTCAAACCCTCATTGATCTGGCCGCGGACGATTTCAGCCGCACTGAAACCCTGCATGAAGCCGGGCATCTGCTGCGCGCGCTCATCCATCATCATCTCGGCGGACAGTCCTTGCAGTCTCGCCGGGTGTTTGAGGAGTTGAGGGGGGCGTTTTGATGATGTGAATTTCATCGCTAACCAACTTGCTAAAATAAACCTAGTGGGTTAGAGTGTGTTTATGGAGAAACGAACCCCGCATTACAAGCTGGCCGTGGTCAGAACCCTGGTGGAGGCCGGAAAGGTACGTGCAACCCGTTCAGCCAGGATTGGGGCGGCTGCATTGGGGTTTGAACTCCTTGATATGTTGGCCGTGGTGATGGCGCTTGCGCCAGCGGACTTTTACAAGAGCATGACAACCCATGCCGATCACACAATCTGGCAGGACGTATACCGGCCGAGCACGCGGGCGGGCGACGTGTATCTGAAGTTGTCGGTCATTGATGACGTACTGATCGTGTCTTTCAAGGAGTTGTGACATGAAGTGTCCTGTTTGTAGCGCGGCGGAATTGATCCACGATACGCGAGATATGCCCTATACCTACAAGGGCGAAACCACAATCATTCCGGCGGTGAAGGCGGATTTTTGCCCTGCGTGTGATGAATCCATTACAGACATGACGGAAACCGGGCGCGTCATGCGCGAGATGCAGGCGTTCAACAAGCAGGTGAACGCGGCTATTGTCGATCCTGGTTTCATCATGAATGTGCGCAAGAAGCTCAACCTCGACCAGCGCGAGGCGGCGGAAATCTTCGGTGGCGGCATCAATGCCTTCTCGCGCTACGAGAATGGCAAGACCAAGCCGCCGCTGGCTTTGGTTAAGCTGTTCAAGCTGCTGGATCGTCATCCCGATCTGCTCAACGAGCTTAGAGCCGCCTGACTTCCGGCGCATCGACTGATGTCTGCTAATATCCCGGCATTTTCTTGCCAAGCTGGCTGCGCAGGAAATAAAACGAGGGCAAAACCTTGATCGAACTTGGCGTCAATATCGACCATGTCGCTACCTTGCGGCAGGCGCGGCGTACCTGGGAGCCTGATCCCGTCTGGGCGGCAGTGGAAGCCCATCTCGGCGGGGCGGATGGAATTACTGTCCACTTGCGCGAAGATCGCCGCCATATCTGCGACGATGATGTCCGGCGGCTCCGTGAACTGACTCAGATCAAACTGAACCTCGAAATGGCGGCGACCGACGAGATGATTGGCATTGCCTGCCGACTCAAGCCGGAAATGGCGATGCTGGTGCCCGAGGGGCGGCAGGAAGTCACGACCGAGGGCGGTATCGACATCGTGGCCGGGGAGGCGTGGCTGCGCGAGTGCGTTGCCCGTCTGACCGATGCCGGAATTGTTACCAGCGTGTTCATCGACGCCGATCTGGCGCAGGTCGATGCGGCCGCGCGGATCGGCGCGCGCGTGTGCGAAATCCATACCGGCCCTTATGCCCACGCCTTTCACACGGGCGGTCGGGACGTCGACGCGGCGCGTCTGGAGCTCGACCGCGTGCGCGCGGCGGGCGAGGCGGTACGCGCTGCCGGAATGCGGTTCAATGCCGGGCACGCGCTCAACTACTACAACGTGCAGCCCATTGCCGCACTCGAAGGGGTGCGCGAGTTGCATATCGGACACGCGATCGTGAGCCGCGCCGTGTTCGTGGGTCTGCGTGCAGCGGTGAGCGAGATGAAACGCCTGATGCGCGAAGCGGGGACGGCGGCGTGATTTACGGTATCGGAACCGACATCGTTCAGATCTCAAGGATGCGCAAGGCGCTCGACCGTCACGGTGAAGCGTTTGCCGAACGTATCCTGGCGGAAGCCGAGTGGGGAGAATGGCAGGCCATCCGCGATCAGGCTCGGTTTCTCGCCAAGCGTTTCGCCGCCAAGGAAGCATTCGGCAAGGCGCTTGGCATCGGAATATCGCCACCCGCAACCCTGCGCGCGCTGGCCGTGCAGCATGACGAGCGGGGTCGTCCCGGTTTCGCTTATGATGAAACGCTTGGCGCACACATGGAATCAAACGCTCTGCGCGCCTGCCTCAGCCTGACCGACGAAAAGGAGTATGTCGTTGCTTTTGCGGTGATCGAGCACGCGCCGAGTGCAATCTCTGTCATGAATGGAGGGGTGATTCAATGTCGAGAAAGAGCATGAACCCACACACCTTTCCTGTCTCATTGCCGCGCGGTGCGTTGATGATCGACGTCGCCGGTCTGACCCTGACCGATGAAGAACGCGCGCGCCTGTGCGATCCACGGGTCGGCGGCGTGATCCTGTTTGCGCGCAATTACACCGATTCTGCGCAATTGCGCGCGCTGGCCGGCGAGATTCGCGCCCTGCGCACGCCCGCCCTCATCATCGCGGTCGATCACGAAGGCGGACGGGTACAGCGTTTCCGGACAGACGGTTTTACCCGGCTGCCCGCGATGCGCACGCTCGGAAGTTTGTGGGCGCACGATCAGGCCGGGGCGCTGGCAGCGGCCCGCGCGGTGGGGTTCGTGCTGGCGACCGAACTCGCCGCGCACGGTATCGACCTGAGCTTCACGCCGGTACTCGATCTCGATTACGGATGCAGCCGCGCAATCGGCAGCCGCGCGTTTCACCGCGACCCTGCGGTGGTGGCCGCTTTGGCCCTGTCACTCGTGACGGGCATGAAAGAAGTGGGCATGGGCGCGGTAGGCAAGCATTTTCCGGGGCATGGCTATGTCGAGGCCGATTCGCACCACGACATCCCGGTTGATGAGCGACCATTCGACACGCTCTGGAACGAGGACATGGCCCCGTACCGGCATGAACTGCTGCAACAACTGGCGGGAGTCATGCCCGCGCACGTCATCTATCCGCATGCCGAACCGGGGAAGGCCGGGCCGGCGGGGTTTTCGTCTTTCTGGCTGAAGGAAGTGCTGCGCGAGCGGCTCGGCTTCGAGGGGATCATCTTCAGCGACGATCTCAACATGGCAGGCGCGCTCGTGGCCGGGGATGTCGTGGAGCGGGTGGCGGCTGCGGCGCGTGCGGGTTGCGATATGTGGCTGGTGTGCAATCGTCCCGATCTCGTTGCCGAGCTTCTGTCGCGCGGGATGCCTGAAATCGACCCTGCTACCCGCGCCCGTCTGGCGGCTGTGCCTGCGCCGCGCCCGTGGCTGGCCGACCCGCTTGCGCTGGCGCAGCATCCGCCCTATGTGCAAGCGCGCGAGAAGGCGCTGGCCGTGCTGGCTCTGGAGAGCGCCGATGATTCGGCCATGGCCGCAGCGACCATCGGCGCTACGCGGCCGGGATGAACGACTCCTCGGACACGTTCGACGCGCGCGCCTTCCTGCGTACAGTGCCTGACGCGCCGGGCGTCTATCGCATGATCGACGCCGACGAGCATGTGCTCTACGTAGGTAAGGCCAAGAACCTCAAGCGCCGGGTGTCGAGCTATTTTCGGAACAGGCAGCCGAGTCCGCGCATCGCCATGATGGTGGAGAAAATCGTGCGCGTGGACATCACCCCGACGCGCTCGGAAGCCGAGGCGCTGATTCTCGAAAACAACCTCATCAAAAGCCTGTCTCCGCGCTACAACATCCTGTTCCGGGACGACAAGAGCTATCCCTACGTCGAGTTGTCGGGGGATGAATTCCCGCGTCTCGCTTTCCATCGCGGAGCTTTCGCCAGGGGGGCGCGCTACTTTGGCCCGTTTCCCAATGCCCACGCGGTGCGCGAGAGCATTCAACTGCTGCAAAAGACGTTTCGGCTGCGCACTTGTGAGAACAGCGTGTTCCAGAATCGCTCGCGGCCTTGCCTGCTGGCGCAGATCAAGCGTTGCAGTGCGCCCTGTGTGGCCGAGATAGATCGTGATGCCTATGCCGATGATGTGCATCTGGCAAGCCGTTTTCTCGATGGGCAGGCCAATGAGGTCATCGACGATTTGGGCGCATGCATGCAGGCGGCTGCGGAGCGGTTGGCCTTCGAGGAAGCGGCCGCTTGCCGGGATCGGATCAGGGCGTTGCAAACGGTGCTGCATCGGCAGTTCGCGGACAGCCGCAAGGACGAGGACGTCGACATCATTGCTTCCGTAGCGATGTCCGGACAGATCTGTGTCAACATCGCCATGGTGCGCGGCGGCCGCCATCTCGGGGATCGCCCCCAATTCCCCAGCGGCGCGGCGGTGCTGGACGCGGGCGACGGGCTGGCGGCCTTTATCGAACAGCACTACGCCGTGCATCCGTTGCCGGGAAGGGTGCTGATTGCGCTCGATCCCGGCCTGGCGCGCGAGGCGCTTGCCGAAATTACAGAACGCCCGCCGCCCATCGTCAAGGCGCGTCATGCCGCCGAAAAAGCCTGGATGGAGATGGCGGAGAAAAATGCCCGGTTGGCTATCGAAACCCGGCTGCGTCTTGCCAGCCGTGCCGGGGAGCGGCTGCATGCCTTGCGCGAGGCGCTCGATTTGCCCGAGATTCCGGCGCGTATCGAGTGTTTCGACATCAGTCACACGATGGGCGAGGCCACTGTGGCCTCCTGCGTGGTGTGCGTCGAAGGCGCGATGAAACCCGGCGAATACCGGCGCTACAACATCGGCGGCATCACGCCGGGCGACGATTTTGCTGCCATGCGTCAGGCGCTCGAACGGCGCTTTGGCCGGGTTGCGGAAGGCGAAGGCGTTTGTCCCGACCTCATTCTCATCGACGGCGGGCGCGGGCAGGTGAGCGCGGCGCAGGCCATCCTGTCCGAACTCGGGCTGGACGCCAATATCGTGGGCGTTGCCAAGGGAGAAGGGCGTAAGTCAGGGCTGGAAACGCTGATTTTCCCGGACGGACGCGAAAGCGTGGCGCTCGGCGGGCAATCTCCGGCATTGCATCTGGTGATTGAAATCCGTGACGAAGCGCACCGTTTTGCCATTACCGGTCATCGCGCCCGACGCAACAAGGCGAGGCTCGGCTCAAAGCTGGAAGACATTCCCGGCGTCGGCCCCGCGCGCCGCCGGGCGCTTCTCTCCGCCTTCGGCGGACTGGATGGGGTGCGCGCCGCTGCCATCGAAGACCTGTGCCGTGTCGAAGGAGTTAACCGTAAGCTGGCCGAACAGATATACTCCGCGCTGCATTGAACCGTCGAGGCAGGAGCGAAGTTGTCGCAGTCTGGTATGCGCATCAACATTCCCAACATATTGACCTGGGGTCGTATTGCCCTGATACCGGTCTTCATCGGCGTCTTCTATCTGCCGGACGCCTGGGTGGGCATGACGCAAAAAAATACGCTTGCCACCATCTTCTTCATTGCCGCTGCCATAACCGACTGGCTGGACGGCTATCTGGCCCGTGTTCTGAAACAGATGTCAGCCTTTGGCGCGTTTCTCGATCCGGTGGCGGACAAGCTGATGGTGGCAGCCTCTCTCATCATGCTGGTTCAACTCGGTCGCGTGGATATGGTTGTGTCCATCATCATCATCGGACGCGAAATCACGATTTCGGCCCTGCGCGAATGGATGGCGCGGGAAGGGCAATCCGCGAGCGTGGCGGTCACCTATATTGGCAAACTCAAGACGGCGTCGCAGATGACAGCCATTCCGATGCTGCTGTTCGATGCGCCCTTTCTGGGTGTGAACATGCATATCGTGGGCAACATCCTGATCTACGTCGCGGCCGCTCTCACGCTCTGGTCGATGGGCTACTACCTCCACCGCGCCATGGCCAAACTGGCGAAAAACACTGATCAGGCCTGACCCGTTCGCCCCGAGACCGGGCAACGGTGTTCCTTGTTGTAAAGACGCACACCGAAACGCATTTTCATGCGCAGGACATCCAATGCGTATCGGAAAAAATTAAACTGTCGCAAGAGTCACGCGAAGTCTGGAACTGCGATTTTTGAGTCGATTTTGACGATGGAGGATTTTCAAATGCGTAAACATGTTTTCGCGGCTGCCATCGCTGCCCTGTCCGGTGTTGCCGTTGCGCACGAAGCCGGTGAAGTGGTCTTGCGCGTTGGCGTTGTTCATGCTGATCCGGATGTGAGTAGTTCGAAAATCAAGGAAGAAGGCTGGGGGAGAATACCGGGAACCAGTGTAGACGTGAAGAGCAGTACACAAGTCGGCTTGACTGGCACTTACATGATCATGCCTCATTTCGGACTTGAAGCGTCGATCACTACCCCGTTTTCCCACAAGCTCAGGGATAGATGGGGGCCCGGGGAAAGCTACAATCTCGGCAAAGCCTCGCGGCTGTCACCTACAGTCACCGCCCAATTCTTCTTCCTCAATCCGAGATCCGCGTTCCAACCTTACGTTGGACTCGGTCTGAACTACACCATGTTTTACAACGAGAAAGTCAGCGACGAGGCGAAGAGGGACTGGGGCGCCAGTGACCTTAGCATGAAAAATTCCATTGGTGTGGTAGCTCAGATCGGCATGGACTACAAGTTTACTAACCGCATATCCATGAATGCTGCTATCTGGAAAATGGGCATGTCCTCCAAGGTCGAGTGGAAAGAGGACTGGGGAGGAGGCACTGACAAGTATAAAGCCGACGTAGACATCAACCCGTGGGTGTACACCCTGGGCGTCGGATTCAAGTTCTGAAACTGATTGTGCGCCGATATAAAAAAACGCCGCTGAAAGTTTCCAGCGGCGTTTTTGATTGCAGCGTTCCCGAATCACTCGAACTCGATGATGATCTCATCCACCGAGAGACTCGCGCCCGGCTCGGCGACGATCTTTTTCACCTTGACGTCGTGTTCGGCCCTGAGGATGTTTTCCATCTTCATGGCTTCGATGACGACGAGTTTCTCGCCTGCCTTGACTTCCTGACCTTCGGCGACCGCGACTTCGCGCAGCAGGCCTGGCATCGGGGAGATGAGGAACTTGGAGAGATCCGGCGGCGCTTTTTCGGGCATCAGCGAGAGCAGGTACGCGGCGCGCGGGGTCATCACGACAGGCGCAATCTGAAGCCCGAAGTGGGAGATCCGGTAGGTGATGCCGTGGCGCTCGATTTGCAGACAGATCGGCTGGCCGTTGACGGTTCCGGTGAACAACTGGTCGCCAAAGCTCCAATCGGAGACGATGTCGTAGGTCTTGTCGCCGTGGGTGATGGACATGCCGCCCTTGGTGTGCGTGGCCACGAGCGGGTATTGCTTGCCGTGCATCACGGCAACCCACTCGCTCGTCACCTTGCGGCCGAAGCCCGGATGCTGCCCGCTGATCTTCATGACGCGCTGGATGTAGCGCAGACGGGCAAAGGCGGCGATTGCGGCCAGTAGCGCCGGGTCGTCGTGCGGAACCATCGAGGAGTCGAAGCCGTCGGCGTACTCTTCGGCAATGAAGCCGGTGTTGAAAGTGCCGGACATGAAGCGCGGATGCTGCATCAGCGCGGCCTGGAACGGGATGTTGCTGCTGATGCCGCGAATGACGAAACCGTTGAGCGCGTCACGCATGCGTTCGATGGCCTGTACGCGGTTTGCCCCGTGCACGATGAGCTTGGCGATCATCGAGTCGTAGTACATGGAGATTTCACCGCCCTCAAAGACGCCGGTGTCGACCCGCACGGAGGAGCTTTCAGGCGGCGCGCGGAATTTGATCAGGCGTCCCGTGGAGGGCAGGAACCCCCGGAACGGGTCTTCCGCGTTGATCCGGCATTCCATCGCCCATCCCTTGATCTTGACGTCTTTCTGGGTGAGGGCGAGCGGCTCCCCGGCGGCGATGCGGATCATCTGTTCGACGAGATCGAGGCCGGTGATGTACTCGGTGACGGGGTGCTCCACCTGGAGGCGGGTGTTCATTTCCAGGAAGTAGAAACTCTTGTCTGCGCCGACGACGAATTCCACCGTACCGGCGGATTCATACTGCACGGCGCGGGCAAGCGCCACGGCCTGTTCACCCATCGCCTTGCGGGTAGCGGGGTCGATGAAAGGCGAGGGCGCTTCTTCGACGACTTTCTGATGACGGCGCTGGATCGAGCATTCGCGCTCGTTGAGATAGACGTAGTTGCCAAAGGAGTCGCCGAGCACCTGGATTTCGATGTGGCGCGGCTCCTGGACGAATTTCTCGATGAAAACGCGATCGTCGCCAAAGGAGTTTCTGGCTTCATTGACGCAGGACGAGAAGCCTTCATGGGCTTCCTTGTCGTTCCAGGCCACGCGCAGACCCTTGCCGCCGCCTCCGGCGGAGGCTTTGATCATGACCGGATAGCCGATGTTTCTGGCGATTTCCACCGCTTCATCCGGCCCGGGAATAGGTTCGTTGTAGCCGGGAATGGTGCTGACTCCCGCCTCGGCAGCAAGCCTCTTCGACTCGATCTTGTCGCCCATCTTGGCGATCGAGTAGTGCTTGGGGCCGATGAACTTGATGCCTTCTTCTTCGATGCGGCGGGCAAATTCTTCGTTTTCGGAGAGGAATCCGTAGCCGGGATGGACGGCTTCCGCGCCGGTGTCCTTGCAGGCGGCGATGATCTTGTCCATCACCAGATAGGACTCTTTGGAGGGCGCAGGGCCGATAAAGACGGCTTCATCGGCCATTTTGACGTGCAGCGACCGGCGGTCGGCTTCGGAGTAGACGGCCACGGTCTTGATGCCCATGCGCTGGGCAGTCTTGATGACGCGGCAGGCGATCTCTCCACGGTTCGCAATCAGTATTTTCTTGAACATCTGTATTTTCTCCCCGGCATCAGAGCGGAATGTTGCCGTGCTTGCGCCACGGGTTTTCCAGTTTCTTGTTCTTGAGCATCGTCAGCGAACGGCAGACGCGGCGGCGCGTCTCGTTCGGCATGATGACGTCGTCGATGAATCCGCGGGCGCTGGCCACGAACGGGTTGGCGAAGCGGGATTTGTATTCGGCCTCGCGGGCGGCGAGTTTTTCCGGGTCGCTTTTCTCTTCACGGAAAATGATTTCCACCGCGCCCTTGGCGCCCATCACGGCGATTTCGGCGGAAGGCCAGGCAAAGTTCACGTCGCCGCGCAGGTGCTTGGAGGACATCACGTCATACGCGCCGCCATACGCCTTGCGGGTGATGATGGTGACCTTCGGCACCGTGCATTCGGCAAAGGCGTAAAGGAGTTTTGCGCCATGCTTGATGATGCCGCCGTATTCCTGCGCGGTGCCGGGCATGAAGCCGGGCACGTCCACGAAGGTGATGATGGGAATGTTGAAGGCGTCGCAGAAGCGCACGAAGCGCGCAGCCTTGATCGAGGATTTGATGTCCAGGCAGCCGGCCAGCACCATCGGCTGGTTGGCGACGATGCCGACGGAGGAGCCTTCCATGCGGGCGAAGCCGATGATGATGTTCTTGGCGTAGTCGGGTTGCAGCTCGAAGAAATCGCCATCATCGACCATCTTGATGATGAGTTCCTTCATGTCGTAGGGCAGGTTGGTATTGTCCGGCACGAGGGTGTCGAGCGAATAATCCAGCCGGTCGGGCGCATCGGTCACCGGCAACAGCGGGGGCTGCTCGCGGTTGGATGACGGGAGAAAGCCGATCAGGCGGCGGATCATCATGAGCGCTTCGACATCGTTCTCGAAGGCCAGATCGGCCACGCCGGACTTGGTGCTGTGCGTGACCGCGCCGCCCAGTTCCTCGGAGGTGACTTCTTCATGGGTCACGGTCTTCACGACATCCGGGCCGGTGACGAACATGTAGGAGGAATCTTTCACCATGAAGATGAAGTCGGTCATTGCCGGGCTGTATACCGCGCCACCAGCGCAGGGTCCCATGATGAGCGAGATTTGCGGCACCACGCCGGAAGCGAGCACGTTGCGCTGGAAAATGTCGGCGTAACCGGCCAGCGAGGCCACGCCTTCCTGGATGCGCGCGCCGCCCGAGTCGTTCAGGCCGATGACGGGGGCGCCGACTTTCATTGCGTGATCCATGATCTTGCAGACTTTTTCCGCATAGGCTTCGGAGAGCGCGCCGCCGAAAACGGTGAAATCCTGCGAGAAGACGAATACCAGACGGCCATTGACGGTTCCGTAGCCGGTCACGACGCCGTCGCCGGGAATCTTTTCGGCTTTGTCCATGCCGAATTCGACGCATCGGTGTTCCTTGAAGGTGTCCCATTCCTCGAAACTGCCTTCGTCGAGAAACAGCTCGATCCGCTCGCGGGCGGTGAGCTTGCCTTTTTTATGCTGGGCTTCGATGCGCTTTTGTCCGCCGCCAAGGCGGGCCTGGGCGCGCTTTTCGTCCAGTTGGCTGATGATGTCCTGCATGAAGAACCTCCTTGATACCGAAACTTTCGTAAAGTGATGCTTGTTGAGTGTTTATTCGTTCAGAAAACCCAGTAATTCGCGCGCTGCCGCCGATGGTGATACCCGGCCTTCTTCCACCGCTGCAACGAAACCTGATAATTCTGCCCTGACTCGCGGGTGTTCGCGAAAACGATGCTTGAGGTTGGCATCAATGAGTTCCCACATCCATGCCGCCGCCTGATGCTTGCGGCGGGCAGTAAGTTCGCCGCTCGCGGTCATGGTGTCGCGGTAGCGTTTAACGGTGGCCCAGAATTCGCCGATGCCCTCTTTTTTGAGCGCCGACAGGGTGAGCACGGGAACCGGCCAGTTGGGACTCATCGGGCGCAGCATGTGCAACGCGGTCTTGATCTGCGCGCGCGCCGTCTGTGCAGCGGCCGGGTTGATGTCGGCCTTGTTGATGACGATGAGATCGGCCAGCTCCATGACGCCCTTTTTGATGGCCTGCAATTCGTCACCCGCGTTGGGCAGTTGAAGCAGGCAAAAGAGATCGGTCATGCCTGCCACGGCGGTTTCGGACTGGCCGACGCCGACGGTCTCGACCACGATCACGTCGAACCCCGATGCTTCGCAGACCAGCATGACTTCGCGCGTTTTTTCGGCCACGCCGCCCAGGCTGCACGCCGAGGGGCTTGGGCGGATGAAGGCGGCGGGTTCGCGCGAGAGCAGTTCCATCCGGGTCTTGTCGCCGAGAATCGACCCCCCGCTCAATGTGGACGAAGGATCGACCGCCAGTACCGCAACCCGCAAGCCTTGTTCGACGAGATACAGGCCGAAAGCTTCGATAAAGGTGGATTTGCCTACGCCGGGCACGCCCGAGATGCCGATGCGCAGTGCGCCTCCGGTATGGGGCAGCAGCGACTCCAGCAGCGCGCGGGCGCGGACGCGGTGATCCTCGCGCTGCGATTCGATAAGCGTGATGGCCTTGGCAAGCGGACGCAACTCGCCCGCCAGCACGCCGTCGAAGAGCGCGTGGTCGGCGGTGTCCAGGTGCGAAGCGAGCAGGCGTTCGCTCTTATTCAATTTCCACGCCACCCATGTCGGTCAGGCCGGGCGCAACTTCAAGCTGCCACCGCGCGCGCAGCGCGGATTTGCTTGAGTATTTCACGCGCGCAGGCCGGGATCGGCGTGCCGGGGCCGAAGATGGCTTTTGCGCCAGCAGCGTAGAGGGCATCGTAGTCCTGCGCCGGAATGACGCCGCCGACGAAAGTGATGATGTCTTCCGCGCCCAGTTTTTCGAGTTCCCGGATGATTTCGGGAACCAGCGTCTTGTGTCCGGCGGCCAGACTGGAGCAGCCTACGGCGTGCACGTCGTTTTCTACCGCGTGACGGGCAGCCTCTTCCGGGGTCTGGAAGAGGGGGCCGATGTCGATGTCGAAACCGAGATCGGCAAGCGCCGAGGCCACGACCTTGGCGCCGCGATCATGGCCGTCCTGGCCGAGCTTGGCGACCATGACGCGCGGACGACGGCCTTCTTCGGCAGCAAAGGCTTCGACATCCATTTTCAAAGCCTTCCATTCGCTGTCATCTTCGATGACGGCGGCGTAGACGCCGGAAACCGCCTGCGGGTTGGCGCGGTAGCGGCCAAAGACCTTTTCCAGCGCGTCCGACACTTCGCCGATCGTGGCGCGCAGGCGAATCGCCTTGACCGAGAGATCGAGCAGGTTGCCTTCGCCGGTCTCGGCGCAGCGGGTGAGCGCTGCCAGCGCCGCTTTGACCGCCTGTGCATCGCGCGTGGCGCGAATCCGGTTCAGGCGGGCAATCTGCGCTTCGCGCACGGCGTGGTTGTCGATTTCCAGGATTTCAACCGGATCTTCCTTGGCAAGACGGTACTTGTTGACGCCAACGATCACGTCCTTGCCGGAGTCGATCCGCGCCTGTTTGTCGGCCGCGCATTCTTCGACCTTCATCTTCGCCCAGCCGGATTCGACGGCGCGGGTCATACCGCCCATCGCCTCGATCTCTTCGATGAGGCTCCAGGCTTTGTCGGCCATGTCCTGCGTGAGCTTTTCCATCATGTAGGAACCGGCCCAGGGGTCGACGACGCTACAGATGTGGGTTTCTTCCTGAATGATGATCTGGGTGTTGCGGGCGATGCGCGCCGAGAATTCGGTGGGCAGCGCAATGGCTTCGTCGAGCGAATTGGTGTGCAGGGACTGGGTGCCGCCGAACACCGCCGCCATCGCTTCGATCGTGGTGCGCACCACGTTGTTGTACGGGTCCTGCTCGGTGAGCGACCAGCCCGAAGTCTGCGAGTGGGTACGCAGCATCATCGACTTGGCGCTCTTCGGGTTGAACTGCTTCATGATCCGCCACCACAGCAGGCGCGCGGCGCGCATCTTGGCGATTTCGAGATAGAAGTTCATCCCCACGCCCCAGAAGAACGACAGACGACCTGCGAAGGTGTCCACGTCCATCCCGGACTTGATTCCGGTGCGCACGTACTCCAGCCCGTCGGCAAGCGTAAAGGCGAGTTCGATGGCCTGATTGCCGCCTGCTTCCTGGATGTGATAGCCGGAGATCGAGATGGAGTTGAACTTCGGCATGTTCGCCGAGGTGTACTGGAAAATGTCCGCAACGATCCGCATCGAAGGGGAGGGCGGATAAATGTAGGTGTTGCGAACCATGAACTCCTTGAGAATGTCGTTCTGGATGGTTCCCGAGAGTTGGTCCTGGGCGACGCCCTGTTCTTCGGCGGCGATGATGTAACCGGCCAGTACCGGGAGCACTGCGCCGTTCATGGTCATCGAAACGGAGATTTTGTCGAGTGGGATGCTGTCGAAGAGGATTTTCATGTCTTCGACCGAGTCGATCGCCACTCCGGCCTTGCCTACGTCGCCGAGCACGCGGGGATTGTCCGAATCGTAGCCGCGGTGCGTGGCAAGATCGAACGCCACCGACACGCCCTGTCCGCCTGCGGCCAGCGCCTTGCGATAAAAGGCGTTGGATTCCTCGGCGGTGGAAAAACCCGCGTACTGACGGATCGTCCACGGCTTGACCGCATACATGGTCGGCTGCGGCCCGCGCACGAAAGGCTCGAAACCGGGCAGGGTGTCGGTGTAGGACAACCCTTCGATATCTGCCTTTGTATAGAGCGGCTTGACCGCCAGCCCTTCCGGCGTGATCCAGTTGAGGTTTTCGATCCTGCCTTCCGGCGCTTGTTTTGAAGCGGCCTTTGTCCAGGCATTGAGATCGGACGGCGACATTTCAGGCTGGCTGGTGTTGGACATGGGAACCTCGTTCCTGAAGCCGCCATAAAAGCAAAAAACAGCCGCTCGCGCGGCTTGTCGTTTATCTCTGGCGGAAGGTTAACTTATATAAGACATGAAAGGGCATAAAGGCTGTAAATGATAACCTGCGCGCGACCTGTACGCAATAAAACAGCGCCAAGGGGTTGCCCGGTCAAGGGTTTACCTGTATTTGTCCCCGACGGGGCGTTTATGCCAAAGGTATTTTTTTCCGCAAATATAAATAAGGATTTCCTGTGCAATTTCGTCGCTTTTCTGGCGTCGTGCGCAGAAATCCTCTGCGAAAGAATAAAGAGTTTGACAGGCGCTTTATCCCTGTTAAAATGCGAGGCTTCGCGTTTGGAGGGGTTACCCAAGCGGTCAACGGGTCCGGACTGTAAATCCGGCGGCACAGCCTTCGAAGGTTCGAATCCTTCCCCCTCCACCATGAATCAGGTGGAGTGGTTTGGGTAATTGACAAGCGCTGGGCGTGGGCGGGTGTAGCTCAATGGTAGAGCAGAAGCCTTCCAAGCTTATGACGAGGGTTCGATTCCCTTCACCCGCTCCAGTAGTGACAGGTTTTTGCGTTGCCCATGTAGCTCAGTGGTAGAGCACTCCCTTGGTAAGGGAGAGGCCACGTGTTCAATCCACGTCATGGGCACCATATTGGGTTGTCTGGTCGTCGGGGCGGCGGCGCACTGCGCGTTGGCTCGCGTTTTTTTGGTGGTTCTGTTTGAGGGTGTCGATATGGCCAAGGGAAAATTTGAACGTACAAAGCCGCACGTGAACGTAGGCACGATCGGTCACGTAGACCACGGCAAAACAACGCTGACAGCGGCGATCACGATGATTCTGTCGAAGAAATTTGGCGGAGAAGCCAAGGCTTACGACCAGATCGACGCGGCGCCGGAAGAAAAGGCGCGCGGTATTACCATCAACACGGCGCACGTGGAATACGAGACGGCCAACCGTCACTACGCGCACGTGGATTGTCCGGGTCACGCGGACTACGTGAAGAACATGATCACGGGCGCGGCGCAGATGGACGGCGCGATTCTGGTGTGCTCGGCCGCTGACGGCCCGATGCCGCAGACGCGCGAACACATCCTGCTGGCCCGTCAGGTCGGCGTGCCCTACATCATCGTGTTCCTGAACAAGTGCGACATGGTCGATGATGCGGAACTGCTCGAACTGGTCGAAATGGAAGTGCGCGAACTGCTCTCCAAGTACGACTTCCCGGGCGACGACATCCCGATCGTGAAGGGTTCGGCGCTCAAGGCGATCGAAGGCGACACGGGCGAACTGGGCGAAGGCGCGGTGATGGCCCTGGCCGAGGCGCTGGACAGCTACATCCCGACGCCGCAGCGCGTCATCGACAAGCCGTTCCTGTTGCCGATCGAAGACGTGTTCTCGATCTCGGGTCGCGGAACGGTTGTGACGGGTCGCGTCGAGCGCGGCATTGTCAAGGTCGGCGAAGAAGTCGAAATCGTGGGCATCAAGGCCACGGTCAAGACCACCTGCACGGGCGTGGAAATGTTCCGCAAGCTGCTCGATCAGGGTCAGGCGGGCGACAACGTGGGCGTACTGCTGCGCGGCACCAAGCGCGAAGACGTCGAACGTGGTCAGGTGCTTGCCAAGCCGGGCAGCATCACGCCGCACACGCACTTCACGGGTGAAGTGTACGTGCTGTCGAAAGAAGAAGGCGGTCGTCACACGCCGTTTTTCGCCAACTACCGTCCGCAGTTCTACTTCCGGACGACGGACGTGACGGGTTCGGTGGCGTTGCCCGAAGGCGTCGAGATGGTGATGCCTGGCGACAACGTGTCGATTACGGTCAACCTGATCTCCCCGATCGCGATGGAAGAAGGCTTGCGCTTCGCCATTCGTGAAGGCGGCCGCACGGTCGGCGCCGGGGTTGTTGCAAAAATCATCGAGTAATACTCACAACGGCGCGTAGGGCAAAAGCCTTGCGCGCCCCGCTCTTTTGGAAAAATCATGCAAAGCCAGAAAATCCGCATCCGTCTCAAAGCCTTCGACTACCGGCTGATTGATCAGTCCGCGCTCGAAATCGTCGACACCGCCAAGCGCACCGGCGCCGTGGTACGTGGCCCCGTGCCGCTGCCCACCCGCATCGAGCGTTTCAACCTGCTGCGCTCGCCGCACGTCAACAAAACCTCGCGCGACCAGATGGAAATCCGTACCCATCTGCGGTTGATGGACATCGTCGATCCGACCGACAAGACCGTCGATGCCCTGATGAAACTGGATCTTCCGGCAGGCGTGGATGTAGAGATCAAGTTGCAGTGATGCAGCGAGCTTCGTTCCGTTAAAAATCAAAAGGGCCGGGAAACCGGCCCTTTTGATTTTTGCGACCAGCACAACCTGGGGCAGTTCTCTCTGTTTTCAATTGTCTTTAATGCAATGTGATATCCTTTTGTCAATTTTCAAGATAGGCTTGCAGCATGAAGTCAGTCAAATTTTGGTTTCTACCTATGTGTTTCTCTGCCATAAAACATTTGGTGCGGCAATGGAGTGCGTCGCAGGCAGCAGGGCGGAGATCGAGCCGGTACAGGTGGGCAGGCAGGTATGAGTTCTGAGCTGTTGCCGCTGGAGGTCATCACCCACCACATAGTGATGCTTCGCGGTCAGAAGGTGTTGCTGGATGCGGATCTGGCCGCGCTCTACGGAGTGCCGACCAAGCGTTTCAATGAGCAGGTCAAGCGAAACCAGGAACGCTTTCCGTCCGATTTCATGTTCCAACTCACTGAAGGTGAGTTTGCCGCATTGAGGTCGCATTTTGCGACCTCAAACGATAAACCCGCCGGGCGTGGAGGGCGGCGCTATTTGCCTTTTGCTTTTACCGAACATGGGGCGATCATGGCAGCCATGGTTTTGAACAGCCAGCGAGCCACCGAGGTGTCGGTATATGTGGTGCGCGCTTTTGTGAAGCTGCGCGAGGTGTTGGCATCTCACCGTGATCTGGCGCAGAAGCTCGAAGAATTGGAACAAAAGGCTGAGGCGCTGGCGCTGCGGCACGACGACTTTGCACGTAATACCCGCATGCAATTGAAACATGTGTTCGAGGCGATTCGGGAGTTGATGGAGCCGCCAGAGTCTGCAAAGAAACGGCCTATCGGATTCGTTATATAAGAGAATGAACGAAAAAGCCGGGAAACAGGTTTATCTATTGTGCATTCATTCCAGGTGTTGCCATGTTCCAGGCGTTCTTGGCGTGTCTGCTGTGTTAACATAGAAAATTCAGAACCCAACAGCTTTTTACGGACAAGAATCAAAATGCGCATCCTGATCAGTAACGATGATGGTTATTTCTCTCCTGGAATTGCGGCGCTGGCGCAGGCGCTGTCCAATGTGGCCAATGTCATGGTGGTTGCGCCCGAGCGGGATCGTAGCGGGGCGAGCAATTCCCTGACGCTCGATCGTCCGCTGACCTTGCGGCGCGCGGCCAACGGCTTTTATTACGTCGATGGCACGCCGAGTGATTGCGTACACCTCGCCGTCACGGGCATTTTCGAGGAACTGCCCGAGATGGTGATTTCCGGTATCAATCATGGGGCCAACATGGGCGACGACACGATCTATTCCGGCACGGTTGCCGCCGCGACCGAAGGTTATCTGCTGGGCGTCCCCTCGCTCGCAATATCGCTGACCAGCCGTGATGCGAGCGATTTTTCAGCGGCAGCGCAGGTGGCCGTCGATTTCGTGCATCGTTTCATGCAACAGCCGTTCCGGGAACCCGTCCTGCTCAACGTCAATGTGCCGGACCTGCCTTATGAGCGCCTTGGGCCGCCGTGCGTGACGCGTCTGGGCAGACGCCACAAGGCGGAGCCGGTGGTGCGTGGCACGACCCCGCGCGGCGATACCGTCTACTGGGTTGGCCCGGCGGGCGGCGTGGCCGATGCAGGAGAAGGAACGGATTTTCACGCCGTGGCCAATGGACGGATTTCGGTGACGCCGCTTCAGATCGACCTGACACACACCGGGCAAACCGGATTGGTAGCCAGTTGGTTGTCGCAACAATGAGAGATCCGATGACGTCTCTGCGCGCTCCTGCTCTCGATGCTGTCCGCGCTAGGGCGAGAATGATCGAGCGCCTGCGCGCGCAGGGAATTCGCAACAAAAAAGTGCTGGACGCGATGGCCGCGATTCCACGGCACAAGTTCGTCGAAAAGGGGCTGGCTTTCAGCGCCTACGATGACAGCGCCCTGCCTATTGGCTGGCAGCAGACGATTTCACAGCCTTTCATCGTCGCGCGCATGATCGAAATCCTGATCGACGGCCGCGAATTGGGCCGCACGCTGGAAATCGGCGCGGGCTGCGGTTATCAGGCCGCTGTACTCTCGCAACTGGCCAGTGAAGTCTATGCGGTCGAACGCCTCAAGGTGCTGCTCGATCGCGCGCGTGAGAACTTGCGCCCATTACGTTTGCCTAATCTGAGATTGAAGTGTGCGGATGGTACACTGGGGCTGCCCGAAGCTGCGCCTTTCGATACCATCATCGTTGCGGCAGGCGGGATGAAGGTGCCGCCTGCGCTGAGATCCCAGCTTGCGCCGGAAGGTAGGCTGCTGATTCCAGTGGGGGAGCCAGACCAGCGTTTGCTGCTGATCGAACGGCAGGGGAGTGTTTTCAAGGAAAGTTGGCATGAAGCGGTACGCTTTGTGCCATTGCTGACGGGGACGGAATGAACAAGGAGATATTTGCAAAACGTTTTGTTTTGCTGATGCTGACGGGCGCGTTCGTGGCGGGATGCTCTACTCATAGCAGCGCGCCTGTACGCGATTCCAGGCCCATGCCGACAAGGACGACGCCGAAGCCGCTCGAAGCGCCGCCCGTTATTGCGCAACCCGTTGTTGTGCCGCCCGTTGCCCGGCCGGGAGAACATATCGTGCGGCAGGGGGAAACCCTATATGCCGTTTCTCGCCAGTACGGCGTTCCGGTGAGAGAGCTCATTGCCTGGAACAATCTTTCCAGGCCCGAACAACTGGAGGTCGGGCAAACGCTGCGCGTCGTTGCGCCAGGAGTGGGCGCCGAGTCGCCAGCTTTGGAGCCGGGCGCCTCGCCTGCGGAGGTCAAACGCGAACCGCGCGGCGGCAAGGAGGCCTGGTCAGAGGAAGCTTGGGCGCGCCTGCAGCCGCAGCCCAGTGTGCCGACGGCCACCATTTCTCGCCCGGAACTCAGCGACCCGGGAACAGTCACTCCGGGAACAGCTACTCCGGCAGCCGCCGCCCCGGGAGCAGTTGCTCCGGGAGCAGTCGCTTCAGGAGACTGGATCTGGCCGGTCAAGGGAACGATCATCAGCCGGTTCGGCGAAGGTAGTGACGACAAGGCGCGCAAGGGCATTTCCATTGCCGGGACGCCGGGCGCGCCCGTGCTGGCTGCCGCAGGCGGCAAGGTCGCCTACGCGGGCGATGCCGTGCGCGGGTACGGCAACATGATCATTATCAAGCATAACGACGAATATTTAACGGCATATGCCCACAATCGCGTCATACTGGTGAAAGAAGGGGACACGGTAACCAAGGGGCAAAAGGTCGCCGAACTCGGCAGTACTGATTCCGACCGACCCAAGCTCCATTTTGAACTGCGCAGACAAGGCGTACCTGTCGATCCGTTGAAATATCTACCCGGCTTGTGACGAAGGACATGGAAGATTCAGACAATTCTGACGATGCTGGATGTCAAGAACTGAATCTTCCGCCCGAAGCCGAGGTCTTCCAGGAGGAACGCCTTCCTGCGGATGACGAGCATTTCAGCGATGCGACGTATCGCTATCTGAGCGAGATTGCCGCCAATCCGCTGTTGAGCGCGCAAGAGGAAGCCGTGCTGGCCCGCCGGATGCGCGCGGGTGATTTTGAAGCGCGGCAGACCATGATCGAGCGCAATCTGCGACTGGTGGTCAACATTGCCAAGCGTTACCTCAATCGCGGCATTCCGCTCCTCGATCTGGTCGAAGAAGGCAATCTCGGCCTCATTCATGCCCTGGGGAAATTCGAGCCCGAGCGCGGTTTTCGTTTTTCCACCTATGCGACCTGGTGGATACGGCAAGGCATCGAACATGCCATCATGAGTCAGGCGCGCACGATTCGTTTGCCGGTGCATGTTGGCAAGGAACTCAACCAGGTCATGCGCGCCCGGCGGAAAATCGAGGCCAGCCTCCAGGGCAATTCCTCGCCGTCCGAGATTGCTTCCTGTCTCGACAAGTCTGTCGATGACGTGCGCGCCATATTGGCCCTCGATGAACGCACCGTTTCGCTCGATGCGCCGCTCGACATTGATCCCACGCTGTCGGTTGGGGAGTCGCTTGCCGATGAAACCATCGAGTCGCCGGATCTACACATACAGAACAGTGAAATCGAGACTCTGCTGCGGAGCTGGATTGATGCCTTGAGCGACAAGCAGAGCATCGTCATTCGCCACCGCTATGGCATAGATGATTGCGATATCCTGACCCTCGGCGAGCTTTCCGACAAGCTCGGCATCACCCGCGAGCGGGTGCGTCAGGTGCAGGTCGAGGCGCTGGGGCAGCTTCGGAGAATGATCAAACGGCGGGGAATCACCAAAGAGACGTTGTTGTAGGTACGAACCACAAGAAGAGAAGCTCAGAATGAAACCGGATAGATCATTTGCTACAAGAGCGGACAGATTACTTGTTCCCTACACCTACAATCTACAATCCTGGCATCCGGTAACAGACTCCAGTAGACTGCTGTCCGCAGGTGTTTTACATTGATTGCTGCAACCATAGCTTAACCAGGGAGATTCCACATGAATCGCAGGATTGCTCTGCTCGCTGTTTCCTTGTTCGCTTTGACCGCTACAACGACCGCTTTCGCCAACACACAACAGGGAAAAATGAAAACCTGTAACGTCGAGGCAAAAGCCCAAAACCTGAGCGGTGATGAGCGCAAAACCTTCATGAAAGAGTGTCTTTCCAAGGGCGCGGCCCCCACCGCCAAGAAAGGTACTCCCCAGCAGGAAAAAATGAAGAGTTGCAACGCCGAGGCAAAAACCAAAAGCCTCAAGGGGAGTGAGCGCAAGAAGTTCATGAGCGAATGCCTGAGCGGCTGACGCTGAAGTTGTTCAAAGAGCCTCTGGATTCTCCAGAGGCTCTTTTCGGCACCCTGCAAATGAAGTTCCCCAAAACGTGCAGTTTTCAAATGTACAGTCGTACAGTCGATTGCCCGATCCCGGTCAGGTAACCTTGCGTTTATCCCGCTCGATCAGCGCGTAGGCCGAGTGATTGTGGATCGACTCGAAGTTTTCCGATTCCACGATGTATGCGTCGATGCGCGGTTCGACGTTTAACTGCGCCGCCACGTCGCGCACCATGTCTTCGACGAATTTGGGATTGTCGTAGGCGCGTTCGGTGACGAATTTTTCGTCCGGGCGCTTGAGCAGTCCATAGAGTTCGCAGGACGCCAAGCCTTCCACTATCTGAACAATCTCTTCGATCCACATGTGCTGGTTGAGCGTGGCGGTGACGGTGACGTGAGAACGCTGGTTGTGCGCGCCGTAGGCGGAGATTTCCTTTGAGCACGGACACAGACTCGTGACGGGAACGACGACCTTGAGCGTGAATGCGTGGCGATTTTCACTGGAAATGGTTCCGATGAAACTCACCTCGTAATCCATCAGGCTGCGTACCCCGGAAACCGGAGCGGTCTTGGTAATGAAATAGGGAAAGCTCATTTCCAGATGGCCGCTTTTGGCTTCGAGGCGTTCGACCATCATGCGCAGCATGGGACCGAAGGATTCCACGGAAATCTCGCGTTCGTCGCGGTTGAGGATTTCGACGAAGCGCGACATGTGGGTGCCCTTGAAGTTGTGGGGCAGCCCGACATACATGTTGAAGACGGCAATCGTGTGCTGAATGCCTTCGGATTTGTCGCGGACACGAATCGGGTGGCGGATGTTCTTGATGCCAACCTTGTCGATGGCGATGCGGCGGCGATCAGTGCTGCCCTGTACGTCAGGGATGGAGGCGCAATGGGTCATGTGAGTATTTATTGCTTTGCGGCGTGAATGGCGGAAATGATGCCTGCGGCGTCCAGCCCCGCTTCGGCGAGCAACTGGCGTTGTTCGCCATGATCGACGAACCGGTCGGGAAGCCCCAGCCGCAGGAGCCTGGGCCGAGTGGGCAGGGCGTCCAGAACGCGGGCGACTTCCGAACCGGCCCCGCCGATGACGGCGTTTTCTTCGAGGGTGACGAGCAGATCGTGTTCCTGCGCGAGGCTGGCGATGAGCGCCTCGTCGATGGGTTTGACGAAACGCATGTTGGCAACGGTGGCATCGAGCGATTCGCCTGCTTCCAGAGCGGGCGAGAGCAGACTGCCGAAGGCGAGCAGCGCCGTTTTTTTGCCGCGTCGGCGAATCTCGCCCTTGCCGAGGGGGAGCGTGCTAGAGCCGGCTTCGGGCGTAGCGCCCGGCCCCTTGCCGCGCGGGTAACGCACGGCGGAAGGGCCTTCATGGGCGAGCGCGGTGTTGAGCATCTGGCGGCATTCGTTCTCGTCGGCAGGCGTCATCACCAGCATGTTGGGCACGCAGATGAGAAAGGAGAGATCGAACGCGCCGTGATGGGTTGCACCATCGGCTCCGGCCAGGCCGGCCCGGTCGATGGCCAGCAGCACGGGCAGGTTTTGCAGCGCAATGTCGTGAATGAGCTGGTCGTAGGCGCGTTGCAGGAAGGTGGAATAGATCGCAACCACCGGGCGATACCCTTCGCAGGCCAGCCCCGCCGCGAAGGTGAGCGCGTGCTGTTCGGCAATGCCTACGTCGTAGTAACGTTCCGGGAACTCGCGGGCGAAACGGGTGAGTCCCGAACCCTCGCACATCGCCGGGGTAATGCCGATGACGCGCGTATCGCGCGCGGCGGCATCGCACAGCCAGTCGCCAAAGATTTGCGTGTAAGTCGGGTTGGCCCCGGCGTTCTCTTCCTGTAACCCCGCGTGGTGATCGAATTTTGAGACGCCGTGATAACGGATAGGGTCGGCTTCGGCGAGCTTGTAACCTTGTCCCTTGCGGGTGACGACGTGCAGGAAGTGCGGACCTTTGAAGTTGCGCAGGTTTTGCAGCGTCGACACGAGCACGTCGAGATCGTGACCGTCGACGGGCCCGAAGTAATGGAAGCCGAGTTCTTCAAACAACATGCCGGGCGAATTCGGCGCGACCATTCCCTTGGCAACTTCTTCCATCTTGCGCGCCAGATCGAGCATGGGCGGGGCGACGCAGAGCACTTTCTTGCCGAGGCGGCGGGCGGCGTTGTAAGGGGCCATCAGCCGGGACAGAATGTTGGAGAGCGCGCCGACCGGCGGCGAGATCGACATCTCGTTGTCGTTGAGAATCACCAGCAGGTTGACATCCTTCATGCTGCCAGCGTTATTGAGCGCCTCGAACGCCATGCCGCCCGACATCGCGCCATCGCCGATGACGGCAATCGAGACGCGCGGATCATGACGGCCGCGGGCCGCCACGGCCATTGCAAGCGCGGCTGAAATCGACGTTGAAGAGTGCCCTGTGCCGAAGGCGTCAAATTCGCTCTCGGTGCGGCGCGGAAAGCCGGAAATGCCGCCAAGATGGCGCAACCCCGCCATGGCTTCGCGCCGTCCCGTGAGAATCTTGTGGTTGTAGGTCTGGTGGCCGACATCCCACACGATGCGATCTTCGGGCGTATTGAGCGCGTAGTGCAGGGCAATGGTGAGTTCGACCGTGCCAAGATTGGAAGAAAGATGCCCGCCGGTTTTCGAGACCGATTCGATCAGGAAACGTCTGAGTTCATCGGCCAGCAGCGGCAATTCGTTGCGGTCGAGCGCGCGGACGTCTGCCGGGGAATGGATACGGTCGAGAGTGGGATAATCGGACATCTTGGGGGAGACAGGGACGGATCAGAAAGCGCGATTCGAGATGAAATCGGCCAGTTCGTGCAGGCGCTTGGCGCGCTCGCCCAACAGGGCGAGCGCCTCATGGGCTTCGGCCAGCAACTCCTCGGCAAAGCGCCGGGCATCGGGCAACCCCAACAGACTGACGTAAGTCGGTTTGCCATGCGAGGCATCCTTGCCCGCCGTTTTGCCCAGGGTGGCGGTATCGGAGGCTGCATCGAGAATATCGTCGACGACCTGATACAGCAAGCCGATACGCTTGGCGTATTGATCGAGGCGGCGACGCCGGTCGTCGTTGACTCCTTCGCCCGCGCGCGCGCCGATGAGGACGGCGGCGCGAATCAACGCGCCGGTCTTGCGCACGTGCATGAATTCGAGTTCCTCGCGCGTGATCTCACGTCCGGTAGAGGCAATGTCGATGGCCTGGCCGCCGGCCATGCCGTGCGAGCCTGCCGCCTGGGCCAGCAACTGGATGGTTTCGATCTGTCCGGCAGCGGTCGTGCACACCGGGTAATCGGCCAGCGCCTGGAAGGCGAGGGTTTGCAGGGCGTCACCCGCGAGCAGCGCCGTGGCTTCGTCGAACTCGATATGGACGGTGGGTTTGCCCCGGCGCAGCTTGTCATCGTCCATGCACGGCAGGTCGTCATGGATGAGCGAATAGGCGTGGATCAACTCCACGGCACAGGCGGCGCGGTCGAGTTGCTCGGGCCTCGCGTGCGTAAAGGAACTGCCCGTGGCATGCAACAGCAGGGCGCGCACCCGTTTGCCGCCGCCGAGCGCAGCATAGCGCATGGCTTCATGCAGTCTGCCTGGAGCAAGATTGGCGGCAGGCAATACGGCTTGAAGGGTTGTTTCGGTACGCTGCTGTATGTAGGTGAGCCAGTCGGTAAAGTTCATGCCATTTCAGCCCTGGGTGGAATCGCCTTGATGTGCGCTGTCATTCGCGCCGGAATCGTCCGGCCGGAATGGAACGAGCATGCCGCCTTCGAGAATCCTGATTTGCTGCTCAGCCGCATCGAGCTTGTCCTGGCAGTGACGGAGCAGATTGATGCCACGCTGGTATTGTTCAAGCGCCTGCTCAAGCAGCAGGGAACCCGTTTCCATCTGCCGGACGATGGTTTCCAACTCCGATATGGCAGCTTCAAAGGTCTTTGGAGGGGATACCGACTTGGTCATGGCGCGGAGGTTGGGGAAATCCAGAGGCGTGAGGGAAAGGCAAAAAAACAATCATTATCAAGATATGAGAAAATACCCGAATGCACATCCAGCGGTCAAACCGGCATGATACGGAGTGTGCGCTCTTTTTTCCGGCTTCTTATTTTCTTCTCATTTATTTGAAGGGAGGTTTGGGGATGTCCGACATTGCTTCCACGGCACGGTTGATGCCGGGTGTATCGCAGTTGCCTGTGACATGGTATTTCGACGAAAAAATATTTGAACTGGAGAAAAAACTCCTTTTCGATGCCGGGCCAGGGTACGCCGGGCACGAACTGATGGTTCCCGGAGTGGGCAACTACCGCTCCCAGGAATGGCTCGATCACGCCGGACTGTTGTATCGCAACGCCGATGGAGTCCACCGGCTTGCCAACATCTGCCGCCACCGTCAGGCGATCATGCTGCAAGGCTCTGGCAAGACCGACAATATCGTTTGCCCGATCCACCGCTGGACTTACGATAACCAGGGCTCCCTTCTGGGTGCGCCGCATTTTCCGAACAACCCCTGCCTCAATCTCAAGCGCGACAAACTGGAGTCCTGGAACGGCCTGCTCTTTGCCGGGCCGCGTTCGGCAACGCAGGACCTTGCCGGGATGGAAGTCGCCAAACATCTGGATTTCACCGGCTACAAGCTCGACCGGGTCGACATGCACGAATGCAATTACAACTGGAAGACCTTCATCGAAATCTATCTGGAGGACTATCACGTTGTTCCCTACCATCCGGGGCTGGGCAATTTCGTCACCTGTGACGATCTCTCCTGGCAATTCGGCGAGTGGTATTCCGTGCAGCAGGTCGGCATTACCGCGCTCGACAAATCCGGTTCCGATGTCTATGAGCGCTGGCAAAAGGCCGTGCTCGCCTTCTACGGCGACAAACATCCTCCGCATGGTGCGATCTGGCTCACCTACTACCCCAATATCATGGTGGAGTGGTATCCGCATGTGCTCGTGGTGAGCACCGTGATCCCGCGTGACGTCCACAAGACGCTCAACGTGGTCGAGTTCTATTACCCCGAGGAAATCGTCGACTTCGAGCGCGAATTCATCGAGGCCGAGCAGGCCGCCTACATGGAAACGGCCATCGAGGACGACGACATCGGCGAGCGCATGGACCGTGGACGGCTGGCGCTACTCAGGGAAGGGCGCGACGAAATCGGGCCTTACCAGTCGCCGTTTGAAGATGGAATGCAGCATTTCCATGAGTTTTACAGGCGGGTCATGGGGCCGCATATTGGAAAATAGATTTTCTTGGGGAAACTCTGCACCCCCTCCCTGTCATTCTGCGCGTAGCGAAGCGAAGTCGCAGAATCCAGACGCCGCATGGATCCTGCGACTTCGCGCAGGATGACAAACGGCGGTTTGCAAGGTTTTGCAGAGGTTTCTTGGTATGCGTTGTTCATCACAAAGGCTTTGATCATGGATTTCTTCCTCGTCTTTCTTGCCCTGCTCGTCATATTGATCGTCTGGGGCGTTGTCATCTACAACGGGCTGGTTGCGCTGACCAATCAGATGCGCAACGCCTTCTCGCAGATCGACGTGCAATTGCAGCGCCGTTACGATCTGATCCCCAATCTGGTGGAAACCGCCAAGGGCTACATGAAGCACGAGCGCGAGACGCTGGAGGCGGTCATTGCCGCCCGCAATCGGGCCGTGGAGGCGGCCAGACAGGCCAAAGACACGCTTTCTCCTGAGGCAATGCGCAACCTTCAGGGCGCGGAAAGCGCATTGGGCGGGCTGATGACCCGTTTCTTTGCGCTGTCCGAATCCTATCCCGACTTGAAGGCCAACCAGAACATGGGGCAGTTGCAGGAAGAGCTGGCCTCCACCGAAAACCGCATCGCCTTTGCCCGGCAAGCCTATAACGACGCCGTGATGCGTTACAACATCAAGCGTGAAGTCTTTCCCAATTCGATGATTGCTTCGCGCTTCGGCTTTCTCGCGGCAGAGACCTGGAAGAGCGAAGAGGGCGATGTGATCAGGAAGAACGTCAAAGTGAGCTTCTGATCGGCGGAAAGAGAACGTGGATTTTTTTGCGGCCCAGGATCACGCGCTGCGCAAAAGCCGCTGGTGGGTGTTCTGTTTCGTCCTGGCGGTGTTGAGCATCGTCACCCTGGTTTATCTGTCCGTAGTGTTGTTTGCAGCCTCCCAGGAACTGAATGCTCCACTCTGGAACGCTGAACTGTTTTTCTGGATTTGCCTGCTCGTGGGCGGCAGCATTGCGCTTGCCTCGCTTTTCAAGGTATGGCAAATCTCCCGCCACGGCGGCGCGCTGATCGCAACGCAACTGGGCGGGCGGATGATCTCAAGGGAAACGTCTGACCCGGCAGAAAAACGTCTGCTCAATGTGATCGACGAAATGGCTATTGCCGCGGGCATTCCCGCGCCAGTGGCCTACGCGCTCGACGAAGAACCGGGCCTGAACGCCTTCGCTGCCGGGCTTTCCACGCGAGATTGCGTCGTGGGCGTCACCCGTGGTCTTTTGGAGACCATGAACCGCGATGAACTGCAAGGCGTCATCGGCCATGAAATCAGCCATATCGTCAATGGCGACAGCCGCCTCAATCTCAAGCTGATCGGCGTCCTGTTCGGCATTTACGCCCTGACCCTCATTGGTCGTATTTTTATGCGCGCACGCGGCAAAAACGCCGCGCCCTTCGTCCTGATGGGGCTTGCGTTGTGTGTGATCGGCTTTGTCGGCGTGCTTTTCGGACGCATCATCCAGGCCGCCATTTCCCGCGAGCGCGAATATCTGGCCGATGCCAGCGCCGTGCAATTTACTCGTCATCCGCTCGGGTTGGCTTCCGCGCTCAAAAAATTGAGAAATTCCGGTTCCGGGATCCAGAACCCGCAAGCGGCAACCGCCAGTCATCTCTTTTTTGGCGCCAGCGATGCGCTCAGTTCCTTCTGGTCTTCCCTGTTCGCCACCCATCCACCGCTCGCTGAGCGCATCCGTCGCGTTGGCGGCATATTCGTGGAGTTTCCTGACGCCGAACAATCCGGCGAGAAAGTCATCCTCCAATCCTCCATCGTTCCCGATGCTTCCCCCATCATTGCCTTGACGGGCGGCAGTTCGTCCTTCGCTCCGCCCTCAGCAAGCATTGCCCAGGCGCAAAGTCTGCTCAGCAGCCTGCCCGAAACCCTGCGGCAACAGGCGCAGAGCGCGACAGGCGCAGTCGGCGTCATTGGCGGATTGCTCTTCTCCGAACAGTCCGATATCCGATTCGAGCAGGAAAAGCAGCTTCCCCCGGTCACACTGCCTGTTGCGCGGGAACTCTATCAATGGCTTTCCTCACAGCCGGAGCAGGGCGCGCGTTATCGTCTCGTCTGGCTGGATCTCGTCCTGCCCGTTTTGCGCGAAGAATCGGAAACCGGCCGTCAGCAATTGCTCATTCTGGCGGCGGCGCTGATTCGCGCCGATGGACGCGTGAGTCCCAGTGAATTTGCTCTCTATAGTCTTTTGCGCGATACCCTGCTGCCGCCCTCGGCGCGCCGCGTCAAACGCAGTGAATTGAGCGCAAGGCAACTGGATCAGGACATCGTCAGTCTGCTGGCGCTCCTCGCCCATGCTGGGCATGAGGATACGGAAACTGCCGAGAAGGCTTATCAGGCCGCAATGGCTTCTTCTCCCGCCTGCTCGCCGTATCCCTTTCCGGAAAAAACGGCGCTTTCGCTCACAGCGATTTCCCGGGCGCTCGCGCATCTTGCGCTCACCGCGCCGCTTTACCGGAAAAAGGTATTGCACGCCTGTGCGGTTGCCGTCCATTTCGACGGCAAGGTGACCGCAGTGGAAAACGAATTGCTCCGCGCCTTCACGCAGAGCCTGGACTGTCCCGCGCCGTTGGTGGAGGGTTAACCGAATATCGCATTCAATACAGCATCCTTGCCAGCGCGGGTGACGTCGAGCAAGGCCATGAACTGCTGTTGGTCGAACTCGACATCTTCGGCCTCTTTCAGCTTGGAAGGCTTTTCGCGCTCGAACGGATTGAGCACGTCGGTGGCCAGTATCGAAGTCTGTATGATGCCGTGCAGGGTTTGAGGCGGCCAGTCGTCATCGCGGAGGGCTTCGTCATCGAGCGCGTCGATGATGTCGTCGGGCATCTCGAAAGCTTCGAGCACCGAACGGGAAATAGGGCTTTTCCACACGGACATGAATTCGGAAAAGCGCTCGATGTTGCTCTCCAGGGCGGGGTAGCTGGCGGCCCGCGCCAACAGGAAGAACTGCCCGATATCGCTCATCATGCCGGTGAGCATGGCCGTGTCGGGGTTGACCGTGCGCAGGTGGTGGGCAAAGGCGTAGGCCCAGGATGCAATATCGGCCGAGTGACGCCAGAGATCGACGGCAAGTCTGCGAAGGAGCGGCGAACGGTGATCCTGGGTGATCTGTTCGGCCGCGACCGCGAAGGCCAGACAGCGCAACGCCGCCAGGCCGATGCGCTTGACCGCGTTCGTGACGCTGGTGATTTGTGCGCCGTAGGGGTTGAGCAGCATTGCGTTGGCCATGCGGATGACCTTGGCGCTCAACACCGGCTCGGCGCGCACGACGGTGACGATGTCGTCGATGGAGGAATTCGGGTCGTCGGCAAGCCGCTTGATGCGCAACGAAATCTCCATCGCAGTGGGAAAATTCAGGTGTCCTTCCTCGAGCTCCTGTTCGATCTGGGCGGCAAGGGCCCGCGTTTGTGCTTCAAAGTCTTGCATGATCGGCTCCATGTTTTCGTTATTTCGTTAGTCAGGGCGCTGTTCAGGCAACCTTTCCAGCGGAGCCGGACACGCAGGAGTTGGCGCATCCGTCAGCGTGACGCCCCCGTCACGCGCTTACCCGCTGGCGCGGGCTGCCTTGCCAATCAACCCGCGGATCGTCTCCTGAATATCGGCGGGTAACAGCACGATCTTGGCATTTTCCGATGCCGCCAGATTTTGAACTGAGGAAATGTACTTCTCTCCGAGCAAATAAAGCATGGGAGCCATCTCTGTACCGAAGGACGCCGCGACGCGCCGGATCGATTCGGCGGACGCCTCGGCCAGCGTGACTTGTGCGTGGGCGTCGCGGCGCGCGGCTTCGAGCCGGGCATCGGCTTCGAGAATGGCCGATTGCTTCTGACCTTCGGCGCGCGTGACGGTCGCCTTGCGCTCGCGTTCGGCGGCAGCCTGCATTTCCATCGCTTTCTGCATTGAGGCAGAGGGTTTGATGTCCTGGATTTCCACCGATTTCACGGTGAG
>Ga0209628_10000064_pt1 | contig 51915 bp, 51 predicted proteins | sample TergutCu122P4_FD_187285 | JGI IMG/M metagenome (GOLD analysis project Ga0209628, IMG submission 187285) | Cubitermes ugandensis P4 segment gut microbial communities from Kakamega Forest, Kenya - Cu122 P4 (SPAdes) (version 2) | ecosystem: Host-associated > Arthropoda: Insects > Digestive system... | reverse complement strand
GAAGTGATGCCCGGCTGGTATACGGTTTCGGAATTGAAGCAGCCGGTTGGATATATCCTTGATTCTACGCCAAAAACCGTCGAAGTCAAAACGGCAACGCCTACGGTCGTGACGTTTACCAATAAGCCTCTGAGCGGATTGCACATTTTGAAACTTGACAGCGTGGCAAGGACTCCGCTCGAATCCGTTGAGTTTTTGGTTTCAAAGATGAACGGCGAACGAATAGGTACGTTTAAAACAGACAAATCGGGCTCGATATATATATCGGAACTTGAAAGCGGCTGGTACACCGTGCAGGAGATCAAAGGCAAAGATAAATACCATATAGATCCCACTCCGCGAAATGTCGAAATAAAGTGGGGTTCGCCCGTAGTCATGGAATGGACGAACGACCCCTATTCGGAATTACTCATTAAGAAAACCGCGAAAGGCACGGACGCTCCTCTTGCCAATGTTGAGTTTTTAATTACTAAATTCAACGGCGAACAGGTAGGGATTTACAAGACGGATAAAGCGGGACAGATCGTGATCGAGGGGCTTGCGGCAGGAAACTATTTTGTCCGCGAAACCAAAACGGTCGCAGGATTTGAGCTTGACGAAACAGCGCATGAAATAAAAATAAATACAGGCAAACGCACTACGCTCGAACTGGAAAATACCCCGCTCGCTTCCGTTATAATCCGCAAGGTTGACGCGGATACCGGCAAGGGAATCTTCGGGGTCAAATTCCTGTTATACGACGGCTTGGATAATCCGATAGCGCAGTTTATAAGCGACAACATGGGGTATGTATGGATCGACAGGAAACTTCCTGAAGGCAAATACAAACTCCGCGAACTTGAAACCGCAGCGGGTTATATACTGGACGATATGCCGCGCACATTCTACGTCGCGGCGGGCCAGACCACGGAAATCAAATGGGAAAATTCTCCGATAAAAGGCCAGATACTCATAACGAAGAAATCAGCCGACTACAACGAAATTACTAAATTAAATAAAGGATCGCTGTTGTCCGGCGCGACTTTTGAAATCGTAAACACAACGGGCAACGTCGTCGATAAAGTTACGTCAAACGCCAAAGGGGTCGCCGCGTCCAAACCGCTGCCTCCCGGCGTATATTTCATCCGCGAAATCGCGGCGCCCAAATATTACCTGCTTAATTCAAAAGAAATATGGGCGGAAATCAAGCACAACGGAGATATAGTGAAACTCGAAGTATTTAACGCAAGCGTGAAACTTGACGTGACGATACGCAAAAAAGCGCAGGCCCAGGTTTCACCCGGCGATACGCTTATGTACGATATTTTCGATGTGAAAAACAACTCAAACGTGACTTTACAGAATTTCTATATACATGACCGGCTGCCGACAGACGCTACGCGCGGATTGAAGCTCATCACCGGAACCTACAGCGAACGCATGACTTACAGGATCACATACAAAACAAACTATTCCAGCAAATACTACGTTCTCGCGGAAAATCTTCAGACCAAAAACAATTACGAGTACAGCTTGCACTCCAATGTGCTTGGGCTTGCCGCAGGCGAATACGTCACAGATGTCAGGCTTGAGTTCCCGCAGGCGGGTCCCGGCTTTAAAATGATTGACAATTTAAAGATATTCGTTCAGGTACTGCCGACAGTCCCGAAGGATTATAAGGTTATAAACAGGGCGGATCTCGGAGGTCATTATTTAGAAGAATGGGAAACGGCCAATACGAGTACAACCAGTATTGTATGGAAAGAAGAACCGGTGATTCCTTTGCCGAAGACGGGGTATTAAACGGTAATGTGTGTAAATTCCGTAACCGGAAATTTTTTTCATTACGTTTTGTAGATTTTGAAAATTATCTGCAAAACTTATTTTCCCTTGATATTATGAGTGTTTTCTCAATCATAGGGTTTTGTAGATTGATTTCCAGCTATTAACCGGAAGTCAAAAACACCGAGTTTTGTAGGATTGATTTTCGGGCTATTTCGTACACTTACATCATAACGAGGGACGGCAAATACGGGCTTTGTTCGTGTTTGCCGTCCCTTAAACTTTTTCAATATTTTTTAAAAAGACTTGAACAAATACGCTACATTATGATATAATAATAAGCGTAAATGTTCAAAAGGAGATGATAACGATAAACAGCAATGATAAAATCAATAAAATGCTTGAAGACAGCAAGGGATTTATTACCTCTACGCAAATAACAGAAGCGGGATTTCAACGGCGAATACTCGGCGAACTTGTCGCGGCAAATAAACTATACCGCGTCGCGCGGGGAATTTATGCTTTACCGAACGCTTGGGAAGATGAAATGTTTTTTTTACAATACAGATACGCAAAAGGGATTTTTTCAAATGAAACGGCTCTGTATCTGCACGGAATGTCAGACAGAACGCCGCACACATATAAAATGACTTTCGCGCATGGGTATAACGCCGCGGGAGCGAAAAAAGCAGGTATATCGGTTAGATTTGCGAAGCCGGAAATTTATAATTTGGGAATTATTGAAATGCCTTCGCCATGCGGGAATCCTATTCGCGTTTACGATAAAGAACGGACTCTGTGCGATATCGTCAAAGGCAATAATTCATGCGATGTTCAACTGGTTAACCAAGCTATGAAAATTTACGCGGATTCATCGGAAAAAGATATGGCGAAATTATTTGTTTATGCTGAAAAATTGCGAGTTAAACCAAAAATACAACGGTACATGGAGGTATTGCTGTGATTACGAAAAATCCTATGCAGTTAAAAGCGTTCATTAAGAAAAAAGCCGAAGAAAATAATATATCGGCGCAGCTTGTTATGCAAAATTATATGATGGAGCGGTTGCTTGAACGCATATCCCTGTCAAAATACAGAAAAAACTTTATATTAAAAGGCGGTTTTCTGATCGCCGCTGTTGTAGGTCTTGATACGCGGACAACGATGGACTTGGATACGACCATAAAAGGGTTTCCCGTTACGCATAAATCCATTGGCGATATATTCAACGAAATATGCGATATTAAAATTGAGGACGATATGACCTTTTCAGCGCTTCGGATCACCAATATACGGAAAGGAAATATATATCCCGGTTTGCGCGTCCACTTGACCGCTAATTATCCGCCGTTGTCAGTTCCGCTCACGGTAGATGTCACAACGGGCGATATAATCACGCCGCGCGAAGTCGAGTATTCGTTCCAACTTATGTTTGACGACCGCAGCATATCTGTTTTAGCTTATAATTTGGAGACGATATTCGCTGAAAAACTGGAAACCATATTATCGCGCAATATAGCGAATACGCGGCCAAGAGACTTTTACGATATTCATATCCTGTATGCCCTGCGTGGTTCGGAGTGCGATACGGCGATACTGCGTCAGGCTCTGAACGTAACCGCCCGTAAACGCGGCAGTCAATCGGTTATATCGCAATATCAGGGTATAATCGAAAATATACGGGAAAATCCGCAAATGCGCGGCTTTTGGAGGCGGTATCAAAAAGATTTTAACTACGCCAAAGATATTCCTTTTGATGATGTTTGCAGTTCAATTTTGGTGATTATGGATACTATAAATGAATGAAAACGAATAAGATTTATAAATAATATGATTAATTATGGGTCAACCGCTCTTAACTACTTTTTTCAATTACATCCAAATTGAATTTTACAAAAAGTTACATCAGAATTTAATTATATATTTTTATTTGGATAAAAGGCTTTTAAAATTTAAATTTCATTATATAAACTCGACAGTATATTTATCATTCTATTTATTGTATTTTCATATATATTAATTATTCTATCTTTTATGTTGATTTTGGGCAATATGTTATATTTAATAACAAGATTTATTAACCGTAGGCAATTTTCGACTATACTTTTATATTCTGATTCATAGGCATTATTTTTTATATAGCCGTTTCCATATAAAACTTGTATTCGTAAATACATTAACTTATTATATTCATATATTACAAATATGTTGCGCTGATCAATATATTCATTGTTTATTATTGTGTTTTTTAATGTATTTAAAGCATTTATACCCTCATTCAATATATTCTCAGAATTTATAAACTTATATATACATTCTTTAAATAAACCTATATCAAAAGAAGGATATATAAAATCTTCGTTTAATTTATAATACTGTATATAAAAATTCCCGCCTAAAATGGAAATAAAGCCGGAAATTGCCTCATATAAATTTTTAACATTTATCTTTACTTCATCAACAAACCCATTGGGATAACCTACACAATATAATTCATCATTAGTTATATCATATCCCCTTATCAAAAAAGCATGGGGAAAATCTCCCTTCATGTAACTCGCATATCCGGGCGTAAATTTTTCATTAAAATATCCGGCGCAATAAAAATTTAATGAAAATACCTTGTGTAAAAACTCTTTTATCATTTTTTCATTGCATATTTCTAACGGAAATGCTATACAATATCTTTTAAATATACTATCATAGTCGGCTTCTATATCTTTACATTCTATTGACATTAAATTATGACCATAAGTTAACTTATAATATTTATTCAAAAGCCATTGAATACATTTTTCATATGGTTGGGTAAATATTACACCAAGAGGATGTAAGTCATGCAAATAACATTTTATAGGTGGATCCATATTGAAAGGGAGAATATATTTTTCCATTGTTTAATCCTTCTAATATTTTATTAATATTTATTAATATTTATTCAAATAATAATTGTTTTATTATTTCATAATTTTCTTTTATTTCGTTTTTTATCAGTAAAATATTTTCTAATATTTGATCTTTTAATACAGAGAAATAATTCAAATTAAAATTTTCTATGCTTTGTTTTAGTTCATGGCATTTATCCAAAATGTTTTTTTGAAAGCTAATATTAATATTATTTTTAAATATATTATTTTCCGCGATGTATTGCAATCTAAGATACATTAAATGATTTAATTCTAGTATAATATCAAATGGCTTTAATAAAATAGGTTCATCTTTTTTTAAATTAGTTATTACAGAATGTAATTTATTATAAACATTTAGCCCCTCATTTATATTATTGTTTGAGAGAAGATCATTTATTTCTTCTTTAAATTTTTCTTTATCAAAACAATCATAATTAAAATCTTTATTCAATCGAACAAAATCAAAGTGAAAAAATCCTTTATTAGTTTCACACACCGCCTCATAAAAAGAACGATAATTTGTCTCAAAATTTTCTATTAACCCTTTTGCAAGATAACCATTTCCATATAAAATATCTTTTTCGTCATCATAACCATAAATAATATAAGGATAATCATAATTTTCATTTAAGCGAACATTCTTTTTTGTTATATAATTAGGATTAAATAAGCCTGTACAATAACAACCAATTTTTAAATGTAATAAAAATATTTCATATGTAAAAGCATAATTTCCTATTTCAAATGGAGCATGAAGTTTAGATAATAATATAATTCCGTCATCTTCATAATAATAATTGTCAATTTTTTTTATACAAAAATCATCTGTTAATTCGTCGTATATAAAAGAATAGCAATGGTTAAGCATCCATGTAATACATTTATCATATGGTTGTGTGAATATCATTCCTAAAGAGTGGACATCATAAAAACAATTTTTCAATGGAGGATTATCATTGAATGGTAATAATATTTTAGGCATATATGAATTATTCTCCTTGTAATAAAATTGGGGAATTATTGTATATTATTTTACTCGAAATAAAGCCCCGCGCTATGCGTGGAGACCGGAAGGACAGTAGTGATGAAAAAGAAATAAAAACTCCTCTGTTATAATGATAAAGGTTTTGCTGTATATACCGATAGAGAAGACAGGTTGACTGGAAATGGGGTGTAACGCCAAATTAACGTCATTTAGGGTATATTGCCATAGATTAATTGCCGAATTCGGCATCGAGTATGTTTCGCGGAATAATCCGGCGGGTGTCTGGATCAAGAAAGATCAGACAGTCAATGGATTTTTATCAATAAGATATATCGAATGCTTTTTTTATATTTTGACAAATTGAGTGATATATTTTTTTACGTTCGTTTTGTTTCATATCTCTTAAAGGTTTTTTAGGGTCACATGCAGCTTGATAATCTGATATACATATTTTACTTCCCAAATAATTCGCATATAAATGCTTCTTATTGCTTATTATATCTGATATTTAATATTAAGTAAAGATTTTTTGTGAATTTTTATAATATGCACATAACCAATATGGGAAATTTTATAATTACGTAAACAATTTAAATATATTAAGTTCTTCCAATATCATAAATATACCCGCTATACCCAAAAGCCATATCATAATATTAGAACATACAATACCGATTATTGACATTATAGCCGGTTTACCTATCTTATCTAATTCCTTTTTTGAAATAACACCTAACCCAAAACCTAATATTGCGCAAATGAACGCGGCGTTTCCGATTATATTATTGTTTAATGGGAAAGGCTCAATTCCGAAAAAGACTTCAATGATAATTATGCCGGGGTAAAAAAATAGTGACGATATACCCAACAGCATCGAAATGAGAGATAAACTTTTTTTAATTTTCATACTGCCTGCCTTTTTAAATTATAAGTTTTTATATATTTATTAATCTAATATTTTTTTTATTTTTTTCCGCCATTCGTATAGTTTGGCTGGTCCCGCCGCGTTTTCGCCCGTCAAAAACCGCAATGATTCTGTCGGCGTTTTCAATAAGATATTTGTTTCGCAGGGTATAACAGTTACGTTTCTTTTCTTCGCTTATAACAGTAACTTTATCGCATTTCGATAATAATTCTTGAAAATCAGGTTCTTTTGCGTTTAAACGGTCGCGATAGGGTATAACGGCTTCGAGAGTGATTTGCGGCATAACTTCTTTTACCATTAAAATTAATTTTACGAATTCTAAATCTGTTCCTTTCGCAAAACCGGATAAAAAGTTAGTATAACCGTCAATGATAGCAACCAATATTTCTCCCCTAAGTCTGCATCGAACTTTTCCGATTTTACTTTCAGAAATTTTTCGGTGACCTGTGCAGGCGCATGATAATTTTTTTGTATCCAAAATATAAACCCTCCTGACGATGTAAAATTCGATGAAAAAATATAATTTCCCCAAAATAAATTATATAAAATTCAATACAGTAAATATAAAAATATATTGAAAAAATTCGAATTACAAATACTCGATTGCGGAATAGAATATCATTGACTATTTATCATACCGGCACAAAAAGCAAATTATAATATATAGAAACGATTTTGGTAAAAAAATAATTGTCGTTCAGGTCCCCGAAACTCATAACGATTAACCGCTGTATAACATGGTATTGCACACAACTGCTTACGCCGAACCATAAATAAGGCGAACCGGCAGGCATATTAGCAAATATTTCAAAAACAATAATATTGACAATATTTTATATATGTGTTAAATTATTTATATAATTATACAAATTTATGATTTTAAAACAGGAGGATTTTTTATGAAATCAACAGGCATTATAAAGAAATTTGACGAATTGGGCAGAATTGTGCTACCTATGGAAATACGCAGAGTTTTTAACATCGGGAATAAAGACGCCGTCGAAATATTTATAGAAAACGATATGATATTTATAAAAAAATACGACGAAGTTTGTATTTTCTGCGGCTCATCAGAAAATTTGCAAACATTTATGGATAAAAACATATGTACAAAATGCGCGAATAATTTAAAAAAATTGAAATAAATCAGCCTATATTTCAAAATGGAAATTGCCATAACATGTCAGGTCAATAATTTAATTTAAGCTGAACGGGAACCCGTAACCAGACTTTTTTATATCGATTATTCAAACCAATAAAACATTTTACAGCCGGTGTGAGATTATTATATCTTATACCGGCTATTTTTTGCGATTTTTGTCAAAAATCGTTTTTTTTATGTCATATCATAACAATTATGAGACATAATAACAATAATAAATGAACTGGAGGATTTTTATTTATGTCAAAAAACAATTTTTTTATCACAACGGAAAAAATAAACGAATTTATCTCTCACCTTCAAAAGAAAGAACGCGCCCCCGCAACGATTGAAAAATATACGCGCGATATTCGTAATTTCAAAGACTTTTTAAACGGCGCGGAAGTGACAAAACAAGCGTTGGTCGAATGGTCGAATAAACTATGCGAAACGTACAAAAAAGCAAGCGTAAATGCTATGATCGTAGCGGTCAACAGATTCTGCAAATACTGTAAATTTAAAATAAAGAAAAAACTTTTAAAGATACAGCAAAATACTTTTATCCCCCAAAACAAAATATTGACATATAACGATTACGTGCGGCTTATCAATGCCGCCAAAGCCCGGAACGACGAGCAGTTGGTTCTATTGATGGAAACGCTTGGTTCTACAGGGATACGGGTGAGCGAATTGAAATATATAACCGTTGAGGCAGTACGATGCGGTTTAGCGGAAGTGACCAACAAAGGCAAAACAAGAACCGTTTTTATCATTGATGACCTGAAAAAAGTTTTATTGCCATACGCGAAGAAAAAAGGCATAAAATCCGGTTCCATATTCATCACCCGAAACGGAAAGCCGCTTGACCGATCAAACATCTGGCGTAAATTAAAAAATTTAAGCGAAGCGGCGGGCGTGGAAAAAAGCAAAGTATTTACCCACAATTTCCGTAAAATATTTGCAGTTATGTATTATAATAAATCTAAGGACATAGTTAAATTAGCCGATATATTAGGACACAGCAATGTAATGACAACAAGGATATATATCATGGAGAGTAGCGCCAGACACTTGAAGATTATAAAATCTATGAAAATGGTTATTTAACCACAGTATTTTTATTCTGTTGTTATTAAATTTTCCCAAAATTGAAAAAATTATTTATTTGGGATGTTTTAATAATAATTGTTATAAAATTGCGCAACAAAAAAGCCGAAGTGAACATTATTTTTCGTTCTTCGGCTTATTGGTGTGTCTGAAATAAAAATTTCAGAAAAAATATTGAATTTTTTATTGAATTTTATTTATTTTTAATATATAATGATTAAAATACATATGTACAAAATAGGATAATAACAACAGAATAAAAATACTGTGGTAATTGTAATTTATAATACGAAGAAGTAATAAAGGAGTAAAAATCATGGATTTTACGAACGAAAAAAACAAATATGAAAAAATATTTTCAGGATATACCGTGGAAGCTTTGCAACGATTGGGATATCCTTACAGAAATATTAAAAATATAATATTAAAAATAAAAGATGTAATGGAATCTATAAATGATGAAGAAGCAATAGATATTATAACTTATTTTTTAGACGAGAGCAAAAAGCGGGTTGTTTTTGCGGGTATTAAAATTCCGACGGAATTTAATATGGTTAAAATCAGGGATTTAATTAACAAATATGAATTTCCCGAAAAAGAGTCCCGGCATATAATTCAAAGGCTCTGTAATGCTTTGGAAAAAAAACAAATAGTATATGTCATAGATTTATATAAAAGACCTGAAAAAGAAATTAAAAATATTAAAAGTATTGGCGATGTTTCATACGATTATTTCATACGATTTTTGAAAAAAGTTTCACAATAATATTGCATTCTGCGCGGAATTTTGATATAATTGATCATATATGATAAATTATTATTAATTGGGGGCGTTATTATGACACTTAAAATTGCTATATGTGACGATAATAAAGAAATTTGCGAGGATTTGAAAGAAATATTAGGGCAAATACAAAAAGCCAATGACGATAATTTTAAATTTGAAATATATATTTTTTATTCTGTAGAAGAGCTTACCAAATCTTTCTATGAAGATGATCGTAATTTTGATGTGATTTTTCTTGATATTGAATTTCCCGAAGAATTTAATGGGATTTACCTCGGTAATAAAATAAGAAATGATTTTTTCAAAGAAAATATAAAGATAATTTATATTTCGAGTTTTGAAAGATATGGAAAGGATTTGTTTGACATACGCCCGTTTAATTTTTTTATAAAACCATTAAATTGGAATAAAATAGAAAAAACGATTATTGATATAATAAAAATTATAACCAAACAAAACAATCCTTTTGAATATAACGTTTCCGGAACTAAATACACGGTAGATTTATATAAAATTTTATATTTTGAGAGCGAGGTGAGGAAAGTAACGATAAAAACACTTGATTCAACAATATTAGACTATCCTACGTTTTATGAAAAACTTTCTAATATAGAAAAACAATTATCGAAATCAGACTTTTTTAGGGTACATAGATCCCACTTAGTAAATTATCATAATGTTGCGGAATTTCAATATGATAAAATAAAACTGATAAACGGGGAAGTATTAGATATAAGTCAAACATACAGAAAAAGTGTTCGGAGAATGCGAAACAAAAAGATAGGAGAACAATAAAATGCGGGTATTTACATTCTATAATATTATATTTTTATTTTGCAATATGATAGCAGTTTATACTAAATATAGGGCTATGTACATATTTTTCGATAAAAGCAAAACAAATAAAAAAATCGAAATATTTTTATTTGTTGGATATTTTATTATAAACAGCGGATTATATTTCGCTTTTAAAAATCCCAATATAAATTTAGCAAATAACATAATTTTATTGTTTCTTTTAACTTTTAATTACATATCGTCAACTATAAGAAGAATAACCGCCGCCGCGATAATTCAAGTTATAGCATTACTTATAGAAATTATGACATATCATTTTCTTCAACTATTTGAAATTGAAATCGCTTATATGGAAATTATCGTGATGCTTCTTTCAAGAATAATTTTTTATTTTATAGTGTTCTTAGCTAAAAATTTAACACATATAAAACCATATTATAAAATATCAATTAAACATATTTCAATAATAACTTCAGTCTCGATTTCCACGATATATATTGTTCTTGTATTGATAAACGGTTCGTTGAAAAACAATGATTTCCATATTATTTTTTGTATAATATTATTATTGGGCATTAACATATTTATTTCTTATATATATGATATTTTAAATAGAACATATGAAAAAGAATTAGAAAAGCAATTATTAGAACAACAAAGTGAATTTTATATCAAACAATTAAAAATAACGAATGATGCACAGGATAATATAAAATTTATAAAACATGATTTAAAAAATCATCTCGTAACGATAAAAGCGATAGCATATGAAGGCGACAAAATCAACGATTATATAAACAATATTCTAAACTTAGGCAATATATCAAATGAATACGCCAATAGTGGAAACAGCGTAATTGACAGTATATTAAATTATAAACTTCAGGAAGCTAAAAAAAAGGATATTGAAATTGAAATAGATTTAAAAATTCCGTATCAATTGAATATACAACCTTATGATATCGGCGTAATATTAGGAAACCTTCTTGATAACGCAATAGAGGCTGCTTCCAAAAATCAAAACGATAAAAAAATAAAGGTAATAATATATTTTGAAAAAAATAATTTATCAATAAGTATAACAAATACTTTTAATGGTATTTTGATTATTGAAGGAAAAAAATATAAAACGACGAATAAAAATAAATTAAATCATGGATTCGGATTATTAAGTGTTGAAAAAGCTTTAGAAAAATATGATGGAGAAATGGATATATCGTATACTGATTCTTTATTTTCTGTAAAAGTTTTAATGTATAACAATATCGGATAAATAATTAAAAGATTATGTGTAAATGCAGCGCAAAATATTAATTGCGCCGCATTTTTTGTTGCTTTTTTATAAAAAATATTGCCTTATGACATATAAAACATGATATTTAACAAAACCCGCACAAAAATATAATTATATGATATAATAATTTTAACCAGTATTATGTAGAATAAAATATTTAGAAAGGAACATTTAATTATGAAAAAAATTTTTTCAAACAAAAAAATTAGCAATTTCGTTGCCCGCATCGCTCTCTCTGCTATTACTTCAAATGTGAATTCGACTTGCGAATATTATGTTCACCAACCGAAACTGCCTAATAATGCGAAAAAGTTGCGTAAATTTTAATGGACATTAAAATATTTAACAGAATAACTGACAGATTGATTGAGAACGGAACAATAAATACCGAAGATAAAGATATATATGAATGTGGCTTAAAACATATTGCCGCTATGTTTTTAAACGTGTCTACTACTTTTATTATAGGTTTTATCTTTGGTATGGTTTGGCAGAGTTTCTTGTTCATGGTATCATATATCCCTCTGCGGTCATACGCCGGGGGATACCATGCAAGAACTCCTTTGAAGTGTTACATATTTTCGGTAATTTTGACGGTATGCGTTTTATTAGGTATAAAATATATTCCGTATAATAATATACTGATTATGATAATAATTATAATCGCAAGCGTTATAATTATTATCTTTGCGCCGTTTGGCGATGAAAATAAACCGCTTGATGAAATAGAAATAAAAGTATTCAAGAAACGCACGAGAATTATACTATTGATAGAAATTATTTTGGTTTGTTTTTTTATGATATTGAATATAACTTGGTTTGTAATGTGCGTAACTATTTCTATATCTATTGCAAGTTTTATGGTATTATTAGCGGTTTTTCTTGAAAAATTTAATAATAAAAATTGAAATTTTGTTTTCCGCTATAATATTCCGATGTTTTTTACAAAGGAGTATTATAGCGGATTTGTAAGTTTGATAGGGTAAAATTTATATAGATTATATGTAAAAAAGGATATTATTATCGTCTTGCATTTTATTTAAATAATAAAAATAATGCTTTATGACATACAAAACATTGTTTTTTACAAAAGCCGCCCAAACTTAAAATAATATAGTATAATATCTTTTATTCAGGTTGTTGTAATGTGCCCTCTTTAATAATATAAATATTAATAGCAAAAGTAATAAATTTTTTAATATATGAGTGGTGTTAAAATGGAGCGAGTTGGATTGATAGGCGATAATTCAATTGAATATGTTAATATCCTTGTTGATATATCCACTTTTTCTCTAAAAACTCGGTCTGCCCGAACTTGCTTTGAAAATCGTCGACAATACGCTGCTCCTTAGTGACCCAACCGCGAATGGCATCCTGCGTTCCGGTATAGCCCTGAACTCGGATTGTTTCATATATTTGTGCATATGTTTTGCTTTTGGCGCACAAATCAAGCACATCGTCACGAAACTGATATCGCTTTGGCTTTTTCAAACTGTTCCGAATACCACGACTACTCAGCTCGATGATTTATTCCCGTGGAGCGAGAATGTCCCTGTTTCTTGCCGTGTTCCCATAAAAGACGAATGCTGATTTTTGAAAAATTTTACCAGCCTTTTTCGGCTGGTTTTTTCTCCTCAAAATTCCGTTTGACATTTATATTATCGTCGTGCATTTTATTTAAATGATAAAAATATTGCTTTATGACATGCAAAATATTGTTTTTTACAAAAGCCGCTCAAACTTAATTTTTTATGATAAAATATTTTTGATTAAAATAATTATTTATGGAGGTTTGTGGATAAAAAACAAGTTTTATCGTTGAGGTTATTGATGGAATGAATTGGATTGATAGGCGTAAATTCAATCGAATATATAAGTGCGTTGATTGATATTTGGAATAATGGTGATTGCGCGGTTCTTATAAAAAATATTTAATATTACGATACGAAAAAGTGGTAAATATAATATGAATAATTGTAATAACAAAAAAATTTTACCATATAAAGAGACGACATATGACACATATAATTGTCAACGCAATTTAAATGCTATAATTATCTCAGAAAAAGAAGAAAATATAGCATGGTTCTATAATGCGTTCATACAAGTATATTCAAAAAAAGATATATCGCATGGTTGTATGACATATAATTTTAATATTGATATCGCACATTCAACACAATTATATGATAGGTGTCCGTTAGTAGAGAGTTTTTGTATTCCAGACGAAATATTAGTATTGAAATATAATAACCTTGCAGAATTGTGTATAGATTTAATTGATAATAATTATTATATTATGTTTACAGCAGATAACTATTATTTATTCGATGAAACAATTAGAAAAGAAAAAACGTACCATGATGCGACCGTATACGGATATGATAATGATAAAAAACAATTATTAACGATAGAGTTTTATGGTTTTAAAGCTATAAGCAAATGGGTATCTTTTAAAGCTATAAATGATGCATATGCGAGCGGTAAAAACTGTTTCGGTTTTGTAAACGGCATCGTAGCCGTAAGACCTACAAATAAATTTAAGTGGCAATTTAGCCTCGAAAATTACAAAGAAAACTTGAAAGCATATCTTAATTGTACGCCGATTGTATTATATTATTACAAATACGAAAAAGATATGAGATATGGGTATAGTGATAATAAATTTCAGTATTATGGCGTTGATACATATAAAACATTTTATAATTTACTTGCCGAACCCGAAAAATTATTATCAATGAATTATACTATTACACCACAACGTAAAAAAGGCGCCCTATATACAAAGTTCACGAAAAATGATATAATAGAAGAAAAAAGATAGGAGAAGAAAAATGCCGAAATTACAAGCAAAAGAAATAAAACTGGACGAACACGAAAAAGCAATATTAACGCAAATGAAAAATGGGACACATACAGAGGAGCACTTGAAAAAGCGTTCAGAAATAATATTACGTGCAAGCGAAGGAGAAAGTACGAGAAGTATATCAAGAGATATAAAGATGGATAAAGGAAGTGTTAGGGAATGGCGAAACCGGTATGCGTTGGCAAGGGAAGAATTGGCAAAAACAGAAGTGGAAACGCCGAAAAAGTTACGGGGGCTGATAGAAAAAGTGTTATCGGACGCGCCACGACCGGGAGCGCCGAGTACATTCACAGCCGAACAAAAAGCGTGTATAATTGCGCTTGCATGTGAGTTGCCGGAGAATATAGGGTTGCCATTTTCGCATTGGAGTCCGTCGCTGTTGCGAAAAGAAGCGATAAGTCGTGGAATAGTAGAATCGATTTCCGATGTTCATGTGGGTCGTTTTTTAAAAGGAGCGGGAGTTAAAGCCGCATCAAGTAAAGAGTTGGCTGAATCCTAAGATAGACAACATGGAAGCCTTTAGTGAAAAAACAAAGGAAATCTGCGAATTATACCGTTCCGCCGCAGAGCTGGAGGAATCCGGCGTACATGTGTATTCGACAGATGAAAAGATGGCGCTTCAAGCAACAGAACACACAAATCCTAAGCAAGCAATGAAGCCCGGACAAGTGGAACGTATAGACCCTGAGTACGAAAGGCATGGTACAACGGGAATTATTGCCTCACGCAATGTCGCAACCGGCGAGATAGTTCACCCTTTGGTGCAACCGACACGGAAAGAGCCTGATTTCGTAAAACACATTGCATTGATAGTAAATACCGACCCTTTTGGCAGGCATATTTTCGTGACTGACCATCTCAACACGCATTTGTCTGAAACTTTAGTCAGGTTTGTCGCTAATGATGAGGGAATCGACCAACTTTCTCTTGGTGTCAAGGGAAAATCCGGCATTTTGAAAAGCAAGGATTCAAGAGAGGCGTTTTTGGCTGATAAGTCACATCGTATCCACTTTGTTTACACGCCGAAACACTGTTCCTGGCTCAATCAAATCGAGATTTGGTTCAGTATTATCACGCGGAGATTGTTAAACAAACGCGCAAGTTTTATTTCTGTTTTCGATTTGGAATTGCGTATTTGGGATTTTATCAATTATTACAATCAACACTTGAAGAAGCCTTTCGCTTGGAATTTCAAAGGTAAGTTGCTTTGCGCCTGATTTGTATGGGTGCCTTATATGCGTTGCGGTGTACTATGTTTCATTCATTCATGAAACATAAATTATTACTCTTGAATAGTGTGAAATATTTAAAAGATTCAGATTATATAGTTGATAATGGCGATATTAATATTGAAGAACGAATTAATAAAAACTATTTACAAAGCGAAAAGATATTAAATTTAATCATTAAGTTACATACTTCAAACAATCTTAATATACTTCAGAGGGTTCAAACAATGTTTGAATACATTGAACAAAACGAAATTGAAATATTAAATCATTTACTGTTTGAATTGTGTAAACATGATAATGATAGTCTGTATTTGGTGAAGGATTCCCATAAAAACGAATGGTATTTTAAAAAGGATAAAATTGATAAACTTATAGTGCGGAACGATGAATATATAAAACAAGTTTTTACAGGTGACAGCATAAAAGTATATGCGAATAAAGATAAAGAATACGGCAAAATAAAAATAAATATTGATGGTAAAAATGAAGAAATTATTGATTTATGCAGCGAATATTTACAAAAAGATAAGTTGATATATGATATAAAAGACATAAAATATACAAATCATATATTGAATATTTATCCTGTAAAAAATTCATTAATAAATATTTCAAAGGTTGAATTCAATTCAAACATAAATCAAACAGATGATAATATTTTAGAATTTGTTGGTTTCGATAATCAAACAAAAGGCAATTGGATAAATAAATACGGTAATATTGGATATGATATTTTTTATCAGCGTCCTAATCTGCCTGATACTATTGTGATATTATACAAATTTTACGGGGATTATTACTATCACGAAATATTTGAGTCTGATTACGATAATCAAAGCGCAATTATGCTGCCGGATAAATCAAATCGAATAATCCCTAATATGGATAATGAATTTGCAATGTATATTGACATTGCCGTGACAAGCGATAAACCCGTTATAATATCGTTTTACTTATTGAATTATACAGGAACGGTTAAAAAGCAAAATATAAAAATAATAAACATTAATAATAATGAAGAAGTATACTCATTATCTATTGAAAATTATTATGAAGGTATATATTATTCATTTAAAATAAAAGGAATATATAGATTTTGTTTTGATAATGGAGCAAAAAATATAGGCATAAAAACCACATCTCCTATAAATGGGGTTTTTATTGATTAAATAAAGTTTTTACCAGTGTAATAAATACAAGGTTTAACTCCTCAAATAAAATTTATCAAAAGGAGACCGATTCAAATGGATTTCAATAATAAAATTGAATCAAAATTAAAAGATTTAATTTTAGTTAATACATCTGTTCCACATATCGATGCAGAAATAACCGAAGAATTAGATATGATTAAAGATTTTGCATTTGATTCTATTTCTATCATGAAATTAATTGTGGATATCGAAAATGAATTTAATATTCAAATTGAAGACGATTTTTTGTTAGTGGAAAATTTGTCCAATTATAAAATATTAAAAAATTACATCATCAATGTCGTAAAAGAATGTGAGTGATAATATATGAATAATATAAAAAATAAATTATTAAATAATATTATAAAATATGCATATAATGAAAATCAATATTATAAAAAATTATTTGACACAAATAAAATTAATACTGATGAGATATGGACAATAAATGATTTATCAAGGATACCATTTTTAGAAAAAGAAACAATACAAAAAGAATTTCATCAAATTATATCGAATCCATATAAAAAATTCCCCAAAAATCAATCAATTGAGGTAAGGCGCACATCTGGTTCAACAGGAGAATATTTAAAAATATACTGGGATATACAAGATAATTTAAAATCCATGCTACCATTATGGAGGGTTCGTCAGCGATTATATTCGATTGATCCAAATATGAAATATTGCAGGTTTTATACAGTTGACTATAGGGGTAATAAAATTCAACAACCCGAACTTGAACAAATCGCTCTAGACGGTAGGCTTTTATCTTTTTATAAGGCTGGACTCACTTATGAAAGATTAAAAGAGTGTTATGAAAAAATTTTATCGTTTAATCCTGACTGGTTGAATTTGCAACCAAGCATCGCATATCTTCTTGCACAGGTAGTGAAAAACTATGGATTAAAAATACCGTCAAATTTAAAATATATTGAATTAAGCGGAGAATTATTACTTAAACAATACCGGAAAAATATAACTGAAGTTTTTAATATTGATCCTGTTGATTTGTATGGTACCAGTGAAGTAAATGGTATTGCGATTGAATGTAAAAATAAAGCAATGCATATCCTAAATGATAATGTCATTGTAGAAGTTGTAAAAAATGGAACTTCTGTTATAAATGAAGAAGGCGACATATATATTACTTCGTTAACTAGTCATGCAATGCCGTTTATAAGATATGGAACAGGAGATAAAGGTATAATAAGTCAAGAAGTATGCAAGTGTGGAAATGTATCAAATATTTTAAAGTTAAGTAGTGGGAGAACTGGCGATTTTATTGTTTTAGGCAACGGTAAACAAATTACAAATTATATTTTAGTAGGCATAATTGAATATACAAATGAATATATGTCAAATGTTATCGAACAATTTCAATTTATACAAACAGACATATGCGAATTTGATGTAATACTTGTTTTAAAAGAAGAATATAAACATTGGCAAATGGCAGTACAAAAAGCTTTTCTTAAAAATGTCAATGATGAGAATTTGGTAAATGCCAAATGGAATTTTTACTTTTTAGATAGAATTTTACCCGACTACGAAACTGGTAAAGTTCAATATTTTAAAAAATTGAAATGATTTTACATTTGCCAATTAAATTAATTATTATGTTAGGAAATGAATTAATATGGAACAATTACCGTTTATACATACTATTAAAACACCTCTCGGATATTATTTTTATGATGTGAATACCAATCAAATAATACAAATCGATGAAAAAGTATATAATTATTTATTAGGCACAAACAAAAATTTGGATTCGATTTGTGATATTGAAAAAAAAATTGACAAATTAAAAAAAGCTGGCTATTTGTCGAACAACCGTCCATCAAAAATGATACACAGCGCAGATCGATCATTGGAATTTCGTCTAAATGAAAATATTGAACAAGTTACCTTGCAAGTAACGCAACAATGTAATTTTAGATGTAGTTATTGTATATATGGAGGCAATACAAATTTGCAAAGGCATCATACGAATCAATGTATGTCATATGATGTGGCAAAATCAATAATTGATTTTTATGTAAAACATTCTATCGGTCAAGATACGATATTTGTAGCTTTTTATGGCGGCGAACCATTATTGGAATTTGATCTTATAAAGCGCGTCGTAAATTATTCAGAAAAAGTTTTTGAAGGGAAAGATTTAACTTTTGCAATCACAACTAACGGGTCATTATTGAATGATGAAAATGTGGATTTTATGTCAAAACATAATTTTGAAATCATAGTAAGTTTGGATGGAACACCTGAAATTCATGATAGAGCAAGGAAATTTGCTCAAACTGGCGAAGGAACATTCGGTGCTATCGAAAAAAATTTAAAAAAGATCCGTAAAAATAATCCGGATTTTTATAGGAAAATTAAATTTAATATTGTTATCGATCCAAGAAACGAAATTGATGCTTTACATGAAATGGTTACAAACGACGAAATATTTCGCGGAGCGTATATCAGAGCAATACTAGTTGATGATAGGTTTACTGATGAAAAAACCTTATTTTCTAATAAATTTGCAATTGAAGATCAAATACGTCAATTTAAAGCATTATTATCATACTTAGGAAGATATCCCGATAACAAAGTGTCAATTATATCAAAGAATTCCTTAAATGATATGATAGGAAAATATAAAAGTTTTATGACTAATCAACAGCAACTCTCCGAAACTATGGCTCCCGGTGGACCTTGTGTACCTGGACAAAAAAGATTATTTGTAAATACAAACGGCGAATTTTTTCCATGTGAAAGAGTTAGCGAAACATCGGATGCAATGAAAATCGGAAATATTAAAGATGGATTTGATTATAATAAAGCTCGTAAAATTTTGAATATAGCTCAACTTACAGAAAATGCTTGTAAAAATTGTTGGGCTATGAGATATTGTACAATATGTGTCAAATCATGTGATAATAATGGAGAATTATCAGGAGAATTGAAATTAATTCAATGTAAAATAGTTATAAATTCAACAGATGAAATTTTTAAAGATAATATAATGTTAAATGAAATAAAACAATTATTAAAAACATCTCAATAGTATTTTATGTAATATTGTTAATATAAAAGGATAATTGTACCGTCCGCAACCGCGGCGGAATGGAGGTATTTATGAAAAGTTATGCAATGGCTATTTATCCATATAGTCCTGAATTCGATCCGGTTTTACATTATTCTCATTTATTACAGCCTCAATATACCATAAAAGCACTTATATCACCGAATGGATGGGGGTATATTGGTAATAAATTCACTATTACATATTCTGACAAATCCGAAACTTTAAATGTTGTGGCATCGTTTGATGAAATTGATGAAAATATAAACTGTATTTTTATACCGGATTTTAAATCTATTGAAAAATTCGAAAAGGTGGTGTTAGACAATATTAAATCTTTTTTACCGCATTTAGAAAAAGTAATATATTGCGCACATTTCAATGAAGAAAATCTAAAAAATTTGAAAATATTATGTCAAAAAATTGAATTGGAAATACCATCGGAAAAAAGAGAATCTTATAATTATGGAATAGAAATTCCGAAGAATTATGATAATCATATAGAAGAATTCACCGTGCCTATAATCGTAATAGCGGGATTGTGGGAAAATTTAGATAAGTTTTACACTTCATTGTGTTTGAGAGATAAATTTTTAAAATCCGGTTATTCTATATCTCAAGTCGGTTCCCGGGATTATTGCGAAATGATGGGGTTCCATTCATTTCCCAGTTTTATGTTAAATCATAATATAGATGCGGAGCAAAAAATAATTTTATTTAATTTATATATAAAAAAAATAATAGAAATCGAAAATCCCGATATTGTAATAATAACAATTCCGGGAGCTATACAAAGTTTTAATGCTAAATATACTAATCGGTTTGGAATATTACCATTCTTAACATTTAAAGCTCTAACCGTAGATTATCTTATTATGTGTACATTCTGTGATATCAAAAATGAAGAATTTTTAAATATAATATCCACTTCTTGTGTTTATAAATTCGATTGTTCTGTTGATTGTTTCCATTTGGCAAATATGTTCATTGATTTGTCGGATACTACTGAAAAAAATAAAATAATTTCAACTATAATCCCAAGAATAGAAATTACGAGAACTATTATTGATAATTATACAAATTGCCAAAATTTAATTGTAAATGTTTATGATGAAACTGGGAAAGAAAAATTATTTAATAACATAATAACCAAATTGACTAATGATTATGATGTTGTTAATTAGTTTTAAAGAAAAGGGGGCAAAAATATATGCAAGAAACCATTTTAAATGATGGTTTAAAAAAGGAAGAAATATCAAAATCAATTATATCCATTTTAAAAACAGATTTTTCGGTAAGAATATCGAATACAGATTATGATATAAATTTATTTACTCCAAAATTTAATTTTAAGCCGAGAGACATGATATATTTAATGATTTTGCTTGAAAAAAAGTATCAAATAAAATTTAGTATAGATGACATTGATAATTTGTCATTTTATACAATTTACGGATTATCTAATATTATTATGCACCATATTGGGTTATAATTTATACAAGTGAAATATCTGTTGGATTATTTCATTTTATATAATTGAAGAGTTTTTAATTATTTATTACCAGTTTACAAAAATAGCCTAAGAAGAATGAGCAAAAAAGTCGGAAAAATCAAAGTTATGTAGATTCTGCAAAGAAATATTGCGAGTTTCGAGAAAATCAACGAACTGTGTAAAAAATAATTCCTTACGAATAGCCTCGCCAAAAGCGTATTTAGTGGTTTGGGTGCTGAAGTGAGCGAAGTCAGAGAAAAAATCATCAGAAAAAGGAATCAGTTTGGCACAAGCATAGGAGATAGAAATAATATTGATGAAATTCTCAATGCCTTGCTTGCTTCTGAGCATATAGTTTCCGAAAGACCAAAAAGATTTGAGTTCGTAGAAGATAACCTCAATATTCCAGCGTAAAGAGTACAGACGCAAAGGTAGAAGCCAGGAAACCTGTGCGGAATCATCGTTGAAAGTTTTCGCATTAGAACAAAACATTGCGTATAACTTTTCATGATTAATGGTCGATAAGAAAAGTCTGTACCCTTTGTGTATATCAAGATTGGTCGCTGTAACGGTCATATAAACGGGATTTTTGAACAGATTAGTCATCACGGTCCGAGCGGCAATGAAATATTTGCCGACTTCTGTGAAAGTGAAATCATCGTAAATGCTGAGTTTCTTGCCTTTTTTCGCTGGACGACCGCGCTTACCTGTAAACTGTGGGAGGTCATATACAACCGTGTCAACCCGCATATTAGCGATTAAATCAAGATTTGCGTATGTTTTGACAGTTTCAAGAACCTCGCCTTTTGGGTACCAACTGTCGCACAGGAGTATAACCGAGGGTATAGTTTTCAAGACTTTCATAGCGTCGGCTATCATTTCGGAAGCTATCACCAGTTTGTTTTCATTTTCGCCTCTCAGACGAAACCGAATCGGTACTGTAAGGTATTTTACCGTATTTTCGACGGTTACAGGCACACATATTGCCAGTGCCACGAAGCAATGTCCGTTCAGATATAACGAACCGTTGTGTTTTGCATGGTCGAATATTTTACTGTAACACTCGAATTTTGTGCCGAACTTCGCCTGTAATGTATCATCTATCAGCAATAAGACTGGCAGGTTTCTCACTTTTTCGTCTATCAGCGACAATGCTTTCTCTATTGTCACTTTCGCGAATTTTTCTGTCGGTAACGACGTGTACGTCAATAGGTAGTAATATGCGTTCAACGATACTTGACTTATTCCCCGCAAAAACCACTTGTATATATGCGCCATTGATGCTACCGCCTGCATACTCATGACTGCTACAAGCAACAGAAATAGTTTATGTCCTGACGGTTTCGTCATCAGTTCGATATACGGCGTAAAATATTTTTTGACTCTTGATATTATTTTCGTTTTCTGATATAATGTTTCCATACAAACAGCTCCTTTTTTTGATGTTTGAAAGTGTGGTTACTTTATTATATCAAATTTTGGACTCTGTTTGTATTCTTTTTTAGGATGTTTTTAAACTAAAACTTGTAAACTGGTATTATTTATGAAAAACGATATAAAAGCGCGCGATTTTATAAAATTTTTCATTTAGTTTACAAGCTCACTCATTGGAATTATAACAAATATTTTAGAAAGGAGAGTATAATAATGAAAAAATTAGTAAAAGTACATATTAAAAAAAATGACACTATAGAGGCATATGGCTGTGAAACCATTAAAAATCCTTGCACTTGTTATTGTGTATGTGGCAATCCTCCGGACGGTCCTCAGGACAAATATCAGCAAACAGTAGCTTTCCCTTATTTTGATCCTAATGGTGGAAGTTATACGAACAACTCTGGCAAATAAATAATTTTTGTTCTAATTTACTTTCACTTATTTTCACAACAAGCTACGGAATATTACGGCAAACTCGTTGGCTACGCCGCAAAAACGAAGCACCTCGCGGCAGAAACCGCAAGGTATCAACCGCAGATTACGGGAAATACATAGCAAAGCTACGAGGAATTAACTCCGCAAAGATTAATCACACTTGGATATAGTCGTGTAATTAAACGGCTATATCCAAGTAAATTTAAAATATTTTCAAAATGATAATAACGTGAGTTCAACAGAAAAATATACACTGTTTATATAAAACAAGTGTAAATGCATATTTACGGCATAACCAGATCCTATGTTCCCAAAATAAATTCCCATATATTCATCAAAATTCATTTTTATTCCCGTCGAGTTCACGTGATAATAATTTATTTATAAACTTTAAGACTATTAACAGAGCAAGTGTAGAAGTTTTATGAAAGGAGTACAAATCAACATATGAAAATAAAATTAAGCATAATTATAACGATAATTATTATTATATTATTTATTCTCTCATGTACAAATACGAAAGATACTGATTCATTTTCGCAAATATATGAATCTACAGATACTTTAATTCTTTACGGTTATCCATATGGAGACCATTTGTATTCCTCGGCAATAAATATTTTTAAACAAAAATTTCCTGATGTTGAAATTATTTATACACAGTATGATAATTCCCAGCAATATAATCAAATAATACAAACAGAAATTCCCGCAGGAAAAGGTCCTGATTTACTTGTATTTTCGAGCTTTGATTTTCCTGATATATACAAAGTTATGAATACCGGAGTTTTTTGTAATTTAGAAAACTTTATAAATAATGACAGCGAATTTGACATGACTCTATATAATGAAACAGTTATCAACAGCGGAATTTATAATAATACACAATATATAATGCCGTTATGTTATAATATAAATTTATTATTAACCACGCAAGAAGCTCTTCACGATGCAGGAATTGATTCGACAAAAATTAATACTTTCAATGGCTTCACAAAGGAAATACAAAAATATTATGCGGGTGGGGGGCGTACAAATTTATTATATGACACTCTTGATGGTTATGGTGATACTTTAACTTTTTTTCCATGGTGCGGAGTGGAAGTCATTGATTATGAAAATAAAACCATTAATATTGACAATGACGCTTTTAAATTAATTATGGATACATACAAAGCTATATATCAAAACGATAAAACAAATAGCACAAGACCTCCGAAAAATTATGTTTATACGAGTGGATTACAGGAAAGAGCAGTACTTAACCGTCAGATATTATTCAGTATGGATTCATCTAATTATTTTTCATCATTATTAGTAGGTTATGGCGGATTATTATATGCTGAAACACCTATATTATTGCCATATCCGAATATATCAAATAAAACGACTGCATCAGTTCAATTAATGGCGTCTATTTTATCCACTGCAAAAAATAAAAAAAACGCATTTGAGTTTTTGAAAATATTGTTATCGGACGATATCCAAAGCAAAGTCGATACATTTACTATACAAGGTATACCTGTTTTAATGAATGCTATTGACGAACGGCTTACAAAAACTATTAACAACACCGGGTATGGTATCGTTACTGCTCCAGTCACTTTATATGATGGAAATTCATGGATGATTAGTGCAATACCTGAGCAAACTTTGGAAGATATGAAAAATAAATTAATAAGTGTAGATAATTGTCAATTATGTGTATATGGTTTATTTTACAATTTTGTTACTCCTTTGATGACGCCATATTTCGATGGAGTAGATTCATATGAAAATTGCTTGAAAAAATTGCGTAATGACTTAGAGTTATATTTAGCCGAATAGACTATGAAAATTAAAAATTGTCCTTGATAATTATGATAAACGAAGAAAGTTGGTGCATTTTTTGAATTTTAAGTTAAGACATAAAAATTCTTTTATGGGATTTATATTATGCTTCCCAGCAATTATCGGGTTGTTTATATTTTTTATTATTCCTTTTGGAATATGTATATATATATCGTTCACAAAAAGCACAATCAACCCCGAACTTGTGGGATTTGATAATTACATAGATATTTTCAACAGCTCCGCGTTTAGATTGGCGGCGGGTAATACGTTCAAGTTTATCGCGGTCGCCGTGCCGTTGATTATGGTTTTTTCGTTGTTTATCGCTCTCATGCTATACAGGCAGTTAAAAGGACATGATTTTTTCCGGGCGGTTTTTATTTTCCCGTTAGTCTTGCCTACCGCGTCGGTCGTGCTGTTCTTTCAAGTTATATTCACCAAAGGCGGAATTACTGATTCTTTTTCGGAAATACTCGGTATTCCCGTCGTGGACTGGGTAAATTCGCCGTTCGCTTTTGTCAGCCTCGTTATACTTTACGTTTGGAAAAACTGCGGATATAATATCGTTCTTTTTCTCGCCGCATTAAACTCGATTCCGTTGGAATATTACGAAGTCGCCGAACTTGACGGTGCAAATGGCAAAGACAAGTTTTTCAATATTACGCTCCCGTTGATTATGCCGTATTCGTTTTTTATTTTGATTATTTCTGTTATAAATTCGTTCAAAGCGTTCAGGGAAGCGTATATATTATACGGTTCATACCCGAATCAAAGCATATATATGTTACAGCATTTTATGAATAATAATTTTCAGAATTTAAACTACATCAGACTTTCGGTCGCGGCGATTTTAGTATTTATAATCATTTTTACAGCAGTATTTATATTATACAGGCTGAAAAATAAAATGGGGAATATAGAATTATGACGGACACAATCAACCCGATTAAGCGAATCAACAAAAAGAAAATCCGCATATCCAACATTTTCATCACGGTAATACTTATCGTGATGGCGATTACGGTGTTGTTGCCGGTAGTTTTTATCGTTACAAATTCCTTTATGGACAGTCGGGAAATTATGAAAAGCTACGGCGGAATCGCGACTGACACCGGAAAGCGAATCCTGCCGCACATCATACCGGAACGGGCGACAATCAAACAATATGCTGAAATCTTCTATAATAAACCTGATTATCTCATAAAATTTTGGAATTCTATGTTTATCACTTTGGCAATCGTGGCGGGGCAAATAATCGTTTCATGTTTGGCAGGGTATGGTTTCGCAAAATTTAATTTCCCACTAAAAACTGCCGTATTTTTTTTGTTTATTATATTAATGATGATGCCCTATCAGGTGACGCTTGTGCCGCAATATTTTATGCTTGATAAGATGGGTTTGATAGGTTCATACTCCTCAATCATTTTACCGGGAATATCCGCTCCGTTCGGTATATTTTTACTAACACAGGTATTTTCGTCCATACCCGACAACATAATCGAAGCGGCAAAAATCGACGGCGCGAATAATATACAGGTGCTTTTTAAAATTATTTTTCCATATGGCAAAACGGGTATAGCAGCGCTTTTTATATTAAGTTTTATCGATAACTGGAATATGGTGGAACAGCCGCTTGTATTTTTAAATGATATACGGAAATATCCGCTTTCCATATTTCTGTGCAGAATAAATATATATGACTTAGGCGTAGCTTTTGTTTGTGGAATGCTTGCTATATTACCTGTGCTGATTATATTTTTATACTTGAAAGAATCGCTTGTATATGGCATTGAAACATCAAACTTGAAATAAACTCATGAAAGGTTTCGATATATTATGAAAATAAAAAAAACGATATTGACAATAGTTACGGTATGTATTGTATGCGCGTTGGTCGTGCTTACGTTCCTGTCTCGCACTATAATGACAAAGAATCAGCCGGAAGTAATATATATTAATCCTGAAAAAACAGATATAATTACATACAGAGATATTACGGGAGTAGTGGAGTATGTTAATACATATGAGGCGATTTATGATATACCCTTGAAAATCATTGACGTTTTTGTGAAACCGGGCGAAAGCGTGAGCGCGAATAAAGTTTTGATTGAGGTTGATTGCCGCGAATTGGCACTCGAATTGAAAAAGAAAGAATTTACCGTATTGCAAATAAAAAACAGTATCGCAGACGGCGCAAGCGGGAGTTTGCTCGAAGAATTGCAGATACAGCTTGAAATAGCGGAGGAAGAAGTCGCGCTTTTCAAGGAAAAATACCCGACAGACGGGAAAATACGCGCCGGGTCAGCCGGAACTATATATAGCGTGAATGCGGTAAAAGGCGAAATGATGGAACGAAACACAAGCCTTGCGGCACTATCAGGCAAAAAGTCAGCCGCAACCGTAGTCTTTTATTTGCCGGAGAACGACGCGGATTTTTTCAACGAGGGCGACAGCGCAATCCTGTATTATTCGGAAGTTTTGAATTTTAATAATAATGAAGAACGAGCTGTATCGGTGGCAAAAAATTCGGCGATAACAAGCAAACAATTTCTTCTGAAAGATAATTTATATAAATTTTATGTACCGATTCAGAGCGATTTTATTTATCACGGACAGCAAATACAAGTGAAAATCACCAATAAATCGCCAGTTTATGATATTGTCGTGCCGTATGAGGCGTTGCATAAAAAAGATGATAATCTATATTATGTATATGTGCTGAAAAAACGCAACGGACTTTTTGGAGAGGAATACTACCCTGATATAGTCGATGTAAACGTATTATACGAAAACAAAGTGAAAGCGGCAATAAACAGTTTGAATATAACTCGTTATGATAGTGTCGTAACATTTGCGTCCGATTATATAATCCCCGGTAAAACCGTTAGAGTTTTAAATTGAATATTTAGGTTTGAAATTTTATACAGGGGATTGGGTTGAGTTCCTTGTTAAATACAATTTATTTGGATAAATAAAAATCGCGAGGTATATTATGGAAATAAAATTATATAAGTCGGAATTGAAAATATTAAATATACTATGGGAAAATGGCGATATCCCTGCGAAACAAATAGTAAAGATTGCGAATAAAAAAATCGGTTGGAATAAATCAACAACATATACAATTATAAAAAGATGTATAGAAAAAGGTATAATTGAAAATAAAGGTGACGATTTTATATGTCATGCGCTTATCAGCAAAGAAGATTCGCAAAAATATGAAACGATAGAATTAATAAAAAATATGTATGATGGTTCTACATATAAATTAATTATTTCTTTGTTAAGCAACGCTTTATTTAATAAGAATGAAATAGAAAAAATCAAAAATATAATTTTAACATTTGTATAAATTAACACCAGTTTACAAGTTTTTAGATTTTATTAAAAATCGACATTTTTCTTGACATAATTTGTGAGAATTTACCATGTATTTGCGTAATTTGTTGCCAAAATTAAAGGATTTTTGTATTTCAAATCCAATTTAACCCATTTTATGTGTGCGAAATCGGACTTTTTAAAAAGTTGTAAAGTGGTATAAATTAACGAAAGAATAAGAAAATAATACAAATTTTGTTATTTGATAAATATATAAAATATAAATTTTTAAAGGAGTAAAGATTTTGTATTTAACAAAACTTTTATATAGACAGAGAGAAAATCCAAAAATAGCAATAGAACAAGGAACTATTTATATTAAATATTGTGAATGGTATGATAGATCAACATATTTATCTGAAAAAATCAAATCTATTATTTCAAAAAATTCATTAAATATAGGAATATTTTTACCTAATTCTATAGACTATGCCATAGCATATTTTTCAATATTATTTTCGAAAAAAATTGTTGTCCCAATAGGAGTACAATCAAAAGGATTAGAAATTATCAGCACTTTAAATTATTGTGAAATAGATTTGATAATTACGAGTTTAAAGTATAAGAATTATTTATTTGAAAATATCTTAAACTACGATCATAAACTATATATTTTATATATTGAAGATAATGGGATTGAAGTCATAAATAATAAAAAAACTTTGCAAGAAAAATTTGCAAATCAGGGCATTCCAAGTGAAGATAACACCGCTATCATGCTTCATACTTCAGGTACGACAAGCAATCCCAAGAGAGTTATGCTTACCCATAGTAACTTAATAAATAACGTGGAATCTAATATTGAATCACTTAAATTAACAGATAATGATAAAGTATTAATTTCTATGCCGATGCATTTCGGGTATTGTAATACCGCACAATTTTTAACGCACTTGTATTTGGGAGCTTCTATGGTGATTTTTGACGGATTATTTTTGCCTAAAAAATTTTTCCAAATAGTGCAAGATAAACAAATTACAAATTTTACAGGCGTTCCGTCTATGTTACTTATGATCTTGGAATATCGGTATGGAAGTAATTATAATATAAATTCATTGCGTTATATATGTTTCGGTGGCGGAAAAATGCCGGTAGATAAATTAAAAGAATTGATTTTAAAATATCCAAGTGTCGGTTTTGTACAAACATATGGACAGACCGAGGCCTCTCCTCGCAGTACAGCTCTTTTGCCGGAAAATTCATTGAAAAAGATAGGTTCTGTCGGCTTACCGATTCCGAATGTTAAAATAAAAATTATTGATGAAGCAGGTAATGTTTTAAAAGCGAATGAAATCGGAGAAATAATAATACAAGGTAAGAATATAATGAAAGGATATTATAAGCAGGATGAAATTACCCGAAAAACAATTATTGACGGATGGCTTCATAGCGGAGATTTAGGTTATATAGATAATGATGGATATCTTTATCTCACCGGAAGAATAAAAAATATAATAATATCAGGCGGTATAAATATTTATCCGGAAGAAGTTGAAGATGTAATAATGCAATATCCCGGGATATCAGAAGTATGCGTAGAAAGCGAAGAACATACCTTATTAGGTGAAATACCAATAGCCAAAATTGTTTCAAAAAATAAAATTGATTTTGGTGATCTTCAGAAGTTTTGCTCAGATCGGCTTTCAGCATACAAAGTTCCACAAAGAATTGAAATAGTAGAAAGTTTATCAAAAACCTATAACGGTAAAATTAAACGGTTTTAGTATTAAATATAAAATTAAAAACAGTATTCGGACACGGACTATTCAATTACCACTATTCATAATAATATCTCTTTTATATTTATTCTAATTGGCTTTGCGATAAAAATTTAAAAAGTTCACAATCGGCTTTTTATCATATTTTATTTTGGGGATTATACAACAATGTATATACACTTGTGTTTTATGACATGAAAAATACGATTTTTGACAATACTTACACAAAGTTTAAATTTAATGTTATAATATCCCCAAATATAAATTTATCGGATTTTATATAATAATGAATTATTTTGTAAGCACAGTAGCGTTAATTATTGCATAACATCATTACGACTTATGAATGTTCCACCGCTGCACACCGCGCCGCAACATTCACTTTTATATAATTAAAATAATAATTGTTTAAAATCCAGAAGTTATACAAATATGAATTAACCTATATTGCTATTACTGCTTTGAATATATCAATGATTTTTATCATAAAATTGTTTTTTATCAAAGTTAACAGTAACCTATTTTATAATAGCCGAAATAAAAAACAAACATCAAAAAACAACAGAGAGGAATATATAAAAATGATACAGGAAGGACTAATAAAACCTGAACAGAAATTCCCGAAGCAAAAGCTTAAAGAACTATTGATGAGTATAAGCAGGTTGCAATTAGATATTGCTGATATTACCGATACGGCAAAGTTAATTGAAGATTTAGGATTTGACTCGATTACTTTAATTACATTAGTTGTTAAATTAGAAGAATCATACCAAATAATCGTTGAAGATGAAGACTTGTTAATGGATTTTATGGAGACTGTATCCAGTTTATATCAATATATTTTAAAAAAAATGGAAACGAAAAGGTAGTCATATGAAAGAACAAACGCTTATAAAAATAGACTCGTTGTATCGCCACGCTGAATCCACAGTGCCTTTTTATCAAAAAATTGGGAAAAGCCTGGGTATTACAAATATTGTGAATTCTGAATGTTTCGAACAACTGCCTTTGGTCACGAAAGCGGATATACAACGAAACCCACAAGATTTTCTTTCGGAAATGTATACACGTTACCCCCTCAATAAAGATATATCAATTCATCGAACATCGGGGTCTACTGGTCAATATTTGAAGATTTACTGGAGTCAAGCGGAAAATATTCGGTCGCTGTCAGAATTATGGCTACTCCGCAAAAACCGTTATGATATTATCCCTTCCAATAAATACGCTTATTTCTATACCAACGATTATATTGCCAATACGCGGGTAGAACCGAAAGAAATGCTTATTGCCCCAAATAAGAGAAGTATTGGTTTTTGGAAAGGTAATTTAAATAAAAATAAAATTGTTCGCATCTATGAACATTTGCTGGATTTTTCACCTGATTGGATCATGTTGCAACCCAGCGTTGCCGTGCTGATAGCTGATAGTATACGTGAAAATAATTTCACGGAAATCCCAGGGTTAAGGTATATCGAGTTGACCGGCGAATACTTAAGTCTTTCTGTTCAGGATTATTTGAAAGAAATATTTCGTTGCGCGGTCAGCAATCAATATGGTTGCAACGAAGCGAACAGCATCGCTCTTACCTGTCTTAAAAACCAGTTTCATTGCTTAGAATCCAATGTTTATATTGAAATTATTCAAAATGGGAAAAATGTCGGGTATAATACTTTGGGTGATATTTATATAACCGTTCTAACTAATTATGCCATGCCTTTTATTCGGTACCAAACAGGAGACAGGGGCATTTTGCGTGAAATAAATTGTGATTGCGGCTCACGCGCGGCAATGCTGGAACTAGTCGCCGGACGGGTGAGCGATTTTGTATTGACAAGATATGGAGAAAAAATACCTTCTTACATATTTTTATACCCTATTGAATATATTAATGAAAAAATCGGCAATATCATACAACAATTTCAAATCGTACAATACGATGTGGATAAATTTCTTGTTCGCTTATCAATTAAGCCTTCTTATAACGGCTGGAAAGAAACGGTATCTCAAGCTTTTGTCGCTTCGATCAAAGAAGAAGCGTTAACTGGAGCATTTTGGGATTTTGAATTTACAAACGGATTGCTTCCCGATAACACAACAGGAAAACTGGCGTATTTTTACAATAAAATGCAGGTATAATAAATGTATATAAGGAGAGGAGAATTCTGATGGGCCTACCATTTATTCATCTTGTAAAATCTCCGCTGAGTCATTATTTTTACGAGGTAAATCGAAACGAGATTGTTTCTATAGAAGAAAACGTGTATAAAGCATTGCGTGCTATCCTGAGAGAAGATACCGAAATAACGTTTGATGAAAAAACGGAGGCAGCCATACAATCTCTCCGTGTGAACGGATATCTATCCGATTATCGGCCGAAAGAAATCGAACACCCTGCCACTCCGCTTTTATCTTATTATTTGACGCATAAAGTCCGAAAAATGATATTGCAGGTTACACAAAATTGCAATTTTCGTTGTACTTATTGCGTTTATTCAGAAAACTTGTATGAAACGCAAAGGAGCCATTCAAGTAAAAAAATGTCTTGGGAAACGGCGCGGAAGGCGGTTGATTTTTATATGGAGCATTCCAGAGATGTGGATCAAATTAAAATCGGTTTTTATGGCGGAGAACCGTTATTGGAATTCGAACTCATAAAAAAAGTGATTGCTTACGCAGACGAAGTCTTCGATGGAAAAGAAATTATATATTCCATTACCACAAACGGTTCTTTGTTAACGGATTCTGTGGTTGAATATTTGGCTTCACATAATATAAGTGTTACGATTAGTTTGGATGGAGCGAAGGAAATCCACGATACCAGTCGGCGATTCGCTTCCGATGGACGGGGGAGTTTTGATATAATAATGTCAAATATCGAAAATATTAAGAAAAAATATCCGGGGTTTGCCAAGAAACTTGGAATTAGCATGGTAGTGGATCCTCAGAATGATTACGATAAAGTCAACCAAATATTTTTCGACGACGAAAAATTTAGCGGGTTAACTGTCCATTCAACGCCTAAAGACGATGTTAATGCAAACGAAAAGACAATATTTTCAGACAAATATTTGGCAAAAAGCAGATACCAAATGTTTTTATCCTGTCTGAGTAAATTAGGATGGATAGAAAAAGAATTCGTTTCCCCTATGAATAGTGAATCTCTTCAAAATATTTTAAATCGAACCATGATGTTAGAACCCATAGTACATCTTCCCGAAAAGACGAATCCCAGCGGAGCTTGCGTACCAGGTACAAGACTTTTCGTTTCCGTGGACGGTATTTTTTCCCTCTGTGAAAGAGTGAATGAAGAATCCAGCGCAATGCAAATTGGAAACCTTTTAAACGGTTTTGATTTGCAAAAAGCATACGATGTGTTGAATATTGGACGTCTTACCCAAGAACATTGTCAAAATTGCTGGGCTATAAATTTTTGTAATTTATGTGCTAAACATGCCGATAATAATAATTCTTTGTCCGCAGAACTCAAATTAACTCATTGTTCCAACGTTTACAACAGCGCGGAAAACGATCTTAAGGCCATGATTCTTTTTAAAGAATTGGCGAATATATGAAATATTACCGGAAAATAAATAAAAGTAAAGATAGGAAATAATATGCTTGAAGAACGTAAAGTTTTGGTTTATCCATTTGACAGGGGATTTTCACCTCTCGTCCGATATGATGATTATTTGTATCGAAAAGCTCGATTCAATTCTTTGGTTTCCCCAAGTGGGTTTGCATTGGCAGGGCACGACGCAGGATATGCAAACGGCGTTCAGACAGGTATGCTTGTAAGCAAGGATTTGGAAAAAGCCATTGAGGATAACGATATTTTTTTATTGGCAAACGGTCATTGGAACTTAAATCTCCGCAAAAAAGCCATTGAAAGTATGATGCGGGCCGCCAGTATGCATAAGGAAATCTGGTGCACCATTCTTTTATCTGATGAAGAATTGGAAAACATTCGCGAATCGTGTCGGCAAAACGATACAGAGTTTACATATTTTTATCATCCTGCAAATGAAAATTTCGTACTTGATACAAAGTTATCACGCTTACGCCGTCCTAAATCGGCAATTATTTTTGTTGGCGAAGTTATGCCCGGACTGGACGCATATGCGATTATGTTATCGTTGTACAAGTCATTTTCAAATGCCGGATATCGTGTTTGCGCTGTTGGGGACAGGAGCGATTGCGAATTGTTCGGTATTCATTCTATGCCATACTTTTTGCGAAACAGCGTTGGAGAAGATTTGAAAATATATGGATTTAACCAATATATATGCGAATTAGAAGAAAAAGAAGAATCTGATGTAATTATTATTCAACTTCCCGGTGCTTTGATTAAATATAATAATCAATTAATAAATGGCGGAGGAGTGCTTTCTTATATTGTTTCCCAAGCATTACAACCGGATTACATGGTCACTTGTGTCCCATTTGACACAAATGAATGCAATTCTTTTGTATCCCTTAGCGAAACTTTTTTATACAAATTTGGGTTTGGAATTGATTTTATCCATATGTCTAATGCACGAGTCGATTCTGTACAGTCTATGATAGATGCGTTGATGATATATGATTACCCTGATGTGGGTATAGTGACTAAAGAGTTGTCAAAAAATAACACGGATTTTGGAATTCCAGTATGTAACATACTTGATAATAATCACGAAAGTTTATTTTTACATGCTGAAAATAAACTCACCGGATATATTCCGTCTGTCAAATGGTAGTAAACTATACACACATTATTAATAAAACCAGAATTATCAAACAAGCATGGTTTAATTTTATTAATGATTTAGGAGAAAAAGTTAAATGGATCAAACCATTACTAAAGAAGTTGTTGAAATACTTGAAGAAAAATTTAAAATCAATCGGAATTTATTAATAGAAAAAAATTACGACGAGTTCTTGACTGGTAATACATTTCGATTTAACGGTTATGACATGGTTTATTTATACTTATTTGTACAGGAAAAATTTAATATAAAAATACAATCTGAATATCTTGTCGATTATCGGTTTAACACCATCCATAAAATCGTTGATACCGTAAAAAAATGCCAAATCACGTGTAACAGTAATTATGCCTAAATTTTGCGGGAAAACGGAAAATAGGCGAATATAGTTCAGTACTTTGCAGAAAATATGCGATAAATAGTGAATAAACGGAATATTAATATGTATTCGTAATTCATTGAGACGAACGTAAAATAAAGTAATTTTAAGAAGACGTTCTTTAAATTATATATCGAACTGACTTGATTATACTATACACAAAACTCGAAATATAAAAAGAAAGGAGTACCGGAAATGAAAAAGCTTGGTAAAAAAACAACGCAATTTTCAGCAGGCGGCGGCGTGCAAGCATATGTCTGCGTCGCGAATAATGGTAGCAATTGTACCTACCCAAATGTTTGCGAAAAATACGATGGCGAGTACAAATGGGCTGATAGTAACGTTAATTCTCAACCGGTTGTCTATCAGAAGTAATATTACTTATTAACCTACTTTGTATTAAAAGTACAATGCCAATTGACATTTTGTACATTAAATTGACTTTTTACAAAAATAAAAAATAATACTAAAATATCTGTGCATTCCGAAAGAATTTATTGATTAAAATCGGTGATTTCTACTAACAGCTAATTTACTAAAAAGAACGCTCCCATGGAAGACGTTCCATGGGAAGCGTACGTTTTAATCCATATTAACATTAATAGTATACTAATAACCACTACTGACAAAAATATCGACGTTATCAACCAATTATTTTGAAAATAAATTTTTTATTGTTGTTCTTTTGAAACTATTTGAACACGATTCGGAAGTTAAATACATTTTTAATTTGTTTTATTTGATAAGGTGAGACAATGTTAAACCCAGAAATTATTATTATAGACGACGGCATTAATGAAAAGCGATACGAATTGGGTCCGCTCCGACATAACTTGGAAGTGGATCAAACACTATCTATGCGAAACAGGATAAATTACGATCCTTATTTAAACAGTCACGGCACTACCTGCGCGGCGATTATTCGCCGTTACGCCCCCCATGCTATACTAAGCAGCATTAAAATATTAGACGATAATACTCTTAAAGGGAAAAAAGAACAGTTAATTACTGCACTCAATTGGTGTCTAATTCACCATTGTCGATTTATACATTTAAGCATTGGAACGACGGCGTTTCAAGATTTTCATGAAATACTTGAAATCATCGCACGGCTTTATTATAATGGTTGCATAATTGTGGCCGCTTATAACAACCGAAATATTTATACAATTCCAGCGAGTTCGCCTTATGTTGTTGGTGTAAGATGCAATATGCGTTATGTGGAAAATCAATTCGGTTTCGGATCAATAGCTGGATGCAACCCTTTCATTTATGCTTCCGGAAGACATCGATTAAAAGATTGTTCGGGGGTGGAAGTTATTACAAACCCTTCAAATAGTTATGCGGCTCCCTTAGTCACCGCAATTTTATATTGTGCTTCGTCAAATTTAAAAAGGGATGGTTTCGCCGGTATTTCAGCGCATTTAAAAGCGGCGGAAGGGTATCATGAAACAGGATGTGATCCCCTTGGACGGGCTATAAGTTTTGATTGGGTTGGTAAAGCGGTTTATTGGGGATTTGATAATGCGAAACTTTTAAAAAAATACTTATTACTTCCGGAATGGGGTGAATTGGATATAGGGCACATAGACAAGGTATATGAACCAATATATTTGATTGTTAATACCGACCAGGTATCACCTGATAATGTCAAGAATAATATAAATACTAAAAGTATAATTAGAACAGAAAACAATATCATACTCTGTGGCGAAAATACATTATCATACAATTTTTTTAATGGCGTTTGTTGGTGTGAATGGCGTTACATACAATCATTCTTTTCCGAAAGTATGGATGATTCCCTTAAAAAATTGAATATAAATAAATCTGATTTTGACGAGATAGATATTCCGCGAGTTTTCGTTTATGGTGAAATCGCAGATGTCATATTTATTTTACAAACGTTGGAAAAAATGTTTATTTTTAACGGGTATCGAGTAAAAACTGCGGCGAAAATACCTTTCGCATATTTATACGGGTTTGCATATGTAAAAAATACGCAAAATTTTGATAAAATCGGATGTATTCTAAATAAAAATTTTTACTGTGACTTACTTTTATGTGGGGTCGCACTCCGAGAAGGAGAAAACCCATCTGATATGCAGGGGGACGACTTATATTTGTTCATTGGATGCTTTCAAAAAGAAAAAGGTAATCAACAGCAGATTTACGTAGAAAAAGCTAATTATGAATCTTGTAAAAAAATTTATCAACAGATTATTGATGTTTTTCCAAACGAAATAGACGACGAATAAAAGGATTAATTTAATCAAATAAAACATAGAGCACATATGAATAAATATAATAAACCAATATACATTAATATTAAAAGTTAAAAAATCAATTCGTTTCCGTTAAAATCAAGTGAATAATCCTATTGTAAACGAATTAATAAACAACAATCAAATTTAATATTGACAGCGACAATTTAAATATTTATAACGAAAATGAAAAACTAGAAAACAATGAGGTAAATATTTTAATGGAAAAAAGAAAAAAGAAAACGAATGTAATACTAATAATAATTATTATTAGTATAATCGCCGTATTTGTCATAGGAATAGTTTTGGCTTTAAATAAAAACAATATTATTGATAATACTCTAAATAATATTCCCTCGCAGGATTTTATTGAACTACTACCTGTTACAGATAAACTTGTTCTTTATCGCAATTATGGCAATAAATATATGCTTGATGCTGCAGTTAATATATTTAAGAAAATGTACCCAAATGTGGAAGTCGAAATCCGTGATTTTGAAGGAATGGACGGGTATGACGAATATGAAACGCTTCTCCAAACCGAACTTCCGTTGGGTAAAGGCCCCGATTTAATTTTGTTATCGGGGACAGAATTTCCTGATATGTATAAAACGATGGATACCGATGTATTTTGCGATTTAAACGATTTTATTAATAGCGATTTTGATTTTAACCTCGACAATTACAACAAAGTTGTTTTAGATGTCGGCGTATATAAAGGTAAACGATATTTAATGCCATTAGATTATCAGCCGAATATAATGATTACAACCAAAGAAGCTCTAGTGGCGGCGGAAATCAACCCGGAAAATATTAAGTCATTTGATGGATTGACAAGTGAAATCAAAAAATATTTAGAAAAGTATGATTCGACAAAATTAATATATAATAGACAAATGCAGGGAAGTTATATGCTTTTCCCGTGGTGTGGTTTGAAAATAATAGATTACGAAAATAAAACGGTAAACATTGACGGCGAGGACTTCAAAAAGGTAATTGATGTATATAAAGATATTTATAAGCAAAACAGGGAATCAGGTCAGTCCAATACCGGAGACCGTGACTACAATGCAAAAGCACTTATGGCAAACGATATACTATTTATCAGCCAAATATCGGATATAACAGCTTTTGGATATGAGTACGGTGCGTTGGCGGCACATGGTTATTCGCCGATATATTTTAATTTTCCGGGTATAAACGGCAAGAGCAGTTCCCATCCACATATAATAGCGGCAATTACAAGAAGTTCACAAAATAAAGCAAACGCATACGCCTTTTTGAAAATACTTTTATCTGCGGAGATTCAAGGCGGGAGCATACCCGGTTTAAATCTTACAATCGCTCCTGTATTGAACGGTGCGGTTGATATGCAGGTACAGGGTAAATATGAAATTTCCTTTGACGGCAAATTAATAGATTTCCCCGAAAAAGCCAGACAGGACTACGCCAATATGGTTACTGCTATTGATGATTGCAAATTATTTACAGGAACTGCTTTACGCGAAGTTTTTTATAATTATATGCTACCATATTTTAAGGGAGAAGATTCATACGAAAATTGTCTCAATAAAACTCGAAATTTTTTAAAATTGTATATAAGCGAATAGGAAATAACTATAAGAAGTGGCTATCCTCGATGTTTGACGTCTTAACTGTCTTACATAAAAAAGAAGATGTTTTATTATGTGTATGTGTTGAAACATTTACATCCCAATTATATAATGCCCGGTAAAACTGTTAGAATTTTGAATATAGTGAAAAAACTGCTTAAGAAAAAGAGGGTTAACTAAATGGAAGAATATTATTTCATAAATAATTTAAGTAATAAAACTATCGAAGAATTGACTGATGAAATGCTAAAATTTGAGAAAAAAACAAAAAAACGAATTATTAAACACAATACCGATAATAGCGATGCTTCTGTTTGTCATAAAATTTATAAATTTATTGCCGATTTTTACAAAAATTGATATTAAAATGAATAATGTATCTGTCCACAAACCCATTACCATCAAAAACACGGTTCTTGACACCGAGGGAAAAGAATATTATAAAATAAACATTCATTAAATTATATAAAACAACATAAATAACCAGTTTACCAGTTTTTTGATTTTGAACCGAGACGAATTTTGCCTTTCCCTGACTTTAGGCACAATGAATAAAATTTCAAATTGATTTAAGTATATTTTGTGCATCTTCTTGCAAATTTAGAACAGGATTTCGATCACAAAACTATATTTTTTGAAATTTTATGCAAAATTCAAACTTTTTAGGAAAGTTGTAAAGTGGTGCAATGTAAATATATCGAAGTTTAAAAAGGAGCGTGATTTTATGTTGAGAAATGATTTATTAGAGAATAATTATCAATTTGAATTAATAGAACCGAAAAAAGTTGTGATAAATGCGATATGGGTATCGCTGGCATTGGTTTTTATGACCATAAGCGTTTTGCTTTTTATGGCAATTTATTTAGGCAGTTTTAATGACATATCAATACCATATATCGAATTTAACAGTCTTTTATTAAATATTGTTTTTATAGTGATGCCTTTTATATATTTTATCTTCAAAGATATTCTGACTTCTTTCTTTTGTTCAAATAAAAATAATCATTCAACAGCGGATTTATTTGCAAAAACAGAAACGCCTGTATGGAATTACAGGGAAGCGTTCGCGATATGGCAAATCGTTTTGATTTATTTACTGCCAATGATTTTTATGTATCCCATGATGCTCGGATTAAGCGTATTATCAAGCGGGAACATAAGTTTATTGATCATGATTTTTATTATGACGTTTTTTATGACTTCCGATTTGACGCTCGTAATATATGTTTTATTTCTGAAATCAAAATATAATACCGAATATATCGCTATCAACAACCATGTATATAGTTTGACTTTGTACTCCACGAACTTGAAAATTAATATACAAAAAAAAGTCGATGATATAAATATAAAAGATATAAAAATAAAAGAAAAAAAGATCAATAAAATCAATATTAAACTTCCGGAATTTCGTTTTAAATTTAGTAAAAAAATAATATTAATTTATCTCGCATTGTTACCGGTTGCGTTTATATACTTATATATAACCAATGTAAAAATTTCGGAAACCAATTCGATTAAAGCACTTATACAAGGATATGACGGTAGTTTGTTCGCAAATCCCGATATTACGTTTGACGGGACTTATATAAGCGGCAAAAACCTCGCGGGGAATAATATACTTGTTTGTTCCGACTATCAATTAGTAATATATTACGACAGCGAAAAGGAATCGCTCATGTATTTGCACGAATCAATGGGGCAAATCAGAAAATTATGTATATATGAAAAATGTGAGAAAAATTATTCCGGGCATTGCGGACACGTGCCGAATTTTGTGAATGACGGCTGCTTTTCGGACTGCTATTTGTACAAAGCAGTAAATTTATATGGCGCACAAAACAGTTATATCGTCCGCTATAATGTGATTTTAAATAGAATAGAAAAAATTTTTGAATTTGATCTATATGACGAAACCGTATATATTCAAAAGCTGTTGATTCACGGCAGATATTTATACGCCATGCTTTTAGTCGGTGAAAAAGAGTATTTAGACGTAGTGAGAATAGATTTGGAAGAAGAAAATGCCTGTATTTTATATTCGGATAATAAAGACGCGACGAACAAAAATAAAATCGAGGGAATGTCGCTTTTTTATGAAAACTATATTATATGCGTAACTTTGGATCAAATATATAAATGCGATTTGGATCTGAAAAATTTCGATAGGCTAACAGCGGCTGATAATGTCGGGCAGTTGGATATATATGGCGGTTACATATATTATTCTGATACGGAGAGCAAAAAATTATATAGGTGTAATATAAAATCAAAAACAAAAGAACTCTTACTTGAAAACGCATTTAGATTTTATATAGACGGTGATTTTATATATTATACTTTATGCGGATTATATGAAACAAAAGATGCTCTTGGTATATTGATTTCGTCTGAATTATACAAAAGCGAAATAATATACAGGACAAAACTTGAAAGCGAATACTTGGATTTTTACAACAAAGTTGAAGTTTACAAACCGGAACAGGGTTATTATTTAGGGGAATGGGGCGTGAAAAACGAATATATTTATACTCTTATATATTTTGAAAATTCTAATATGCTATCCCGAATAAACGTAAATTCAAACTCAAAGCCTTATTTATTTTGGAAAAAATCTTCCTTTTAAAATAAAATTTTTGATAAAACAAATTAATAATATATCTATCATTAAAATATAAGGAAAATAAAAATGGAACGAATGAAATCATTTATTAAAGCAATAAAATATTCAATAAAATTAATTTATGATTCAAGTAAATTCATGATAATAGTATACTTTATATTAAGTATACTTGGCAGAACTTTACCTTTATTAAATATTTTTATTTTTAAAAATATACTTGATGAATTAACATTAGAACAACTTGATATATTTGTAATAATAATTTATATATTTCTTTATATTGGGATAATAATATTCAATCAGGCAATTTCTTCCGCTAATGCAATTATTGACAACTCAATATCTGAAAAAGCAGGACATAGATATGATGTTGAACTATCAAAAAAGTTGACAAAACTCCCGATGTCTGTGATTGATACATCATCAGGAAAAGATTTAATTGACGATGTAAAATATACAAAAAATTTTGCGATTAATTTAATCCAAAGAATTATTTTTATTATATCAGGTTTTTATTCGTTTATAATCGCATTTATTTCATTAATTACATTTAATGTTTGGATTTCTTTATTATTCCTTTTATTATCAGTTCCGATAATTATTGTTGATATCATTTTTGATCGTAAAAGTGATAATTTGAGAAGAAAAATGGCGCCGGATGTCCGAAAATTTAGTTATTATCGTTGGATGCTGACCGATACATGGCCGGCCAAAGACGTCCGTATGTATGATTTGACTGATACAATTAAAGAAAGATATGATACCGAAAAAGATACATACCGTCAAACAAATAGGAAACTTGACCAAAAAAAGTTAAAAACATCACTGCTTATCGAAATTATCAAACACAGCGGCGAAATAATATTTACCGCATTTGTAATTTTTCAAGCAATCGACGGCAAAATAACAATCGGCGATATCGCATTATATACAGGTTTCGCATTTTCGGCAAGCGGTTCATTTCAGGGAATAGTGCCTTCTTTCATATTTTGTTATACTACTTATACAGATAGAATAAAACGCGTTTTAGAATTTATTAAAATTGATTGTCCTGACGAAAGCGGCGCTGTAAGAAAAATTGATAAATTTGAATCATTAACATTTGACAATGTATATTTCAAATATCCTTTCGCTGAAAACTATGTGCTTCAGGGAACTTCTTTTACATTAAATGCTGGCGACAAGCTTTCCATTATAGGTATAAACGGCGCGGGTAAATCCACTATAATAAAACTTATGCTCGGGTTGTATAAAATCGATTCGGGGCAAATTCTTATAAACGGTTATCCACTATCAGATTACGATATAAAAGATATAAGAAAAATGTTTTCAATACTTTTTCAAAAATTTGTTCAATATCCGCTGTCTTTGCGTGATAATATTGCGTTATCGGATTTGAAAAAACAATATGATAACGAAGCTATTATTAAAGTAATAAAACAAAGCGGCATTTATGAAAATTATGATAAATTTGAAAACGGACTTGAATCTTATATGACGCGGCAATTCGACGACGACGGAATAGAATTATCTATGGGACAATGGCAAAAAATCGCTTTATCCCGCGCATATTTTAAGAATGCGTCAATAATAATATTCGATGAACCTTCCGCCGCGCTTGATGCAGAAGCGGAAGATAAAATATTTGATAATTTTAAAAACATATCGGAAAATAAAACAGGTATAATGATTTCTCACCGTATATCAAGCGCAAAAATGTCAAATAAAATTATTGTCGTCGACCATGGTAAAATTATCGAGAGCGGAACCCATGAAAATCTTATTGCTTTAAATGGGTTTTATGCAAAACTTTATAATCTTCAAATGGAAAAATATACGGTAAAGGAGGCGTAATAATTTTGATTAAAATAAAAGATTTTTTCAATAGTATTTCTAAAAGCATATGGTTTGGAATAAAATCTTGTTTTTATGCTTCAAAAAAATATTTTTTAATCAAGTGTATCATTTTGTTAACCACTACCGTTATTCCATTGATTACTATGTGGATATGGAAAGAAATATTAAACGGTATAACAGCAAATAATATCAATAAAAAAAATAATATATTAATTTTTCTTACAATATATTTAGCTTTAACCCTTTTTGCATATTTACGCGGCCGGTTTGATACATACATAAATGGCAGATACGACGATGAGCTTATATTTTATATTGAATCCGTAATGATTGATAAATGTTCAAGAATGGATTTGTCATTTTTTGATTTGGCTTCAATGAGTGATAAGGTACGCCATGCGCGTGATAATTTTAATATAATGAATCGTATGACATGGCTTATATTTGATATTATTTCTGCAATTATCAATATTATTGCAACATTCATTATTGTTATTAAATATAAATGGTGGATAGGTATTGCCACAATTGTTTTACTTGTTCCGTTTATGATCTATAACAAAAAGCGTACAGAAAAACGTTTAAAAATGGAAAAAGAACAAATACGGGATAATCGTAAAAAGGATTATTATAATAATGTATTTTTTGATAATGACATTCAATTTGAAATTAAACTTAACGATATAGGCGATTATTTTATAAACCGATATATAGATGTTTGGAAAAAGTTATACAAAATAAACAAACGCGAAGATATACGGCATAATATCATTAATACATTCATTCTTATATTAAATATAGCAAGCGAGTTGCTTGTACTTACAGTTTCAATTTTTGATGTAATAAATAAAAAAATTGGAATTGGCGATTTGCAGTATAATTTAAATATTGTTTCGCGCTTACGCAGTCAGGTAAGCAATTTGATGTATTATATAAACGAATTGCTTGTAAACAATACTCGTTTGATTGAATTGCAAGACTTTATAAATATAAAACCCAAAATTGAAAAAAGCGGCAAGTTAATCCCCTCAGCAAATCCTCAAATCGAATTTGACAATGTATCATTCCGTTATCCAAATTCGGAACAGTTTGTTTTGAAAAATTGTTCATTTACAATTAATCTATATGAAAAAATTGGGCTTATAGGTCTCAACGGTTCAGGTAAATCAACAATCATTAAATTAATATTCCGTTTTTACGATCCTGAAGAAGGGGAAATTAGGTTAGATGGCGTTGATTTGAAAAAGTATGACGTTTATAGCGTTCGTAAAATATTCGGGGTATTATTTCAAGATTATGTTACATATTGTCTGCCATTCCGTGAAATTGTCGCACTTTCGGATTTTAACGAACGATTTAATGATGAAAAGTTAAAAAAGGCATGTGATATTAGCGGAGTATCAGATATAATCAAAGATTGGGAACAAGGTTATGACAGCGTGCTTGGCAGGTATTATGCGGATAATGGAAAAGATTTATCCGGAGGTCAATGGCAACTTGTAGGACTTGCGCGAGCTTATTTTAAAGATAGCGAATATATGGTTCTTGATGAACCGTCGGCTTCGCTTGACCCGATTTCTGAAGATAGGATTTTCGAGCAGCTTTATCGGTTGAGCGATAAAAAAAGTTCGATTACAATTTCACACAGACTTTCAAATACCACTCTTACCGATAAAATCCTTGTAATCGACGAGGGGCATATCGTTGAACAGGGTTCTCATTTCGAGTTATTAAAGCAAAATGGAAAATATGCATATTTATTTAATCTGCAAGCAAGTAAATATATATAAAATACAAATATATTAAGGAGCTAATGATGGATAAAAATATCAAACACAAAATATTACCAATAAATAAACAACCTTTATTATATGGATATGCGCATTATAGTTATTCTATGGCTATGATTTGTAATCCCGAAGTAAGCGATAAAAAAGATGTAATATTTACCGATTATATTGATGGATTTAATATTTTAGAAAAAAATTATATTTGTTATGAATGCGAAGCGGAAATATCAGAAGAAAGCTCCAACAAAATTATTAATATGCATACACATTTAAACACTAATAATAAATATTTGTTTTATTATAATAAAGTAAATGGAAATGGAACTTATATTATTAATATTAAATATTTTAAACATTTAAATAAAGGCTCTAAGTGTGGGATCATGTTATCCGGAACTTTGCCTACCAAAAACAATTTTGATATTAATGATTCGTATAAATATTTTTATTCCGGAGAAAGAAGAAGATTTATAAAATTAATCAATGAATTTATTGAATTAGATAAATACCTCGAATATGAACTTCCCGTTTGGTTGAGCATAACCAAATTCAACGAAAAGATTATTTTCAAAACTTCCGATGACGGTATAAAATGGGATTGTGTTCGCGAAGATATAGGCGCTTTTAATGTAGATGAATTTTTTATTGGAATATATGTAGAATCTAAAACATTTGCATATTTTAACTGGTTATATAGTAATTATATACAGACCCATTGTGATAAATACTTAGGGGAACAGGGAAATTGTTCAGATGTGGAATTAGATATGTTCGACGGAGTTAGAATTAGAGAAAATTATCAACACAATAATCCATTTTTAGCGATTGAATGTATTGAAAAACAAACGATTCTATCTTTGCTTAATATAAAAGATTTTATATTTAATTCTATAAATGAAAGGAAATATGTTCAATTAAAATTGAATGAACGATATATCCCCAATACAGATGCGTATGAAAAATACGATTTTTTTCATATAAACTTAATATACGGTTATGATAAAAATAATTCATTATTCCATATAATGGGGTATGACAAAAATGGACATATTATGTTTTATGAAATATCTTTTGAAATCTTTTCGAATGCGGTTATAAGCGACATACCGGGGGTTAAAGTGTATAATGATTATATATTTAGATATGTTCCGTCATCTGTTGAAAGATATGACATAGATAAATATCTTATAACCAAGTTTATTCAAGAATACTTAAATGGCGAAAATTCTTATAAGATGTGCAGTGTTATGGAAGCAATACCGGAACGGAATTTTGGAATCGATGTATATAAATGTTTTTCCGAGCATTTTTATCCTTTAATAAACAATAGGCGAATTATGCATATCTTTTTAGAACATAAATATTTAATGTTAAAAAGAATATCTTTTTTTTATGATAATAATATAATTTCGGCAAATTACTTTAAAATATTATATGATAAATTTGATTCGATATATAAAAAAGTTAAAATAGCACACAATATGTTGTTAAAGTTATATATTAGTGATGGAATAAACAGTATTGACTTTAACGATAAAAAAGATAAAATATGTACTATATTAGATGAAGTTAAAAATGATGAAATTATTGCTTTTGAATTATTATTAACAGCGATACAATAATTAAAATTATTATTTAAAATATCTATACCATAAAAACCGTGGAATATTCCATTAATCATTATATATTCGCGATTTATACGAAATAACCGCAAATTATTTATAATATCCTAGAATAAGTAAATTAAAATTTTATAAAAAATAAATTTAATAAGGAGAATTAAATATTATGTTAAAAAATAATGAAACTGATAATTTATATGGAGATTCAGAAAATAAAAATATCATCAATATGGAAGACATAGAAGAATATGATCAAGAGATAGAAGAAGATATTAAACTCGAAATAATAATAAAAATGATAAAAAATAATCGTCCGATCCAACATATTATAGAAGATACGGGTTATACTGAAAAAGAAATCAAGAAATTAAGAGAAATTATAGAATTAGTCAAAAAAGCATGTAGCAAATAGTGCTGTTTAAAATAAACAATTACCAATTTGGCGATTTAATAAAATTAGCAATCAAATATCTGGCAAGCGGCTGCGAACATATGAAAACTATGTATTTTGGCGCAAAAGATTATGATGGCTGGAGCGGTCAGAGGAATAACTGCCGCTATGGATACGGCGCGATACACGGCACTATCATTTTCGCGTTGGGAGGTCTCAATATAAAAATTATTGATATTTAGCAATAATAGTATACGCAAATTCTTTATTTTCGTTTACTAATTTTAAAATCTTATGCGATCTATTGATATCCATAACCACATCATAACTAGGATGTCCATATGTATTATTCGTCCCATATGATATCACATAATATAGGGAATGAAGTTCATCAATCCATAAAGATACATTCCAATTCTTTTTTGATCCATGATGCGGAACGGATAAAACGCCTATATCGAAAGAATAGTCCTTATAAGTGAATTTATTTAAATGGTATTCTTTTAAGTTTATTTCTGTATCACCAGTAAGTAAAGTAGTTATTTTTTTTATATTATTTTCCCGTAGCAAATAACAAGCATTATATATGTCATGCGGTACTTCGCCGATTAAAATTGCTTCGGTCGTTGTTGGAAAATGACACATTATTATTGATGTGCTATTAAAATTTTCCCAGATTTTTTCGTAATTTTCTGAATTATTAGACACATATGTCCTGCGAAATAACTTAATATATTGATAATTACTCGTTATATCCCTTATTGATTCTATATTGTTATCATTTAAAAATTTTTGAATATTATCGAAAAATTTCATTAAATTTTCTTTATTAATCGAAACATTAAAAAATTCAAATTTCCAAGCGAAAAAATCTGTTGAGATAATGGCTGATTTTGATTGGATTTTAATTAAAGTTGAATCCCCAATCTTCTTTTCATCAAAATTTTCAGCTTCAATAATAACATTACTTATTTCATTTGCATTAATATACTCTTTATCATTTAAGATTTTTTTCTTTTGGGGAGGAGTATTCTCACTCGAATCATTTTCATTCCTTTTAATATCATCTTCGTTTAGCAAAATAATATTTCGAATGTCGTAAGCTAATAATATATTAACTGAATGTGAATAAAAAGATTGTATAAAAGCGGATGAATCATTTGAGTTGGCAAACAATACCAACAATTCTTCCGGCGTTAAATATGGTAATATTATTGTTTCAATATGTAATTTTTGAAGTAAATATTCCAGCCCATTTATATGATCATAATCCAAGTGAGATAAAACAAGTAAATCTAAACATTTCTTTTTATTATTATCACGGCTTTTAGGAAGCATATCAATAAATTTATCAATTTCCGAATAGAGTATGTTTATATTTGTTTTTGATCCGCAATCATATACGCATGAAAAACAATTATATTGCGATCTTAAAATACAACTGTAAAATAGACCCTGCCCAATGGCATGAAACGAACATTCCGCTCTTATTGTTTTCTCAGACATAAAACCTCCTGGTTAATTACTATTTTTATTATTTGATGTTTTTATTTTATTGCGTTCAAACAATCGCATTAAATACTTTTTTCAACATTGATCGAAAAGATTTAATATACACAACGGCTTTATTTTATTTGTTGATTATAATATATTATATCATAAATTTTTCATTATTAGTAATGCTTGTTAAAAATCGTGTTTTTTATGTTCTAAAAACACTTTTTTTATTATTTGTATGTAAGCGACAAATAATTCCACACCTACCGAAGAAAAAAAAGTATGGTACAATAGAAACCAAAAAGGTTGAAAAAGTAATGATTAGTTTTTCAAGCGGTAAGGAGAAAATTGTATGAACACAAGAGAAGTGGCAATGGAATATCGAATGACGAGTTGGAGTGAGGCATTACAGGAACGGGTCAGAAACAAGGAAAGTATCAAGGGATTTTGCGCGAGAAAGGGAGTAAGCAAAAACACATATTACTACTGGCAGCGGAAATTGCGGGAGAAAGTATGCAAGGAATTACTGCCAGCAGAGCAGGCGAAAAAAGCCGAGATAGCGGAAACGCCGAAAGGATGGGCGGTATGTGAACTTGAAAAAGCCGAAGTCGAGGGTAGTACGGTGACGATAGAAATCGGGAAATGCCGGGTAAAAGCAGAGGCAGGAACAGACGAGGGCGTACTTGAAAAAGTATGTCGGGTATTGGTGAGCCTATGTTGAGTTTCAACGGGAAACCGGTATATCTTGCGTGCGGGCATACGGACATGAGAAAACAAATCAACGGGCTGGCAGCGATAGTACAGGGCAGTTTCGGGCTTGACCCGTTTGGCGGGGCAGCATTCGTATTCTGTAACAGGTCTCGTGACCGGTTGAAAATACTCGAATGGGACGGTAATGGGTTCTGGCTGTACTTCAAGCGGTTGGAGAAGGGGCATTTCCGGTGGCCCGCACTCGACGGAAACGAGAGTACAATGCATCTAACCGACGAAGAGTTTTCGTATCTGTTGGGGAGTCCGAAAGTGGTAGCGAAACTGATGCGTAACGAAGTGAAAACGGGTGCGGTAATTTAGGAAATTTGCTGTAAACACTTGACAAAACCGGCGTTTTGTGCTACAATATACACATGAATAAAATGCAGGGAAAAGATAAAATGACGGCGGAAATTACAGCGTTGAAAAACAGAATAGCAGAGTTGGAAACACTCGTGAAATACTACGAGGAACAGTTCCGGCTTTTTAAGCATCGGCAATTCGGGGCATCGTCCGAGAAAAGCGAATATGACCAGATAAGCCTGTTCAACGAAGCCGAAATTGAGGCAGACGCAAATGTTGCCGAACCTGAACTGACAGAAATCAAACGCCATTTCAGGAAACGCAAACGTACCGCCGGAGACAGGCTGCCGGATAATATACCAGTTGAAGTGGTCGAACATGAACTGCCGCCAGAGGAGCAAATCTGCGGCGAGTGTGGTGGGTCGTTGCATGTGATGGGGCGTGACAGCCGCCGGGAACTGGTGATAATTCCAGCACAGGTAAAGATCAGGGAGCATGTCAGTAAGGTGTACGCCTGCCGCAACTGCGAAAACAACAGCGACCATGTGCCGATAGTCAAGGTGTCATTACCGGAATCTGTCATAAAAGGTAGTTTCGCGTCGCCGGAAGCGATCGCGCATATCATGACGCAGAAATTCGTCATGGGTGTACCGTTGTACCGACAGGAGCAGGAATGGAATCGGCAGGGCATCATGCTGTCGCGGCAGACGATGTCAAACTGGCTCATTAGGGCAACCGAAGACTGGCTTGAACCGATATATGACGCCATGCGTGAAATATTATGTAAATCTCATAGTGTCCTTCACGCAGACGAAACCACATTGCAGGTTTTGCAGGAGCCGGGCAAAACACCGCAGAGCAAGAGTTATATGTGGTTGTACAGAACAAGCGGAGATACCAATAATCCGATAGTGTTGTATGACTATCAGCCTGACAGAAAAGCGAAACGTCCGGCGGAGTTTCTGAAAGACTTCAAGGGTTATCTGCACACGGACGGGTACGAGGGTTATCACGATTTGCCGGAAACCATCGTCATAGTAGGCTGTTTTGCTCATGTTCGCCGTAAATTCGACGAGGCGTTGAAAATCGTACCCGAAAAAGGCAGACCCGAAAGCGAAGCTTTTCGCGGTAAGCGTTACTGCGACAGGCTTTTCGGGCTGGAACGTGATTTTGCCGATTTATCGCCGCATGAACGGTTCAAAAAACGGCAGGAATTGTCCAAACCCCTCATTGACGAATTTTTTGGCTGGCTTGAATCTCTGACCACTATTTCTAAATCCTCCATTGGCGTAGCGGTAAACTATGCCCTTTCCCAACGCAAATATTTACAGCGTTATCTCCTTGACGGGCGCCTCGAAATCTCTAACAACAGAGCCGAACGTTCAATCAAGCCTTTTGTCATCAGCCGTAAAAATTTCCTCTTCGCCAACACTCCCAGAGGTGCTAAATCAAGTGCCGTTATGTTCAGCCTCATCGAATCCGCTAAGGAGTGCGGGCTTAACCCCTTTGCCTATTTGTTATATGTTTTTTCTAACGCTCCCAATTTCGATATCCCCAATAACCTTGATGCTTTGAATCTTCTCTTACCTTGGTTTGCCCCGCTTTCCTGTAAGGCTAAATAGATTTTTTTGCTCTCTTTCCGTCCCTCTATCGGGGACGTTCTTTTTTTGCTCTCTTGTGTTCAGATATTTTACGTTTACGCGGCAAATAACAGTTA
>Ga0209628_10000063_pt1 | contig 52033 bp, 43 predicted proteins | sample TergutCu122P4_FD_187285 | JGI IMG/M metagenome (GOLD analysis project Ga0209628, IMG submission 187285) | Cubitermes ugandensis P4 segment gut microbial communities from Kakamega Forest, Kenya - Cu122 P4 (SPAdes) (version 2) | ecosystem: Host-associated > Arthropoda: Insects > Digestive system... | reverse complement strand
CGAATCTTTTTTTGGCACCGGAATTAGTCTTCATTTTCGGCATTTGCACTAATTTTAAAATTGTTATTAAATGAAATTATAAATGAAGAATGAAGAATGAAGAATACTTTTCTTTTGTATTCTTCATTCTTCATTCTTCATTTACAACTTGTGAACTTTCATTTTCTGCTTTTTTAGCTTCTTTTTTGGCATCTTTTTCTGCTTGACGGTTCACTTCTACCTTATGTTGTTTAGGTTGATGTGCTACCGGAGCTTTTTTAGGAGCCAACATGATTATCATTTTTTTACCCTCTAACTGAGGTAATGATTCTACTTTTCCATAATCTTCCAAATCGCTGGCAAAACGAAGCAACAACACTTCTCCCTGCTCTTTGAAAAGGATAGAACGTCCTTTGAAAAACACATACGCCTTTACTTTGGAACCTTCTTCCAAAAAGTTTTTGGCATGTTTTAATTTAAAGTTGTAGTCATGGTCATCTGTTTGGGGACCGAAACGGATTTCTTTTACCACAATTTTCACAGATTTAGCTTTTTGCTCTTTCTGACGTTTCTTTTGTTGGTAAACGAATTTTTGGTAATCGGCAACTCTACAAACAGGAGGAACGGCATTAGGCGAAATTTCTATCAAATCGAGCGATTGTTCTTTTGCAATCCTCAAAGCTTCTTGAATCGAATAAACTCCGATTTCTACATTATCACCTACTAAACGAACTTCTTTAAGACGGATCTTTTCATTAACTCTGTACTGATCCTTCAGTTTGTCATTTCTATTATTTACTGCCATTGATTCATTTGTTTTTCCACTTCTTCTTTAATCAAGCCTGCAAAGGTAGTAATTTTCATTAAACCAACATCACCTTCGCCCTGTTTTCTTACAGAAACTTCATTATTTTCTGCTTCTTTCTCCCCGACTATCAACATATAAGGGATTCTTTTCAATTCGTTATCCCTGATTTTACGTCCAATTTTCTCGTTTCTATCATCAACCAACACACGAATATCCTGCATGTTTAATTCTTCTGCGATTTGATATGCATACTCATTGAATTTCTCACTGATTGGTAAAATAACAGCTTGATCGGGAGTTAGCCAAAGCGGGAACTTACCGGCAGTATGCTCGATTAACACAGCTACAAATCGTTCCATTGAACCGAAAGGAGCACGGTGAATCATTACCGGACGGTGTTTTTGGTTGTCTGCTCCGACATATTCCAATTCAAAACGGTCGGGAAGATTGTAGTCTACCTGAATCGTTCCCAATTGCCAACGACGACCTAAAGCATCTTTTACCATGAAGTCTAATTTAGGTCCGTAAAATGCAGCTTCTCCCAATTCTATACGGGCATTGATGCCTTTTTCCTGACAAACTTCAATGATAGCAGCTTCTGCTTTGTTCCAGTTTTCTTCGGTTCCGATGTATTTTTCTTTATTTTCGGGGTCTCTCAATGAAATTTGCGCTTCGTAATCTTTGAAATCCAATGCTTTGAAAATGATGTGGATAATATCCATTACTTTCACAAATTCATCTTTTACCTGATCGGGCATACAGAAAATATGTGCATCATCTTGAGTAAATCCTCTTACGCGGGTTAAACCGTGCAATTCGCCGCTTTGTTCGTAGCGATAAACCGTACCAAATTCTGCCAAACGCAAAGGCAAATCTTTGTATGAACGGGGAAATGCTTTGTAGATTTCGCAATGGTGCGGACAATTCATCGGTTTCAACAAAAATTCTTCTCCTTCTTCGGGAGTATGAATCGGCTGAAACGAATCTTTGCCGTATTTGGCGTAGTGACCGGAAGTTACATACAACAATTTATTTCCGATATGCGGAGTCATTACCTGTTGATATCCGAATCTTTTTTGAATGCGTTTCAAGAAATCTTCCAATTTCAAACGCAACTGGGTTCCTTTGGGCAACCACAAGGGCAAACCTTGTCCCACATTTTGTGAAAAAGTAAACAGTTCGAGTTCTTTTCCTATTTTGCGGTGATCGCGTTTTTTCGCCTCTTCCAGCAAAACAAGATATTCATCTAACAATTTCTTTTTCGGGAAAGTAATTCCATATATACGAGTCAGTTGCGGACGTTTTTCATCGCCTCTCCAATAAGCGCCGGCAATGCTCATCAACTTGATTGCTTTGATGTAAGAAGTATTCGGCAAGTGAGGGCCACGGCAAAGGTCAGTGAAAGAACCTTGTGTATAGGTGGTGATTGTTCCGTCTTCCAATTCGCCGATTAATTCGGTTTTATAGGTTTCGTTTCTTTCACCGAACAATTTCATCGCTTCGGATTTAGCAATTTCTTGGCGAACGATTGATTCTTTTTTTGCCGCCAATTCTGCCATTTTTGCTTCGACAGCCGCCAGATCAGCATCTTTTATAACAACGCCTTCTCCGGGATCAACATCATAATAAAATCCATTTTCGATGGCAGGACCTATTCCAAATTTAATATTCGGATAAAGTTCTTGCAACGCTTCTGCCATCAAGTGAGCAGATGAATGCCAATAAGCATGTTTTCCTTCTTCATCTTCCCATTTATACAGCTTGATGCTTGCATCTTCGTTGATTGGACGGGTTAAATCCCAAGTTTCGCCGTTGATACCGGCAGCCACAACATCTTGAGCCAACCGGGGGCTGATGCTTTCCGCAATTTCTAAAGCGGTAATTCCGTTTGTATATTCCCTGACTGTTCCGTCGGGAAATGTTATTTTAATCATAATCTTAAATTTTCGATGCAAAAGTAGTATACTTTTTTAAATGTTACAAATACTTTGAAAACACATAAGCACATAGACTTTAATTAAAAATAACTTCCAATAATATACAATGGAACATTGGTCATCCATTCTTCTTCTTTATAGTTGGCGAGAGAAGCTCTTACAGCAGTTTTTGGTTGGAATTTTTCGTAAAAAAGTTTGAAACTTTTTGCTTTGGTGTTTTCAGAGGATTTTACTTCAATGGGGGTAATTTCACCCTTATTCTGAATAACGAAATCAACTTCGGCGGTTGAGCGTTCGTTTGTCCAATAGCCGATATAATCAATTTCACAAGCTTTGAGTTGTTGCATTACGAACTGTTCGGTAAATGCTCCTTTAAATTCAGTAAAAACATCGTCGCCCAAAACTATGGTTTTTAAGTCCAAATTTGATTTTGCGGCAAGTAAACCCACATCGTTAAAAAACAGCTTGAAAGCCGAAAAATCTTGATAAGCAATCAATGGCATCGCAGGTTTTGAAACACGGTGTATTTTCAGCAAAATACCCGAATCTACTAACCATTGAATAGCAAGCTCAAAATCTTTAGCCCGCGCACCTTCTTTCATTACGCCATAAATAAATTTTTTGTTTTCTTTGCTTAGTTGGGCAGGAATATTTTGCCAAACCATATTTAAGCGAGGTACAATCTCGATAGGCGCGTGTTTTGAAAAATCGTTTTCATAAGTGGTCAAGATTTCCTCTTGCTTTTTCCTTACATTTCTCCAATCGCGAGTTTCAACAAAATCATTCACAACTTCCGGCATTCCTCCTATATAACAATAATAACGCAAATTTTCCTTCAATTTTTCGGTAAAAACCGGCAATAAATCCCACTGTTTTTTCTCTAAAACTCCGGTCAATCCAAGTTCTCCAATAGCAAGTAAAAACTCATAAAAACTCATCGGAAACATATACACAAAATTCACCTTTCCCACAGGAAACGACACTTTATTGTGTAGATTCATTCCCAAAAGAGAATCGGAAGCGACAATAAAATATTCGGGGGCATCTTCGCAAAAATATTTTAAAGAAGTAAGTCCTTTGGGTGCAGATTGGATTTCATCGAAGACAATAAGCGTACTTTCTACATCAATTTTTGTTGCAAAAAATGCTTCCAACGTTGCAATAATGCGTTTAGGGTTTAAATCCTGCAAAAACAAATCTTGCAAACGAATTTCTCTTTCAAAATTGACATAAATTGTTTGTTTGAATTCAGTCTTCCCAAACTCCTTAATGAGCCAAGTTTTCCCAACTTGCCTTGCACCTTGAATGACAAGAGGTTTTCTTGTTTTACTTAACTTCCAATCAACAAGCTCTTTAATCTTTGATCGATACATTTTTATCAACTTAAAAACGCTACAAATCTACACTTTTATCAGGGAATATACAAGTGTTTTTGCATTTTTATCAACGAATAAATGAAAAATTGCACACTTTTATCAAGGAATAATCGCAATTAATCTGCGGTCATGCGTTTAATGATGCTATAAGCATCGATAATTCCGAGTTCTCCGGCTTTACTCAAATCGGCAACGCCTTTTTCGGTATCGCCTAAATACAATCGGGTGAGCCCTCTGTTGAAATACGCTTCGGCAAATTCGGCATCTTTATTGATGGCTTTGGTATATTCTTGAACAGCAGAACGAAAATCTTTTTTGGCGCAATAAATATTTCCCTTGTTGAAGTAAGCATAAATAAAGTCGGGGTTGAGTTGGATTACCGAATCGTAATCTCTCAACATAAATTCGTATTGATAAAAGCGATTATCTTTTTCAGTCTGCGGATTTACAGTTTCATTCGGATTGGTAAATTGTCCTTGCGCGGCCGGTTTCTTTTTGCCGGTTTGAATACTTAGACTCATATCCAAAGTTTCTTTGTTTTCCTGACTGTAATTGTTTATTTCCAACTGTTTATATCGAATTACTGCCCGATTGAAATAAGCAATCGCAAGATTCGGATCTAAATCAATGGCTCGGTCGAAATCCTGCATAGCTTCGGTCAAATCTTGCAATATCATAAAATCTATTCCTCTGCAAAAATAAATATCGGCACTCGCCGGATTGTCATTGAGTTTCAAAGAATAATTGTTGATAGATTCGAAATGATAGTCGGCTTGAGCGTCATTCAATGGAGCCTCGTTATTGGTGATTTGTAACTGTAACGGCAATTGCAGCTTTCGATTATAGTCGGCAATCATTTTGTCGGCAAAAGTAGGGCGTTTAAATGTTTCTACTTTTTCGTAAAACGTAATCGCAAACTGAGGAGATAAATCGACTTTTACGTTTTTATCCTGAACCCTTCCTCTTATTTCATTTTTATATTTCGAAGATTCTTCTTCCGATTTATCGTATACGATTAAACGGTTGAACTTTTCTATGTTTTTATCAGATTTTTCGCGTGTTTTTTCGTTATCCGCAATTTCTTCTTCGTTTTCGTCTATTATTCCTTTTCCGGTAATTTTCTTACCTTGTGCCTTTTCTTTTCTCAATTTTTGTTCCAACTCATAAGCGAGCCAATAATCCTGATCGGAACCTTTGATATCGTGCATTTGTTTCTTAACCATAGAGCGGGCATAATAACCCGGAACAAAATTCGGATATTCTTCTAAAACCGAGTTGAAATCGGCAACGGCTCCTCTGTAATCTCCAATTTCTTCACGCAGCAAGGCTCTGTTAAATATAGCCGAAAAATTATCGGGTTCTTGTTTGATTACTACATCGAAGTCTTCTATCGAACGGTTGTTGTCTCCAACTTGAGCGCGGAGTAATCCTCTATTAAAACGGGCAATTATATTATTGGGATCCATATCAATTACAATATCGTAATCCGACATAGTTCCTCTCAAATCATTTAAATGGTAACGTACTAAACCTCGATTGATATAGTATCCTTCCTGTTTGGGATTCAAGCGAATTGCTTCGGTTAAATCGGCAAGGGCATTTTTCAGGCTATCCATTTGGAAATACAACAATCCGCGTTGTCCGTATACGGGAGCATAATATTTGTCGAGAGATACCGCTTTGTTATAATCGGTCAAAGCATTGATGGTGTCTCCTTTTTCGGCAAAAACAGATCCTCTGGTTAAATATCCGTTGGTAAATTTCGGGTGGAACCGAAGTAAAGTATCCAGCACTAAGACAGCATCGTCATAATCTTTCATTTGAGCGAAGGCAATTCCCTTGTTGAGAAGCATTTGTTTATCTTCCGGTCTGTATTTCAAACCCTTAGAATAATCGGCAATGGCTCCTGTGTAATCTTGCAAACTATGGCGGGCAGCTCCACGGCATTGGTAAGCATAAACCAAAAAAGGATTGCGTTCCAAACAAAGTGTAATATCGTCCTCTGCTCCTTTGTAATCATCTAAGTTTAATTTCGCAATAGCCCGAAAAAGATATGGTTCTGCCATATATGGTTTGGCTCTGATTACTTGATTAAAATACTGGATGGAAAGCACATAATCTTCAAAATATAGTGCATTGCGCCCGATCGACATAACTCTGTCGGTATTTATTTGAGCAGAAATAACCGCTCCATTTATGATCAAAAATAAGAGTGTGAGGACTTTTTTCATCAAAGAAATTTGTCAGGAATCTACCTTCTCATTGTGATAATAAGTACTGTGTTTGAGATAATAAGAACTCTTTCCATAATAACGTTGATTACCATAATTGGAATATCCCGCTTTCAAGTTTACGTCATTATATATGAGTACCATATTAGACATATTGTCGTCTTTTAATTCTTTTATAGTATGTCGCAGGAAGTTTTTGTTTGTTTTTTCATTGCGGACAACATATAAAAGAACATCGACATGTCGAGCCAGAAAGTGTGCATCGGAAACCAAACCAATCGGGCTACAGTCTAAAACCATATAGTCGTACATTTCAGATAGTTTGGCTATTAAGTCGACTGTTTTTTTCGACCGGATCAACTCACTTGGATTAGGAGGAATTGTTCCGGCAGATATAACATCGAATCCATAATCAGGATGAGTGATAATTACATCTTCCAGTTTTACCTGTCCAATAAGATAGTTGGACAATCCTTTTTCATTTCCTACACCTAAAGATTTCGACATGGCAGGACGACGTAAGTCACAGTCGACAATTATTGTTCTTCTTCCTGTCAATTGATAGATGGACGCGAGGTTAACGGCAATAAATGTTTTTCCATCTTTGGGTTCTGTGGAAGTGAGCAACATAGATATAGGTCGTTCTCTTTTGACCACATATTCCATCCGGGAGCGTAAGTTACGAAAACCTTCTGCAAAACCTGATTTCGGGAATGCGTGGACTATCATTTGATTTTTCCTTTCGGAACGTTCGATTAGACCTAAAATCGGCAATCCGAATTTCTCTAATTCTTCCCGGGAGTGAATTGTAAAGTTGAATATAAGTTCTTTACTTACGACAAATATAACAAAAATGCCCAGAAAAATGGCTATATATAAAATGTAGGTATCTCTGGTTGTATCTTTGTTTACAACTCTTATCATACGAGGTTGGTCCAATACCTGATTGTCAGGAGCATTAGATGCCCTTTGAATTTTACTTTCGATAAGCCGTTGCTGCAAATATTCATTATATGCGTCGAGGATTCTGAAATCTCGTTCTTTGGACATTAATTCTCTTTCTCTTTCCGGTAAAGACACCATTTCACGCACAATTTTATCATAACGTTCTTCGATGTTTCGTTCTTCTATCCTGAGGGTTCGAAGCATTGCTTGAATAGCTTGATTAAGAGCAGTCTTCGTATCCTCTATTTGCATCGTATATCTTCTATAAAGAGGATTTGCCGGCCCTAATGTTCTTAGCTGGAAAGACGTTTCATTATAAGCAGCCACCAAACGTGCCAGTTCGCCATCCGAGACCCCCATGGCAGATGGTGGCACCAATATTTCATGAGTATTTCGTCTCAAATAATTTCCAAGATCATCTAAATACTCTCTTTGTAATCTTATTTCAGCTTTTTTCTGAATCAACACCTCCATTTCTACATGAGCACTTGAAGTTTGATTTTGAGTAAAAAGACCGGTTTTCGCTTGGAATTCGTTCAGTTTAGATTCTACGATAATGATAGAATCTCTTATTACCATCATTTGCTCATTGATAAAATCAATTGCTCTTTGAGAAGATTCATTTTTACGCGTTAAATTGTCTATTTGAAATTCGCTATTCAAAAGAGTTAAAAAGTCAATATCTCTTTGATAAACAGCTCCTACAATCCCAATCGTCATTACAGATGATGATCCATCTAAAAGAAACTCAGGTCTTACCTGATCTTTATAAGCTATGATTAATTCATCTTTCGACACAAAACGAAAATGCAAGTCGAAATTCTCTCTAAACGCATTTGTTTTATTTACCAATATGAAAAACAACTGATGTTGTAAATATCGGCCATATTCTCCGGTTATTTTAAATTCCGGTCTATTTTTATTTCCTGCAAACGAAATTTCATACGATTCGTTATCTAAGCCGGTGATTCGAAATATCATTCCATACGCCTCTCCGGAAATAAAATTAGATTCGATTTCAATCGGTCCGTTTTTGTAGTAAATGGTATTCTTAAATTTCCCTTTATAGAACAATTCATTTGTAATGTTCATTTTCTCGACAGTTCTCGCAATCAAGTCATACGAAGAATATATAAGTAATTGGTTCTTATTGTTCTGATTACTTGAACTTCCGAATGATGGTCCGATATTCGCAGCTTTACTATCCGATTGTATCAAAACAGTGGTTGTTGTCAGATATATTGGGAACAGCCGTTTATTTTGAAGCATAGCCAGTCCTCCTGCCAAAACGACCCCGATTAAAAGGAAATACCAATACTTGACAAGTTTGGCGATCCAATATACAAGGTCTAAAGACGAATTTTGTGAGGGAGAATTCGTTTCTACATTTGTCACAGTCGGCTGTGCTCCTTTGCCGGTAAGCAAGCTATCTGAGTAACTGTTATTTTGTTGATAGTTATTTGATTCCATTATACATGCTTAATTATCTTCGTAATAATGATATTACCATTGTGAAAAATGAGAGTGGAGTTACAATCAAAGACATAAAAGATGATATAGACTCAATCCTAAAGAATACATTGGGATTTGCAGGGACGTATATAACATCATTGGGTTTTATATAGTAAAATTCCGATTCGATAATAGATTCTTCTCTTAGATCGAAAATTTTTATGTGATCCATACCATCGGCCCCCCGTCTTATTATTTTTACATTACTTCTATCTCCGCTATTGGGTATATCGTTTGTCATTGCCAATGCCTGAAATATATTCAGGTTTTCTTTATAAAGATACCCCCGTCCTTTCATACCGTCGCCCTCTATAAAGAAGACATTATTACTCATACTCAGTCTGATTTCCGCATCAGGAACAACTCTCAAAAAAGCATTTCTTATAGTTTCTTCAGCCTCGCGTAACGTAAGTCCTGCGACTTTAACAGGTCCGATAGGTAAGCGAACCGTTCCATCTTCGAATATTCTGTATCCTATCGTTCTTCCTGCGAAAGTACCTCCCACTTGACCATTGTTGTACAATGCTTGAGTCTCCGCATTAGATGTCATTAAATAATACGCAATCTCGTCATTTATTTGTAATTCGTACTGTTGAAATGCGACAGGCTTGTAAGAATCGCCTCCCTGTAAGAATCTTGTTTGTCTGGTAGTAATACATGAACTGAGCATACAAACAATGCCTAAAAATATAATATAGATGTATGATTTATTTTTCATTTTAATTACCACTTATATGTTGCAAATCCATAAATCATAAAACCGAAGGAAATTAAAGATGACGCAAGGCCAAACACACTCCAAAAAGAATTAAGTCCAAGGAATTGTTTTCCAAGCGGTTGAATATATATTATATCATTAGGTTGTATATAATAAAATTCCGAATTGACAATATCCCGACTTCTAAGATCAAACGACTTGATCATGGTTCCACCATCCATCTGACGAATGATTTTAACATTCCTGCGATCTCCATAAGGCATGATTGATCCTCCTTGTCCTAAAGCTTGAAATATAGTCATTTGCTCTTTTTCAATAGGAAACCTTCCTGAACCGGTTTCTCCAATCATGCTATAATAACGATTCGTTAAAAAAACTCTCACCATACAATCGTCCACAAAACCCTCAGTAAATCGTTTTTCTAACAATTGCTGAATCTCAAATGTTGTTTTTCCTTTCACATAAATATCTCCCAAATAAGGGAAATAAATAGTTCCATCGACTCTTACAGGAAAACTACGCGTATCATCTGCTCCATAATTCGCTGAAGAAAAAAGGCTGAATAATCGGGAGGTTGATTGATCTAACGGAACGATTGTGAGGATAATAGTCAATTGATCTCCAAATTTAACCCTATAGTCTTCTAAGGGAGGATTCACCTTCGGGTAGGAAGGAATTCCTAACCCCGGTTTTTGAAGTAAGTTCGTGTCCCTTGTTGTGAGGCAAGATGTTAAAAATAACATTTGCAATACAACGATCATACTAATAATTATTCTTCTCATTCAAAGTACATTTATTTTCCTACAGTTTTCACTTTGTATGAACAATGTGTTTTACCGTTAATCAGATTATTCAATTTAGATTTTATGAGTTGCTTTCTAATTCCTGAAATATGGTCTATAAAAAACTTCCCTTCCAAATGATCATATTCATGTTGAATCACACGAGCCATATAACCCTCATATTCTTCATCATGGGGCACGAAATTTTCATCTAAATATTGTATTCTAATTTTATCTTTTCTGGGCACTTTTTCGTGAATTCCCGGAAAAGATAAACAGCCTTCTTCTACCAACTTTTCTTCACCTTCAATATTTGTGATGCGTGCATTTATCATTGCTTTTTTAGCATCTTTAAAAGCAGGATCCTCTTCGGCCAATGGTGTTAAATCTATAACCAAAAGGCGTATCGGTAAACCGACTTGAGGAGCAGCAAGACCAATGCCATCGGCATTGTACATTGTCTCAAACATATCGGCAATCAACTTCTGAATTTCCGGATAGTCGGAAGTAATTTCTTCCGTAACTTTTCTCAAAATGGGTTGCCCATATACATAAACCGGTAATATCATCTTTTTACTGATTCCAAATAAGACTGCAACATGATGGTGGCACTCAATTCATCAACCAATTCTTTATTGCGACGTTCTTTCTTTTTCAGACCCCCTGCCAGCATAGCCTGATGTGCTAAAACAGAAGTAAAACGCTCATCAACCATTTTAATTTCAATTTGAGGGATTGCCTCTTGCAATCTTTCTTTAAATTTCACAACCCTGTGCATATTTTCAGAAGGTTGATAATTCATCTGCCGAGGCTCTCCTAAAAGGAATAATTCAACATCTTCTTTTTGAATATATTCCTTTAAGAACGGAATTATTTGATTCCCGGGTAACGTAGTAAGGCCTCCTGCAATCAACTTGAGAGCATCGGTAACCGCCAGACCTGTCCTTTTATACCCATAATCGATAGCAATAACGCGTCCCATTGGTTGCAAAGATAATAAAAAAACAATTCAACTTCTGTAGAGAGGAAAATAATTTGTAGGTTTTTTGCAGGAAGACAATTCTTTATATATTTCCTCATTTACAATCCATTTCCAGACTTTGAATGTATAGGTCAATGAAGACATCCGTTGTTTGAATACATATAGGTTGTCGTTTTCTCCTCCGTAACCGCCTCCTAAATGCAAAACAGACATTTTTTTTTCGTTGCCGATTAGTCGCGCCTCGTCGATCAACAGCTTAAGCGGAGAATATTGTTTATGAGAATCGACCATTGCGCCTAAGTGATATTCCATCAAATCATCACACAAAACAAATATTGCTCCACCGATAGTTTTTCCGAAGAATTCTGCAAATAAAACAAATGCGTCGAAATCGGGAGATTGGATTAATGATTCGAAATATTCGGTTGTAAAAAAAAGATGTTCCGGAGCATTCAGGCGGAGCATTGCATCGGTATATATTTTCGAAAAAAGCCGGACATCCGCAACAGTTTTACTCATTCTGACTTGAACCCCACTTTTCCTGCTTTTATTGATTGATCTTCTTACCGACCGGCTATAATGATACCTTTGAATGGCCGGTTCTTCTTTCAGATTTATGCCTAATGTTAAATTTGAATCTTCAACAACTCCGACAGGAAACGAATCGGCATTTTCGATTATCGGATGAATGCGTGAAAATGCACTGATAATTTTTTCTTTGTCGAAATAGTCTTGTAATATTTCCGACACTTCGGAAGAATTTATTTTTTGAGAACATATCCAGCCTGTATATCCATATACGGAAGATGCATCAAACCATGGTGTTCCTGCAATTTTTCTGATAATAAGAGGCAGAGCCATGATATGAGCGTTTTCTTGAAAAACAAGCAATTGAGACTCTCCCGATTTTTCAAGTTGATGGTAAGAGGGTGTATGGTAAAAATCGTATGCTTTTACGAGAGAAAGTATGTGTTTCCACTCTTGAGAATTATCTAAAGTGATGACTTTAAATTCCATGCATTAATCAATAAGCATTTTTACGTTCTTTTTTAAACATACTTAAGGTGGTTATAAAAATAATTTTCAGGTCGAAGACAAAATTCCAGTTTTCAATGTACCAAACATCTCGTTTTACACGTTCTTCCATTTGTCCTATTTCATTTACTTCACCTCTGAATCCGTTTATCTGTGCCCATCCTGTGATCCCCGGTTTGATAGAATGTCGTATCATGTATTTGTCTATCAAGGAAGAATATAATTTTGTATGGCTAATCATGTGAGGTCGTGGGCCGACTATGCTCATTTCTCCTCTCAGCACATTGAGAAATTGAGGCATTTCATCTAAATTGGTTTTACGAAGAAATGCTCCGATTTTTGTAACTCGAGGGTCATTTTTCGTTGCCTGTTTTACATCCGCATCGCCATTCAGTTTCATTGTCCGAAATTTATAGCAATAAAAATCTTTTCCGTAAATTCCGGTTCGCAATTGTTTAAAAAGTATAGGGCCGGAGGAAGATATTTTGATTAAAATTCCAATAATAATATACAATACAGGGAAAACCGTCAATAAAACAACTGAAGAGAAAACAACATCTAAAAATCTCTTTAGTAATCGATTATATGGGTATTCCAATGGTTCCGGCTTGATGGATAGGAGAGGAATCGTGGCGATTGATTCGAGTACCAAGCTTTTTTTGATGTACGAAAAATACTCAGGAACAAGATAGAATTTCACTCGATTTTTCTCACAAAAATTCATTAAGTGAGTTACTATAGCACGTTGAGAATTTGGCAATGTACAATATACTTCATCCACTCCTTCATCTAAGACAAACTGTTCCAAATCGGAAGTGTTCCCCAGAAACAAGTCGCCTAAATATTTGCGCAACAGAGCATTATCATCAAAAAAACCTAATATTTTGTAACCGGCAGAATCTTCATTGATCATTTCGTCGTATAGGTCTTGTCCGCTTTCTCCGGCTCCGGCAATTACAAGCGTTTTATAATTGCGCCCTGTTTTTCTGTAAGATGTTATCGTTTTCCGCGCAATGACTCTCCAAATTGTGAATATAACATAAAGGGCTAAATAATATGTGATGACAAAATGAACAGAGAAGATTTCCTGATATAAAAAGAATAGGCAAGTAATGAACAGAATGATATGTAACGAAACGGAGGATAAAGCTTGCTGTACAACTTTATCCATGTGGATAATAGGTTTCTGAATTTGGATGGGGATAAAATAAAGAGAATATAAATAACAAGAATTCAATAATAGAATAATCGTTTTGTATTCTCCTGAAAAAAAGTGCCCGTTAGCTGATGAATTTTCCCAATAATAAACCAACAAGAAAACCCCATTGATGACAACTATGTCAAACAACAGGACAATCCATTTAATCAAAAAACCTTTTCCGCGGTGATGTTTTTTCATAAATGATTTCTAAATGCAGTTTAGTGGCACCACTTATGATTTAAACTCAAATCGCGGGATTTTATTTTATTTTCACTCAAAATAATTTAATACGCGATAACCGCCCTCTTTTAAGTAAGCTTCTTTTTTCATTTCTTTGACGTCGCTGAGCATCATATCTTCGACTAACATTTGTAAAGAATATTGAGGAATCCAACCTAATTTAGTACGCGATTTGGTCGCATCGCCAATAAGCAGCTCGACTTCTGTCGGACGGAAATACTGAGGATCTACTTTGACCACAGATTCTCCGATTCTGTCGGAGAACGTTTGTAAATAACTTTCTCCTACTTTTTCTTTGAAAACTTTTTCGTCGATTGTAGAGATATAACCGGTTTCATCAACGCCTTCTCCTTTGAAAACGACTTCCACACCTACTTCAGCAAATGCCATTTTGATAAAATCACGGATGGTTGTAGTGATTCCTGTTGCAATTACATAATCGTCGGGTGCATCTTGTTGAAGAATCAGGTACATGGCTTTGATATAATCTTTAGCATGTCCCCAGTCTCTTTTGCTGGAAAGATTTCCCATGAATACCTGTTTTTGCATTCCCAATACAATGCGAGAAACCGCACGGGTTACTTTACGGGTTACGAAAGTTTCTCCACGAAGGGGTGATTCATGATTAAACAAAATACCGTTACTTGCGTGCATTTTATAAGCTTCGCGATAATTTACGGTTATCCAGTAGGCATACATTTTAGCTACCGCATACGGACTTCTGGGATAAAACGGTGTAGTTTCTTTTTGAGGAACTTCTTGTACCAATCCATATAATTCGGACGTCGATGCCTGATAAATGCGGGTCTTTTCAGTCAGATTCAATAACCTAACGGCTTCCAAGATACGCAAAGTGCCGATTCCATCGACATTGGCCACATATTCGGGAGTGTCGAAACTTACTTTTACATGGCTCATCGCTCCCAAATTGTATATTTCATCAGGTTTCGCTTCGCCGATAATACGGGTAATATTCATCGAATCGGAAAGATCGCCGTAATGCAAAATCAAGTTCCTGTTTTCTTGATGAGGATCTTGATACAAGTGGTCGATCCTGTCGGTATTGAACAAAGAAGATCTTCTTTTAATTCCATGTACCGTGTATCCTTTTTTAATCAAATATTCAGCTAAATAAGCTCCGTCCTGTCCGGTAATTCCGGTGATTAATGCAACTTTTCCCATAAATACCAATTATATAATTTTTCTATTCCTTCTTCTATTTCTATTTTATGTTTCCACCCCAATCGATGAATTTTGTCCACTTGAATTAATTTACGCATGGTTCCGTCAGGTTTATCCGTATTGAAATACAATTCACCGGTAAAGTTAATTGTTTTCGCGACTAAGCGAGCCAAATCTTTGATTGAAATTTCTTTTCCAGTACCGATATTTATATGTGTATTACGAATTTCTTTTTCTTCCGGCTTTACAAGGTCTTTGAAATCAACATGTTCCATCACATACACACAAGCATCGGCCATTTCTTCACTCCACAGAAATTCGCGCATGGGTTTTCCGGTTCCCCAGATCTCTACTTTGCCGCTTGAAACGCCATATTTTTGTAGAACTCTTTCGATTGCTTCTTGAGATGCGTTACCGGTAATTCCTTCGATAGGACGTTTATTCAAATCCGTCTTGATAGCATCCCAATTATTTTCGGTCAAACATTTCGACAGATAAACTTTACGGAGCATGGCCGGCAATACGTGTGATTTTTCCAAATCAAAATTATCGTTCGGGCCGTATAAATTAGTTGGCATTACGGAAATAAAATTTGTTCCGTATTGCAAATTGTAACTTTCACACATTTTGATTCCTGCAATCTTGGCAATCGCATAAGGTTCGTTGGTGTATTCCAATGGAGAAGTCAACAAACAATCTTCAGGCATCGGTTGAGGTGCCTCTTTAGGATAAATACAGGTTGAACCTAAAAACAACAGTTTTTTTACTCCCGACTGATAGGCTGCGTGTATAACATTATTCTGAATCATAATGTTTTCGTAGATAAATTGCGCCCTGTATGTATTGTTGGCAACAATTCCTCCTACTTTTGCCGCAGCTAAAAAGACGTATTCGGGTTTTTCCTTTTGGAAGAAATCCATTACTTCCTGTTGGCTGATCAAATCCAGTTCATCAATCGATTTGAGAATGAAATTTGAATACCCTTTTTGCTTTAGGTTGGATAAAATGGCGGAGCCTACTAAACCCAAATGTCCGGCGACATAGATTTTTGAATTCTTTTGCATAACCAATACTTATTTTTTAATGCGGCAAAGTTACAAAAATATCTAATAATCAATAGAAAAATTGATAATTCATTTAACACCTCTGACTACGTTTGATTTGACTATCAAAAAATGACTATCAAAATTTGATAGTCTGAAAAATATATATTATTTTTGCAAAAACATTCACAGATAAAGTTATGAAAAAAAGTAACCCATTTTTGCTAAAAGGCTATAAATCAAAAGAGTTGTTTTGCGACAGGGAAACTGAACTCAAACGTTTGTGTGCCAATGTAGAAAACGGCATTGACACAACACTTATTTCGCCACGCCGTATGGGGAAAACCGGGCTTATTTTGCATCTTTTCGACCATTACAAAAAAGATAAATCCGTTGAATGTCTGTATGTAGATATAAATTTTGCTGCTTCGCAAGCTGATTTCAATAAACTGCTTTCGGAAGCGATTCTCAAAAAATTCTCCGAAAAAACCACTATCGGCAAACTGTTTATGAACTTACTTCGAGGATTTCGACCAATTATTCGCTTTGATGCTATTTCGGGCGAGCCGCAAGTGGAAATTTCCTATAATACAGAAACTGAAAAAACACACACTTTGCAAGGAATTTTACATTTTCTCAACTCACAAAAACCGTTGATTGTGCTTGCCATAGACGAATTTCAACAAATTAACGATTTCCCTGAAACAAATACCGAGGCGATGCTTCGCTCTACTATTCAGCACTTGCACAACATTCGCTTTATCTTTTGCGGCAGTAAGAAAACAATAATGACAGATATGTTTTTCAATGCCAAGCGGCCGTTTTACGCAAGCACTCAATTTATGTATCTCGACAAAATAGATGCCGAAAAATATACTGTCTTTATCGAAAGGTTATTCAAAAAAAATGAAAAACAAATTGATAAGGAAACGATTCGTTTTATTTTAGATTGGACTCGAACGCACACGTTTTATACGCAAAGTTTGTGCAATATGATTTTTTCTTTGAGCGACGAAACTGTTGATATGGAAGTTGCCAAAGAAGCCTGCTTGGAATTGATGAAACGCAGTGAACCGACCTTTTTTCAGTACAAAGAATTACTTAGTGTTTCGCAATGGAAATATCTGATTGCTATTGCCAAGGAAAATTCGGTAGAGCAACTCACTGCAAAAAAATTTCTGATGAAACACGGCATTGGCACACCAACCGACTCACGAAGATTGAAAGAATCACTTATAGAAAAAGATTTAATTTTGGAAACAATTACTAAAGAACGAACTTTTTATCAAGTTTCGGATGTGTTTTTCTCGCGCTGGTTAGAAAGAGAGTTTTGAACTCAAGTTCTCAAAACAACGTAGTGGCAGCTTCATGAAGGCGGGGGGTTAGGAAAGGCTGAGACGAGAGCAAAAGATGATGTTCCGCACCAAATGTCATACGAGTCTACACCCCCGCTTTCATGAAACTGCTCGTTGCACGCTGGTCTTTTTTTTGTTTTTTTGTAGTCGTCCGCTTCAACTATCATAGAAGATAATTTGCTCATTTCGTGAACATATTTTTTAATCTTTCTTGATTTTCCTTATCTCTAACATCAAACTCCTCAAAAGAACCATCAGGATTTACCAAATAAGTGTGAGGAATAGATGAAATAAAATATTTTTTACTTATTTCGCCATTTTCATATCCCGCTAAAACACTACGCCAAGGTATTTCTTCGTTCTTCATTAATTTTTTCCACGCATCCATTGTTTCTTTCTTGTCGGTAGAAACATATACAATATCTAATTCTGAATTATATTGATTGTATATTTCTTTTAACAATGGAATTTGTTTATGGCAAGGTCCACACCACGAAGCGGAAAACACAACTAAACAAGATTTTGCTGTATCTTGTATAATATATTCCAGTTTTTCTGTCTCCCAATTCGGGAGTTGAATATTATCGAATTTTGTAAAATTCCGTTTCTGCTCTATATAATCTTTAAGATACATACCTTGGTCTGACACTTTTATTTTATCGGAAAAAAGATTGTATAGTTTTTCTAAATCTTCTAATTTAAACCAATCAATAAGCATTTTTACAACCTTGGCTAAAGCATAAGAATCAGGATATTCCGTAACTAATTTTTGATAATTATCAACTATTTCTTCATAATCAAGCGTACCATCTCCCCAAGCAAAATACTTGTCGTAGAAATTTAAAGATAAAAGAATTTCAGGGTCTGTCCCTTTTTCTTTGATTTTAAAATTAGCTTCATATAGCTCGCCACCATCAAATTTATTTACATATTTATCTATATATAAAATGTTGATGTGTATGTTGTTCTCATTGCTTGTCAATATGGTATTTAAATGTATTGATTCTGTCCTTCCAAAAATAAATATACAAGGTTCTTGATTAGTTTCAAACCCCTTAAAAGTTAATAAAAAAAATTGAGTGAAAATTGAATCAGGTATCTGAAAAGACCAATTAATATAATCGTCTGTTTTTAGTGAGTAGATTACTCGTTTCCCCGGTATCGCTAAATTCGCGTGAATAGAATCAAATTTGATTCCTTCGATATTCATATAAACAGTATGTTCTTTTACCGATTCATTAGATATTTTTGAAGTACAAGATGATAGTAAAGCCAACATAAAAGTTGGCAAAAGAAATCTAAAATAATGTTTTGTTTTCATGTGTTTAACATTTATAAATTATTGAATTACAATTATTTCGCTCGAAATTACTCACTACGCTGTCCTCAGACTTGCGTGCAACTCGCAAATATACGCAGTTATATTTCATCTTTTCGAAACTACAAAACGCCACTCCAAATCTTTCCATTCTTCGGCATAATCGATACCGATGCGTGGAGTAGTTATGTATTCGGGAGTAGTATTGTCGTCTTCAATCCAAATGCGAGAAGAAGGTAACGTTTCTCCGTAAAAACTTTTATCTAACATCAGTTTTTTACCGATACGCCCCGGACCGGATATTTTTTCTACTCCACGAATAAGTACGGCTTGTGGCTCGTTTTCTTTTCCCGAAACAATATTCAACATCCAATACATGCCATAAATCAGGTAAACATAAATTTTTCCTCCCTGATGATACATGACTTCGGTTCGTTGAGTGCGCCCTTTGGCAGCGTGGCAGGCTTTATCTTCTTCCCCCCGGTAAGCTTCCGTTTCGGTAATGCGGAAACGTTCAATTGTGCCATCGTCAAATTTACGCACAAGGATTTTGCCTAATAAAGCCGGTGCTAATTGCAAAACATCTTGTTGAAAAAATTCTGTTGCAAGAATTGACATATTATTCTTTTTTTTGAAACACATAGGCACATAGAACGCAGTTGCAAATATAAATATTTTTGTAAATTTGCGAAGTAAAAAATTTAATATCATGCAGGCAATTTATTCAAAGATTATTTCAGGATTACTTAATATTTCCGAACGGCAGATTTCCAAAACAATCGGATTGTTAGATGAAGGCGCTACCATTCCTTTTATCAGCCGCTATCGTAAAGAAGTTACAGGCGAATTGGACGAAATAGCTGTCGGAGCCATCAAACAGCACTACGAAAAATTACAGGAGTTAAGTAAACGGAAAGAAACTATCCTGCAAACGATTGAAGAACAGGAAAAACTAACTCCCGAACTTAAAAAACGCATCGAAGATTGTTGGGATTCGACCGAATTGGAAGATATTTACCTTCCTTATAAACCCAAAAGACAAACCAGAGCGGAAATTGCTCGCAAAAAAGGATTGGAACCTTTGGCCAAAATTATCATGTCGCAATTTGAACGCGACGTATATGGCAAAGCGATGTCGTTTGTAAAAGACGATGTAAAAGATGTGGATGAGGCTTTGCAAGGAGCACGCGACATTATTGCCGAATGGATTAATGAAGACGAATCGGCAAGAAATGCCATCCGTAATATTTTCAGGCGGGAAGCCGTTATTTCTTCGAAAGTCGTTAAAGGAAAAGAAGAGGAGGCTGCCAAATACAGGGATTATTTTGATTTCAGCGAATCGTTGGCGCGTTGTTCTTCCCACCGTTTATTAGCGATGAGGCGGGGAGAATCGGAAGGTTTCTTGCGCGTGAGCATTTCGCCCGAAGATGATAAGTGCTTGGATGCTTTAGACCGTAAGTTTGTGAAAGGAAACACCGAATCTTCGGAGCAGGTAGAAATTGCCGTAACCGATAGCTATAAACGTTTGCTCAAACCTTCGATAGAAACCGAGTTTGCCAATCTTTCGAAAGAAAAAGCCGACGAACAGGCGATTAAGGTTTTTGCCGAAAACCTGAAACAGTTGTTGCTTTCTCCTCCGTTGGGACAAAAACGGGTGTTGGGATTAGACCCGGGTTATCGTACAGGCTGCAAATTGGTTTGCTTGGATGCACAGGGAACTTTATTACACAATGAAACCATTTATCCGCATCCTCCGCAAAATGAAAAAAGCAAAGCCGGAATGAAGGTTGTTGCATTGGTTTCGACTTACAACATAGATGCCATTGCCATAGGAAACGGTACGGCAAGTCGCGAAACAGAAGAATTTATCACTAATTTAAGATACGACCGCAAAGTACAGGTTTTTGTCGTAAGTGAAGACGGCGCTTCTATATATTCAGCATCTAAAATCGCACGGGAAGAATTTCCCGAATATGACGTAACAGTGCGGGGAGCGGTAAGCATCGGTCGCCGGTTAATGGACCCGTTGGCAGAATTGGTAAAGATTGACCCGAAATCGATAGGAGTGGGGCAATACCAACACGATGTAGACCAAACAAAATTGAAACAATCGCTCGATCAAACCGTTGAAATTTGTGTGAATCAGGTTGGTGTTAATTTAAATACGGCAAGTAAACATTTATTGACTTACATTTCGGGATTAGGTCCTACACTCGCTCAAAATATCGTCAATTATCGCACCGAAAAAGGAGCATTTAAAAGCCGGAAAGAATTATTGAAAGTTCCTCGTTTGGGAGAAAAAGCTTTCGAGCAATGTGCCGGTTTTTTACGCATTCCCGAAACCAACAATCCGTTAGATAATTCTGCCGTGCATCCGGAAAGTTATCATGTGGTCGAAAAAATGGCTAAAGATTTGAATAGTGATGTGGCAACGCTTATCTCCGATAAATCGTTGAAAAAGCAATTGAAATTAGAGAATTATCTGACCAACACAATAGGTATGCCGACACTGCAAGATATTATGAACGAATTGGATAAACCCGGACGAGACCCTCGGCAGGGCATCCAAATCTTCGAATTCGACAAGTCGGTTAAAACCATCAACGATTTGCGTGAGGGAATGATATTACCCGGAATTATCAGCAACATCACAAACTTCGGTTGCTTTGTTGATATAGGCGTTAAAGAAAAAGGATTAGTTCATATTTCCGAAATGGCCGACCGCTTTGTTTCCGATCCGACAGAAATCGTCAAACTGCATCAACATGTGCAAGTCAAAGTGTTGAGTGTTGATTTGGAGCGGAAACGGATTCAGCTTTCAATGAAATTGAATTAGCGTATTACTCCGAAACTCAAGGTTCCTATATAGACATAAATACAACTTAAAATACCGATAGCAAAAATACCAATCACACACAAAACCAAGCTTGTTTTGTTGTATCCGTCAGTGGTAAATCGTTGTACAGCACCTTCTTCTCCTTCTTTGATAAACATTGCTTTTATTATCAAAAGATAATAGAACAAGGAAATAACAGTATTTAATAATGCAATAAATACAAGTACATGTTGACCTTGTGCAAAAGCGGCCATAAAAATCCAAAATTTACTAAAGAAACCGGCTAATGGCGGAATACCCGCTAAAGAAAATACTGCCAACATCATCACAAGGCTCAACTTTGGATTGGATTTGTATAATCCGTTGAAAGCAGAAATGCGAGTATCTCCTCCGTTTTTGCTCTCTACGGCAGAGATTACTCCGAAAGCGGCCAAGTTGGAAAACACATAAACCAATACAAAATAAGTCATGGCAGTCATTCCTTGCGCTGTTCCGGCAATGATACCCAATAAAATATATCCGGCTTGTGAAATGGAAGAGAAAGCAAAAAATCGCTTGATGTCTTTCTGACGAATCGCAAACAGGTTACCGAGTGTAATTGTAATAACAGCCAAAAACCACATAATATGATGCCAAACGGCTCCGATATTTCCGAATACTTTATAAATGGCGAATATCAACGCAAACGCAGCGGCTCCTTTTGATACGACAGAAAGGTAAGCGGTAACGCTTGTGGGCGCTCCCTCATATACATCGGCTGTCCACAAGTGGAATGGAACCAATGAAAGTTTGAATCCTAAACCTGCGAAGAAGAAAATGAAACCGATAATAACCATCGGGTTGCTCATAATCTGAGCAGTCATATCGGAGAAATACATTGTTCCGGTGGCACCATACAAAAACGACATACCAAACAATGTGATTCCTGAAGATAAAGCCGAAATCAAGATGAATTTGGCTCCTGCCTCTGCCGATTTTTCTTTGTATTTATCAAATGCGGCCAAGCAAGCTAATGGCAATGCAGCGGTTTCCATACCGATAAACAACATCATGAAGTTTCCTGCCGAAACCATTAAATACATTCCCAATAAAGTGACCATGGTTATGATAAAAAATTCACCACGTTTGTGTACGGTATCATCTGCTTTTAACCAATTATTTGTTTGAAGGAGAACCAATAACGTTGCGATATTGAGAATGTTCTTCATAAAAATGGTCGTATCGGAACTGATAAACATTCCACCGAAAGCATCTCCCGTAGGGAATGAGAAACAGCCTAAAATCCCGATGCCGAGATTATATTTTATTCCGAAAATGGCATCCAAAATGTGGGGTAAAAAACCGAATATCGTATGGATAGCAAATAGCGTACAGGCCACTAATTGAAACCGTTGCTTCCCTTTTTCCGAACAAAAAACGTCATACAGAAATAAGAAGATGAATACAATCATCAAACTTACTTCCTGCTTCATGTATAAAAAATTACTAAAATCCATATTTCTTTGAGTTGAAAGTTGAAAGTTGAAAGTTGAAAATTAAAACGAAAAAATCATTTTCAATTTTCAACTTTCAATTTTCAACTATATTGTCAGTTTTTCTATAATTGGTAACAAACTATTGCTAATTATTTCAGATACACCAAACGGATACATACCGATTGCGACAATCGCAACGATCAGACCTACTGCCGATACTTTTTCATACCATTTAGCATCGGGTAAACCGATATGATGTTGATCTTGTACAGGACCGAATAATATTTTACCGACTGTGCGTAAAATGTACACTGCTGTAATTACAATCGAAGCACAAGCCACAATAGTTAAAACAGTATAAAATGTCCCGGTATTTTGGAATGCACCAACGAAAATGGTCATTTCAGCCACGAAACCGCTTAATCCGGGTAAACCCAACGATGCCAAACCGGCAATCACATAACACATCGAGGCAAAAGGCATGATTTTCATCAATCCGCCCATCTCTCGAATATCGCGAGTATGCGTGCGTCCGTAAATCAATCCGATTAAAGCAAAGAATAAAGCTGTCATCAATCCGTGTGAAAGCATTTGCATAATGGCTCCGGTCATTGCTGTTTGATTCATCATCAGAATGGCGAAAAGCACCAATCCGCAGTGGCTCACAGAAGAATAAGCGTTGATATATTTCAAGTCGGTTTGAACAACTGCACCGAGGGCACCGTAAACGACACTGATTCCTGTTAAAATTAAGAAAATCCAACCTAATTCATGTGCAGCTTCGGGCATTAAATACATCGCAACACGGAAACATCCGTAACCTCCCAGTTTCATCAAAACACCTGCGTGAAGCATTGATACTGCTGTTGGAGCAGATGCGTGACCGTCGGGCGACCAAGTATGGAATGGGAATAAAGCACCTAAAACACCGAATCCCAAGAATGTAGCAGGGAAAAGCCAGCGTTGCGCCTCGATCGGGATATGCAAGTTGTTGGCAATCTCCAATAAATTCATTGTCACATGACCGGAGAAATAATAGATTCCGATAATCCCTATCATCAAGAATGCCGAACCTCCCATCAACATCAATGTCAATTTCATGGCAGAATATTCTTTTCTTCCGGTTCCCCAAAGTCCGATTAACAAGTACATCGGTATCAACGCGACTTCGTAGAACAAAAACATGGTAAACAAATCAATGGAAATAAAGAAACCGAATACTCCGATAGACAATAAACAATACCACAAGAAATATTCTTTGGCCATATTCATATTCCACGACGAGAACACTCCGGTAAATACAATGATTGACGAAAGGACAATCATCACGACTGAGATACCATCAACCCCCACCGCATAAGCAATGTTCAGTGGAGCGTACCATACTATTGAATCTACAAACAACATCTCATCGGTAGAGATAGCCCTTTGTTGAATAAACATTATTGTCAGCGTTGCAGCCAAAACCAATAAGGCCGAAGCACCTGTAACCATTACTGTTCTGATTTGCTGCATGTTTTTACATACAAACAAAAACAACATCATTAATAACGGAACCAGTACAAATAAAGATAATATATTCATATAGTTATATTTTTATTGTCTCAATTTCTTTGAATTTTCTAATTTCTTGACACTATCGGCAACCGGCAATTCTTCCGGCATTGTACCACCCAATTCTTTTATTGTTTGCCGAACTTTTGTGCCAACTTCATAGTGTGTTTGATTAGCTTTATTTTTGCCTCTGATATTATCACGTCGCAACTTTTCTTCAGTCTGTGTGGCACGAAAAAGATTAGCCGCCAATTCGGTACTTCCCATGTGGTCGAGAATATTCTGACTTTTCTTCAATTGTTTGTGTCGATGAATGTCTTTAGCATCTAATCCGCCATATAAACCTTTATATCCAAAATTTTGAAAAATCGCATAATCAATCGCATCAATCACTCCTGCTTTATTAGCTGCATCAGCCAACTGAGTATTATGTCTGCGAAGTTCATTGCGAAGAAACAACCGTTTTTCATCTTCTGAAGACAACGACTGATATTTCTCTAATTGTGTGATTTCTTGCAGACGAGTTTGAACAGCGAAGTAGGTCTGTCCCAAGGCAATAACCTCTTTTGAAGGGTCTGCATTTTGCACAATTAAATAGCAAGCATAACGCGATAATTTGATGCTATCTACCTGTCTTTCAGCCCCTGAGCCAAGTAAAACCATTTCGTTGACGTCAACGAAATGGTCTACAGGTACCTGTAGGCTGTTTTTGCATGCTTCTTTCGCTTTATTTACAACAGAAAGGAAATTACGATAGTCGGCATATTCAAGTACTTTCGCTAAATCGCGAGCACTCCAATATTCCCGTCCATTTTCGTCAATCCGCCGGATTTGTTCGAAGATGCTTTCCATTTCCATTCTCTTTTTCAATGCCATAACTCGTCTTTATAAAAACAACACTAATATAGCAATCACTATTGAACCGGCAACAAACACCCACGCATAAAATTGCACCTGACCGGATTGTAAACCTTTGATAGCCGACGAGGATTTTTGTGTTACCCAAGCCAAACCGTTCATTGAACCGTCAATAACGTGACGGTCGAACCATTTAATCGGTTCGCAAATCATTTTGAAAATCACGCTTTGAGTGATAAACATCCAAACTTCGTCTAAATAGAATTTATTGAGGGTAGCTGTATAAAATCTACCCAATGATTTAGCCATTTGAGCGGGTTTATCACTTCCTTTAGCATATAATATTGTAGCTAACGTAATACCGATAACTGCTACGGCAATACTCATTCCGGCAATTGTCCAATCGATATGTGCCTCGAAAGGCATCGCATCAGCACTGATAAAATCAGGGAAATGAATAAGTCCTGTAACACAAGACAATACAGCTAAGAAAACCAACGGGAAAGCCATTAACCAAGGCGATTCGTGTGGCTTGTGATTCTCTGCGTAGTTTTTTGCTTTTCCCCAAAAAATACTGTAATACAAGCGGAACATATAAAATGCTGTCAATCCGGCAACAAACCAAAGTGTCCAGAAAATAACAGGATCGTGATGATGAGCGGCTGACAGTATTTCGTCTTTACTGAAAAATCCTGAGAAAGGAGGTATTCCTGCAATTGCCAAACAAGCAATCAGGAATGTGATACTTGAAATAGGCATAAACTTATGCAAACGTCCCATGTCTCGCATATCGTTACTGTGAACAGCATGGATAACCGAGCCTGCTCCCAAGAACAACAACGCTTTGAAGAATGCGTGAGTAAATAAATGAAACATAGATGCCATATATCCCAAGCCATCGTGTCCATCGTATCCGGAAACACCCAAGGCAGCCATCATAAAAGCAATTTGAGATATGGTGGAGAATGCCAACACACGTTTTATATCTGTTTGAGTGATAGCAATAACCGCAGCAAACAAGGCTGTAAATGCACCAATGTAGGCAATCATTGTTAACACTTCGGGTGCAGAAAAGAAATAGACTGGAAATAGACGGGCAACCAAATAAACTCCGGCAACAACCATCGTTGCAGCGTGGATTAAAGCAGAAACAGGCGTTGGGCCTTCCATTGCATCGGGTAACCAAATGTGTAACGGAAACATAGCCGATTTTCCTGCGCCTCCCATAAAGATTAATGCTGTAGCCCATGCGGCAACAGATAATCCCAAGAAAGAGGCTCCGGCTGTCGAATTTACAACTAACGAGGCATTATCAGCCGTTAAAGTTGCGAAGTCGAATGTTTTTGTATAGAAAGACAATAATAAAATCCCAACCAAGAAACCTAAATCGGCAAAACGGGTAACGATAAACGCTTTTTTAGATGCTGCCACAGCCGACGGTTTGGTATAATAAAATCCGATAAGAGAATAAGAAGAAACACCCACTAACTCCCAGAAAATATACATTTGGAAAATATTGGTAGCAACAACCAATCCCAACATCGAAAAGCTAAACAAAGAAAGGAAGGCATAATAGCGTTGGAATCCCTTTTCTCCGTGCATATAAGCCAAACTGTAAAGATGCACCATCAACGAAACGGTAGTGATAACTACCAACATCATTACAGAAATCGGGTCTAACAATATTCCCAAATCAATGGACAAAAATTCAGTAAACCGTAACCATTCAAAATTTATCGGAATGATTTGCTGAAAAACTCCGTCTACTTTTCCTACACCGAAAAAATATTGGAAAGCAACGGTATAGGATAATATCGCGGCAAAAGCCATACCTGCCGTACCGATAATTCCGGCTACATTCGGTTTCATCTTATGTCCTGTCAATCCCAATAATAAGAAAATGACAAAAGGCGTAATCAATATTAATAAACTATATTCCATGTTTCTTAATTTTTCATTTTATTAATGTTGCCGACATTAACGTTACCGATTTTACGATATACATTAATGATAATTGCAAGCGCTACAGTCGTTTCGGCCGCAGTAATCGCAATACTAAACAAGGTAAAAAACATTCCTTCCAACTGTCCCGGGAAAAGATAACGGTTGAAAACGATAAAATTAATATCCACGGCATTGATGACTAACTCCAGCGAAATCAGCATGGCAATCATATTTTTCCGGGTAATAAATCCGTAAATCCCGATGAAAAACATCAGGGTACTGACTATTAAATAATGCTCCATTGGTATCATAAAATCTATCTTTTTCTTGCGATTAAAATTCCTCCGATAATACAAGCTAACAACAAGACGCTTAATATTTCGAAAGGTAATAAATACTGATATTTTCCGGTTCCAATCAATGCCTGGCCAATCACTTTCATGTTCATTTCTTGGTCACCAACCATTGTTGTATTAGCACTGTCGATAACAAATTGATGTTTGAACAGGGCAAAAAAGACTACGGCCGCTCCGGCAACCGATGCCAAAAGGCCTAAAACGACTTTTCTTTTTGCATGAGGTTCTATTACTTCGCCTTTACTGCTTACGAGGAAAATGGCGAAAATAAACAGCACCACAACACCTCCTGCATATACGGTAATCTGCACTGCCGCCAAAAAATGATAATTCAGCATCAGGTAAAACCCCGCAGTTCCTATCAATACAAACAACAAATAGGTAGCTGCCCGCAATATTTTTTTCGTTGTTACAGCCAATACCGACATGGATAAAACAACCACGGCAAGGGCGTAAAAAATGATTAAGTTAATTGTTGCGTCCATAATTATTTATTTTTAGGGGCTAAACTTGAACCTTCTTTATTCAATCGTATATTTAATTTTGAACGGGTAAACATGGCATGTTCAAAATTCTGCGACCACTCGATAGCGTCTTGAGGACAAGTCCATGTGCAAAGCGAACAATATGTACAACATCCTAAATCATACATATAAGTATCTAATACTTTTTTCTCTTTGCCGGTTTCTTCGTTCATTTCCATTTTGGTTGTAATCTGAATCGTTCCGTTCGGACAGTTCGTCATACAAATCAAGCAAGCCGTACACTTATGTTGGTTGTTCTCGTTATGAGGCATAACTAACTGACCGCGCATCATTTCGAATTGCTCTTTCTTTCCCCTGTTTTCGGGATATTGCTCCGTCACTTTCTTACGGATAAGGTTCAACATCGTGATATACATTCCCTGCAACAAGCGGAATATCGCGATAAAGATGTTTGCTATATAATTTATCAGTTTCATATTTTATAATACCAACAATGCCATCAATAAAATGTTAATTAAACTTATCGGCATCAACACTTTCCATTCGAGATTCAACAACTGGTCGATACGCAAACGCGGGAATGACCAACGAACCCATAATGCCAAGAACACACAGAAGAATGCTTTACCAAAGAACCAAATAACAGAAGGAATAAAATCCATGACTTGGTTGAATCCTTCCCAACCCGGAATATGCAACGGCATCCAACCTCCCAAAAACATGGTTGTTGCGATAGCAGCAACAATAAACATATTCAGATATTCGGCCAAATAGAAAAATCCGAATTGAATACCGGAATATTCTGTATGATAACCGGCAGTTAACTCCGATTCGGCTTCCGGAAGGTCAAACGGGCCACGATTGGTTTCGGCATGTCCGGCAATCAGGTAAATAACAAATGCGATAAATGCAGGAATATGTCCTTTGAAAATAAACCACATTTCGGCTTGTTGATTCACTATTTCGGAAAGTTGCATTGAACCCGATAAAATTACAATCGCCATCAATGAAAGTCCGCACGATAATTCATAACTGATTAATTGAGCGCCACTTCGCATGGCTCCAATCATCGTATATTTGTTATTACTCGACCAACCGGCCAACAAAATACCCACAACTCCAAGAGAAGATACGGCAAGCAGATAAAAGACACCGATATTAAAATCAATCGTTTGCAAACCTCTGGCAAAAGGCAAAGCTCCGAATGTACAAATCGAGGCGATAATTACCAAAAACATGGCGGCCTTGAACAAAAACGGGTCGACCCGTTTTATATTTATCAACTCTTTCAATAATATCTTAACCATATCGGCTACACTTTGCAGCACGCCCCAAGGGCCTACACGATTGGGTCCGATGCGGCACTGAAAAAACGCACAAACTTTGCGTTCAACATATATCAATAAAAGAGCCAATACTGCATATAAGGCCAAAATAACAAGGCCAATAAGTACGAACTCAACGAATAATGTCCATCCCGCGCTCAAAAACGAACGAAGAAACTGGTCTATCCAAGATGTTACTATTGCGAAATCAAACATAATTTATTTTAGTTACGAGTTACGGGTTACAAGTTACGAGTTACAAAAAGCTCGTAACTTGTAACTCGTAACTATTTATCTATCAATACATGGTATAACATAATCCAACGACGCTCCAATCATAATCAAGTCGGCAACTTTTGAGTCGATAGCCGTTTCGTTCAAAGCATTAACCAAAGTCATACATGGTGAACGGAACTTGATTCTATAAGGCGATTTATCTCCTTTACTATTGATATATACATCGAATTCTCCACGAGCGTTTTCAACACGTTGGAAAAATTCTCCTTCGGGCAAACGAATAACCGCTTTTGTTTTAGCGGAATATGGCCCATCGGGGATATTATCTATCAATTGTTCAATGATATGCAACGATTCTTCTATTTCGTCCAAACGAATAACGTAACGGTCGAATGTCAAACCATCCTGACGCAACATTTCTTTGAATTCAACCTGACGGTAAGCGGCATAAGGTTCGATTTTGCGAACATCGCAACTCCAACCGGAAGCTCTTCCTGAAGGCCCTGTTGCTCCTACGGAGATAGCCGCCTCTTTACTCAAATAACCTACGCCATCCATACGGTCGCGCATAATCGGGTTACCTGTGAAAAGAATATGATGCTCTTTCAGCATCTTACGCATATATTTTATAAATTCTTTTACTCGATTTTGAAAATTTGGGTGAATGTCTTGAGCCACACCACCGATCACATTGTAGTTGACCATCAAGCGGCCACCGGCAGTTTCCTCGAAAATATCCATGATTTTTTCGCGGTCGCGCATACCGTAAACGAAAGCGGTAATCGAACCCATATCCATCGCTGTACAGCCCCAGCCCAATAAGTGAGAGGCGATACGGGTCAATTCGTCGAAAATGGTACGGATGTAATGTGCACGCATCGGAACGTCTAATTCCAGTGCTTTTTCGCAACACAAACAAACCGCATGGCGATTGATTGCTCCTGAAAGATAATCCAAACGATCAGCCAAATGAAGAATTTGAGGATAAGTATAAGTTTCACTCATTTTCTCGATTCCTCTGTGGATATATCCGAAATTCGGGTCTATTTTCTTAACAATCTCACCATCTAAAGAGGCGCGAAGGTGTAACACTCCGTGCATGGCGGGGTGTTGAGGACCGAAGTTGACAATGTATTCTTCTTCTCCGAAAAGTTTGTGTGTAGATTCGACAGGTTGTCCCATTTTGAGTGTGATCGATGGAACAGTTTCCATATTCTCAATCAACTCATTTTCCATTGGAACCGGATTGATTGCCGGATCGGCATCATAATCTTTGCGCAAAGGATAACCTTTCCAATCCGAACGCAAGAAAAGGCGACGCATATCGGGATTGTTGATGAACTTAACTCCGAAGAAATCATGTACTTCGCGTTCATACAATCCGGCAGATCTCCACAAATCGTGAACCGAATACAACATCGGATTTTCGCGGTCGGGAGTACTTGTTTTTAGTGCAATTAAATAAGCAGGGAAGTGCGTACAGCAGAGGTTATAAATAACGCAAAAACCTTCATCTCCGTAATCCATTCCGATAATGTCTATCAGGAAATCGAATGGAGTTCCCTCCATATCGCGGAGCATTTTCGCTGTTTCGTATAAATTTTCTTTGGGAACGGTAACCGTTATTGTTTTTCCGTTTTCCTCTATGGTAGCAAAGCTGAGAGCAGCAAGTTTTTGTTTAACTATTTTCATTTCTCTGCCTCCTTCTCTTCTACTTTAGGTTGATTCGGTAATTTGAAAAATTCCTGAACTTTGATTTTACGCGCCAATTGCATCATTCCGTAAATCATTGCATCTGGGCGTGGTGGACATCCGGGGATATAAACATCGACAGGAATAACCTGATCGACACCCATTACCGTATGATATGAACTTTTGAAAGGCCCTCCTGAAATGGCGCAACTTCCGAAAGCCATTACATATTTGGGTTCGGCCATCTGGTCGTACAAACGTTTCAAAACCGGAGCCATTTTGTGCACAATCGTTCCGCAAACAAAAACCACATCGGCCTGACGCGGACTGTTGCGGGTAACTTCCCAACCGAAACGCGCGAAATCATAACGAGCTGCGCCCAAGCACATAAACTCGATTCCGCAACAGCTGGTGGCGAATGTCAACGGCCAAACCGAATTGGAGCGTCCCCAATTAATCAAGTCGTCTAATTTGCCGACAAAAATATTAACGCCATTCCGGCGCAATTCGTCCACATATTCTTCGAGGTATTCATTTTCTTTGAAATCCTCGTACTTCATATTGCGGATCTTTATATTTTTTACTTCCATTTCAAAGCTCCTTTCTTCCAAGCGTATGCCAATCCGAGTGCCAATACGATTATAAAGAACAATACGCAAAACAAACCTTGCGCACCTAAATCTCTCATCGTAACTGCCCATGGGAATAATAAAACGGTTTCAACATCAAACACCAAATACAATATGGCGAAAAGATAATACCCTACTTTGAATTGCATCCAAGAAGTACCGCGGGTAGGGATTCCGCATTCGTAAGGGTCTCCTTTAAGGGGATTTGTGGAGGTTGGCGCCAACAACTTTGCGATTACCAAAGCTGCTACAACCATAAAAATTGCCGTAATCAATACGACCAAAAACAAAGCAGAATTACTCATACTATAAAGAAGTTTTTCCTCAATTTCGCCGCAAAATTATAAACTATTTGTCAGTATAACAAATTAAATTTAACTTACATTAGTTTTATTTAGATAAAAAGTTACTATTGTTACAGCGAGACATCTCGAAAAATAATGTTCGCCCAATCGTGTAAATCTGCGTATTGCTTTACCAACTGTCCATTAGCGGCACGAAACAGTAGTTCCCTGAACCGTTGGGGCCGGCTATTATCAGCAACTTAGATGAAAGTTATGCTGTTTGCGTGCGTAATTTTCGGGCTTGTACAGCGGCTTGCTTGATATTTTCAAGCACCATTTTTTTTTGTCTTTTTTGCTGGCGATGAACATCCTCACCCACTTCCCGCATAATTGCATGAAGCTGTTCGTCAGTAGGCTCTGTGTCCCATACAAAACGATAATTCATATCTGTTGTTGCCATACTATATTTTCTTCAAAATTTCTTTTGCAAAGATAAAAACAATCTTCAAAAATCGAGTTTAATTCTGCCAAAGAAAAATGAAATAAAAAATGCAAGCAAAAAAGCATTACAACCCTCTTTCCAATTCCAATAACTGCTTTTTTGCATCCAATCCGTAAGCATAACCTCCCATACTCCTTGTTCCCGAATCTATGATTCAAAAGAGAGCAAAGAATGAATCTTAAACGTTCGGTCTTAACTTGATGGCCGTGAATGAAGACTGTGTCGAACGAGAATTGCCAAACAAAAAAAACGACAAACCTTTTCAGATTTGTCGTTTTTTTGCCTTTAATCCTTTATAACTTTGCTGATAGCCACACCTTTATCTGTATAAACTTTAAGCAAATAAACTCCTTTCGACAATTCAGATACAGATACGCTTTCATTAAAGTTGTTTTCCAATATCTTTAAAGCACCTGTTAATGAATAGATTTCTACTTTTTCTATCTGCAATTCCGATTTAATAAAAATATCGTCTTTAGCGGGATTAGGGAAAACGGTTATTTGATTTCCTATATTCGGTATTTCATCTATTCCTGTTGTAGAAGTAGCGGTAAAATCCCTGTTAGTAAGGTTACTTAACACATTGCTACAAGTAATAGAAGAAGGAGTAAATGCATAACCCGACAAACTTGGGGTTAAAGTTACTGTTGCGTTTCTATCTACTGTTATAGTGTAACTGCCTGATGCGCTTGTAACCGAATAGCCGTCTTCATACATAATAGTTACTCCACCGAGTGGGTTTCCGTTAAGAGTAATCTTTCCTTTTATGCTATATACTCCGGGGTTTGCACCTTGATTGTAACGTATTTTAGTACCTTGTGCATCTCCTGTAGATTGTACCAAAGTAAGAGATGCGCCGGGCATTGCATTTGCCAACATTATAGCAGGAACAATCACTATTCCGTCCTGTGATGTTACAACTCCGATATTATCCTCTTCTAAATAAACGGAAAAAGTGTTTTTTGCTGCAAAATCTTGATTACTATGTCTATAAGTACAAAGGTTTGGTAACGATATAATAGCATCCATGCCGGGATTGATTTGCACAGCAATATTTGACCATACTTCCTGATTTTTTACATCTAAAACTGTAACTTTATTCCTATTAAGAGGCGTTTCTAAACTACTCAAACGATTTTTTGACACATTAAGCCACAAATTATTGCCCGATAAAATATTATAACAAGAAGGAATACTGCCTGTAAAATTATTATTTGAGAAATACAACTCTAAATACAAATTAGTAGACTTATTAATTCCGCTTATGTTATTTGGCAAATTTCCTCCTATTTTATTGTTGCTTACATCAAAATAATCCAAATACGGCAATGCACCTAAATTTGCAGGAAGTGTTCCTGTTAGATTGTTGTTTTTTAAGTCAATACCTGTAACATTGCCATCAGATACATAAACTCCGTGCCAACTGCCTACACTGTAAGGATTGTTGATGTCCCAAGGGAATGTCCACTCATCGCCATTAGTAGATTGATAGATTGCTTTTAATGCTGTCATTTCGGTTTCGGGAATGAACTCTATTAGTGTTTCAGCATAAGAAAAACAACCATTAGTATTGGAAACAACAACCATATACCAGCCTCGTTGCGCACATTGATAGGTTTTTCCTGTTGCACCGGGAATTGGCTCATAATTAAAATACCATTGATTATTTATCGAACTGCTTGAAGTAAGAGTTAATCCGTTTTGAGTTATGGTAGGGGTAGGGGGCGATGGCAAAACTGTGAGAGTTAATTTATAAGCATTGCCTCCGTTTATGGTAGAATAAACTCCTTGCTGTTCTAAATCCTGTCCATAAAAATCGTAATAATCTCCTGCGCAAATAGTTTCGGACAAAAACACTACATTGGTGTTGTCTGTTGAACTGCAACCCGAATTATTGGTTACCTCTACCCAATAATTGCCTTGTGTTGCAACCGTAATTGAAGAAGTAGTTGCTCCTGTACTCCATAAGTAAGTTGCAGGAAATGTAGCATTTGTTCCTAATACCAAATTGTTTCCTTGTATGCTACTTGTTATGCTTATGTTAAAATTTCCGCTTGCACTTTGCAGTTCGTAAGCACCAATATCTACTATTCCATTGATAGAATATTGATAAATCCTTGCATTTCCTGCTAAATCGGTAGCCGTTGCAGGATTTGAAACTGCGGTATTGCTTCCTTTGTTTACGCAAGGAGAGCAGGGACTTAACTGATAATTTTCTGTCGTTGGATTTACAAACATAGCACCGCCGTTATCATTGTTTGATGCTATGCTTATATTGCCTGTGCCTGTAAAACCGCCCTGTACGGCTGAATAAGTAACTGTTCCACCCTGAATTTGAAAACCTGTAACAGCGTTGTTTATCCAAAAAATACAGTTGATTGCCGTTCCATACACCATACCGCCACCATTACCTGTTGCCATATTTCCTACAAATGTACAATTGGTAGAAGTTCCTGCATAAGCACCACCGCCATTTGTTGCCGTGTTATTTATTATTAAGCAATTATTTGCAATGCAACCATTCAAGCCTCCTCCGTTATATGAACTATTTCCTTTGATAATGCAAGAATTTACAGTTGCACTCGAAATTCCTCCACCTTGATTGAAAGATACAGTACTGTTGTTAACAGTGCCGCCTGAAATTCCTGTCCATTGATGAGATGATACTGTGCAATTATTTACCGTACCGTTGTTACTGATTCCGTAACCGTTTTCATTAATTGTACAATAATTTATTATGCCGCCATTGTTGTATATGCCATAGTTGGCGTAATTAGAAGTAGCAGTAGTATTACGATAAACATTGCAATAACTAACAATACCATTATTGTTGTATATACCACAACCCTGCATCCATGCATTTGTAGTATTTTCACTAACATTACAGTAACTCACTATACCGCCATTATTATATAAACTCCCCCCATAATTATTTGATGCCGTATTTCTGTTAATAATACAGTTTAAAAGTTTTCCGTTTGTTCTGATATACGCACCTGCACCTTCAGCATTTGTTCCTTTGGTAATGGTTACACCGTCCCAAGTGGTTTCCATTGCAAAGGGATTTGCTTGGTTTAACACTCGCCTTGCGTTTTGTCCGTCTAAAATGGTGGCGTTGGTAAATTCCCACGTTTCAATAGTTCCGTTGCCGTCCAAATCGCTTTTGGGACGAGCGTTAATATTGGTTTCCGTGCCAAGAAAACCGCCATAAACGTTTACGCCGTTTTTCATTTCTAAAGTAGTGGCTATCAGATATGTTCCACTTGCAATCCAAACTTGGTTGCCGATAGCAGAGGCGTTTATCATCGCTTGAATATCTGCCGAAGCATTTGTCCACGAACTGCCATCTCCTGTTCCTGTCGCTGTGGGTTTTACATAACGAATGTTTTGGGCGTTTAATGTACCTGCAAACGCCACTAATAAACTTAACAAGATGTAAGTTGTTGCTAAATAAAGATTTTTCGCTTTCATTTTATTATTTTTTAAAGTGATTATTATTTCTTATTCTACTGCATTACTCCTTGAAATGTTCCTTTGTCCCATAATACAGTACCTTTGTCGTAATGATTATATGACCCTGTATATGAACTGCCATTTAAAGTACCTGTCAGATAATATTTACAATCTGATGTGTTATTCAACGACCACTGAATAGACAAACTATTACCATTTTGCGCCCAATTACCGTATAAATCATATATTTGACAAATTCCATTTGGCTTTAATACACAGGTATAACTTTCGCTACCTTTGCCCATAGTACTTGTTAATGTTAATGATAATGTGTGCAACGGGACATCTTCTTCTGTTACAAATTTTATTACATCGCCATAAATATAATTTCCTGCTGAAGTTTTTATAAATCCTCTCACAAAATATTGAGTTTCGGGGGATAAATTGGTTAATCCAACACTATAACTTGTTAATGAAGAATTATAGGTTTGGTAAGATGCTTGTCCTGAAGTTATATTCGATGTTATAGTCGGTGTTGGATTTGATTGACTATAACACACACCTACAAGGTTAATCTTTTCTGAGGGTTCTAAACTTATTTCCTTAGGATTTATTACTACCTTAGCAGTTGCAGCAGTAGAAGTAATATTTGGAATGGAAATAGAAATTGGAATACCTTCCGCTACTAATCTAATAACTCTAATATCTTTATAGCCAAAAGTTTTACTTAATTCCACTACTCTGGGACCTCTTTCTATATGATTATTTCCTTTCGGGTTTCCATTTGAATGGGTTGCTGTATTGCTCGCTTCAATACAATCAGTTGAAGAGCCATTTGATTGAGCAATTAAAAGTTGCCCATTTTTTTTGATTACAATTCCAATGTGTTTTGCGACCCCTTTACTGTCAAAATAACAAACAATATCTCCCATTAAAAACTCTTTATTTGGCAAATCATCTTTTTTGTAGCGTTTAAATTGAAGTTTCTTGTTATAGTCATTTTTTAACGTTTTATTCCATTTTGAAGGGGTTGTGTAATATCCGTGAGCATTATGTTCTTCTGTGAGCCACACGCTAATATCAAATCCTGCACTAATTAATATATGTTTCAGCAACCCACTACAATCTAAACCATAATACTCCTCTTTACACGACTTATTCTCTGGTTGTTGCTGACGGACGTTCCAAAACTTTGAACCCCAAGAATAGTATAATCCTTTTTGTGCAGGTGTTTTTCCATCATTAAGAGTTTCACGAACAAATGAATTTTCTGCAACACCATCTTTGTTTTTTAAATAAAACAATGCGGCATTTGATAAAGCACCTACAATTCTCCTTTGTTCATAGAATATTCCCAAAGTTCCCGAACTGTTTCTTAATAAGGTATTATTTTTTGATGATGCTTGTTTCATAGGACTTTTTCTGACATAATCACTAAGAAATTCCGAATTTCTTTCAAAAAATTCAGGGTCGTATTGCTCAAGAAATTCAATCATACTTTCCCCATCATCAAATTTCAAATCATTAATATTGACATTTTCTGAGGGAATTTGTTCTAAAACCTGATTTAGTTCCTCTAAATCACCATCTGTATCCGTATTGGTTATTACATCTACATCGTCTGTATCCTTTTGACATCCCGTAATAACAAACAGACAGAATAAAACTGTCAATAAAAGTCCAATTTTGGACGACTTCAAATAATTTAATCTATTCATAATGTTTATTTTAAGTTGTTAAATTTTTGTTTCAATGTGCTGAATTTCAAGCAATAAAAATAGCGTGGAAACAACCTGTCTGTTCTCAGGTTTCCACGCCTATAAGCCTACAAGTCGTCCCACGCCGCATACAGCGGCGTTTCGCTAACTTATCCTTGGCTTATTATAATTGTGGAAATTGAGAACAAGAATAAACAGCAATCGCTATTTTTATATATGTTTTATTTTGTGCCTGTTAGCACGTTATTTTTTTATCATAGGCAAATTTTTATATAATTCAAACGCAAATGTACGAAATATTTTGAAAAATAAGATTTTTTACACATTGTCTCCTGTTCAGGCGAAATCTATGATTCAGCCTTGAGCAAAAAAAGTGCTTTTAACTTGATGACTATAGTCACAGATTATGCCGAACACGGAAAAAATGTTACACTAAGCGCAGGGCATAGTACTTTTTTCCAATTCCAATAACTGCTTTTTTGCATCCAATCCGTAAGCATAACCTCCCATACCTCCATCTGAGGCAATTACTCTATGACAAGGAATGATAATTGCTATGGGATTTTTTCCATTGGCAGAACCAACTGCTCTGCATGCTTTTGGGTTTTCGACAGCTTTTGCCAAATCGGCATAACTGATGGTTTTTCCGTAGGGAATTTTCTCTAATTCTTGCCAAACCCGGTTTTGAAAAGACGTTCCGGTAAAAGCAGTTTTTACATCGAATTTTTTGCGTTTACCTGCGAAATATTCGTCTAATTCCAAACAACATTGCTGGAGTACAGGGTTTTCCGATTTTTTGACAATATCGGGAGTTTCACAAAGAATCAATTTTGTGATTGCATCATTGTCGGATTTTATTTCGAACCAACCAAGCGGAGACGAATAATGACATTTATTCATTATGGTGCTTTTTCTTTATAATATTCCCAACGGTCGATGACATGCCGTACATAATTCAGCGTTTCGGTTCCTCTGAAATAACCGTATTTACAAACGCTGTCGTTATAAAATTCGGGTAATCGTTTCCATTTCAGGCACTCAACAACATTATCTTCCCAGATATATGGATTTTTATCGTATTTACGAGCCAACGCTTGTGCATCGTATATATGAGCAATTCCTGCATTGTAGGAGGCCAATATGAATTTTATCTGCTCGTTTTTGTCTTCAACATTTGCAAAAGAACGCTGCAAAGAACGGATATATGAGACTGCGGCTCTAACGCTTGGTTCCGGAAGTTCCCGTTCTTCAGGAGTGATACCAAAAGCTTCTGCTGTAGACGGCATCAGTCCCATCAACCCTGTTGCACCTGCCCACGATGTATCATTTAGTCGAAATCTTGATTCCTGATAAGCCATAGATGCCAAAAGTCGCCAATCCCACTCGATTTTGGGAGCATACGCTTTGAAGATGTCATCAAAATAAGATATTTTGCCGTTTCCCAATACAGGCGCCGGTTCTTCTCCGGGCATTTTACTCATCTCGAAATAACGTTTCATAATGGCTTTGTAGCGAGGAGAATTCTGGTTGTTTTCAAACCATTCGTCTAATGCCTCGGCTAATTGGCGAGATTCTTTGTTGACTACCCACGAAGAACGTTGCGGGTGACTGACTTCCAAACTGATGTTTATATTCGAGTAATAAGTTCTGTTCAATCGGGCAATATCTTCGTCGCTCAATGTGTAAGAGATTTCTCCGCGAGCCACCATTTCGATTAAATCTTCGACAGTAATTGTATCTTTTTCTATTTTCCTGATAATGATTCCACCGCCCAACTCGTTATCAAGATTGACTAATCGCCGGTAATATTTGGTGTTATCCAACACCCAAACTTCCCTTCTAATCAAATCTGTTACGTCTTGCAATACAGAATCTTTGGGAGTTGCGCGTTGTATCAAAAATTGTTTGTTGACAATCTCTCGTCCGCAATAAGTAAATAGTTCTTTGTTTTCATTGGTAAGAGATATGTTATAAGCGATAACATCACCTTCTCCGGCATCCAACATTTCTAATAACCGGTTTTCATTTTCTGCGACCTTGACATTGAGTGTCAGTCCTCTCGATTCTGCAAAGTTTTTGATTAATTCGTATTCATATCCCATTTCTTCTCCTTTGTAAATAAAATAGGAGATCGAACTGGATAAAGTTAACGCGGTCAGTTGTCCCGATTCTTCGATTTGGGGCAAATCAAGATATGTGGCTTGGGGAATGTCGTCCGTTTTCCCCCATATCAAAGAAAATATCAACCAACTCAGGACTGATAGACCAATAATAGGAATCAAATAAAAGACGGTATGTTTCATTTTTTGTAAGTTTACAAATAATAGTCTAAATAATCTTTTAGCTTTCCACTTAGGAAATAAGGCAGATTCAACAGCTTGAATGTCTTCCCATTAGGCGTTTTATGTTCTTCCAACTGTAATTTCCCTGCATAAAAACGGACGGCAAAGTCAACGTCTGAAGTATCAAGATAATAGAGCAAAGAACGCAATTTCCCGGTTTTACCCGATTTCACTTCCACGGGAATCATTGTACTGTTATAAGGATACATAATATCAATTTCAGCCTCCGACTGTTTTTTGTCGCGTACCCAGAAGTGTAACGAATTTAAGAAACTATAATTCGATGCCAATAATTCCTGTCCTACGATATGTTCGGTAATTTTTCCTCTGTACAAATCGTTTAAATCCTGTGTGCCAAATAACTCCTTTTGCAATCCGGAGAAAAAATTTAACATACCGGTATCTAACACTTGCAATCGAGGTGATTTTTTTATGTCAGGCAAAAAAGGAGATTCGGTTTGAGTAGTAGGAAAAATCAGTTGCAAGAGCATTGCTTTTTCCAATGTTCTTAATACTTCTCCCATTTCTTTTGAATTGTATGAAGATGCGCCAAACCCTTGAAACTTAATTCTTCTGCCGGCTTCATAAAAAATAGAACGTATGGCGTGCCTTAAAATCTGTACTTGTCCGGCATTTTTTGCATATTTTTCCACATCATCAAAATAAGGAATTAACAGCGATTCGTACACATTTTGCAAAGCAGCTAAATCTTTGTTTTTTATATAGTTGGCGACAATTTCAGGCATTCCGCCTATCAATGCGTAGGCATGAAAAAGTTTAATTAATTTTTCGTGGGCAAAATCTTTTACAGGAACTGTGTTGTATTGTTTTAATGCTTGTTCTTCGCCCATAGCCGACAAAAACTCGGCAAACGACACCGGACGAACAGCACGATATTCTACCCTTCCAACCGGGAAATTAATACTTTTCCCTAACAATGTTTCAAGTAACGAACCTGCTGCAATCACATGTAAATCAGGATAATCTTCATAAAAATAGCGAAGTAATGCGATGGCTTCGGGCGATTGCTGAATTTCATCTATAAAAAGCAGCGTATCAGTTATTTGTTCCATTTTTTTATTGTGTTGAAAGAAAATTGCCTGTACAATATCATTGATTGAATGATATTGTACAAATATTTCTCTATCAACAGAGCGTTCAAGGTTCAGATAAATGTATTGATTGTATGTTGTTGAGAATTGCTCTACAATGGTGGTTTTACCGGTTTGACGAGCACCTCGCAGAATAAGCGGTTTCCTGTTTTCTGATATTTTCCATGCTTGTAATTCTGCTATGATTCCTCTTTTAAACATGATATTTTTGAAATTTTATTCAGCAAAGATACAATATTTTTTAGAAAATCACAAAGTCAGGGTAATTTTTTGCAAAAATCGACACAAAGTCAGGGTATTTTTTTGCAAAAATCGACACAAAGTCAGGGTAATTAAAATATAAATTCCCTATGGGAATTGAAAATCAGGCTACCATTGTTTGCAAAATCCCGAGTGCTTTCTCCATACTATTAACGTTTTGGATAATGAGCGAACGCCTGTTTTTATCTTCTTTTAATTGGCACAATTTGTAATTTTTCTGCACATAATTCAGCAGTTTGCCGAAGGCCTCGCTTTGATAATAAGGAGAATTGTAATTTGAAACTAATTGGATATTCATTTTACCCATTTTGAGGATGATTTTTTCCATACCCAACTCTTTAGCGATGCGTTTCAGTCGAACGACTTGGATCAATTCTTCTCCCTGTTGGGGTATTTTTCCGAAACGGTCTTCTAATTTGGCACGGAATTTTTCTATTTCCTGCTCGGTTTCTATGGAATCCAATTCGCGATAAATAGAAATACGTTCCGAATCGTTTGGAATATAAAGGGCAGGGAATAATAACTCCATGTCGCTTTCGACAACTGTTTCAAGCACGTATGAGGAGCCTTTGTCGACTTCGTTTTCATCTTTGTATAAGTCGGCAAATTCTTCGTTTTTCAGTTCTTGGACGGCTTCTTCCAAGATTTTTTGGTAGGTTTCGTAACCCAAATCGGCAATAAATCCGCTTTGTTCTGCTCCGAGCATATTTCCTGCTCCGCGAATATCCAAATCCTGCATGGCAACATGGATTCCGCTGCCCAGCTCCGAGAAATTTTCGATGGCTTGCAATCTTCTTCTTGCCTCGGCTGTCAGGGAAGATAGAGGAGGTGCGAGCAAATAACAGAATGCTTTGCGATTGCTGCGTCCCACGCGGCCACGCAATTGGTGCAAATCGCTTAATCCGAAATAATGCGCGTTATTGACAATAATTGTATTGGCATTCGGGATGTCGATACCGTTTTCCACGATGGTTGTAGCAATCAAAACATCATATTCGTAGTTGGCAAAATCGGCAATAATTTCTTCTAATTTTTGCGGGTCTATTTGTCCGTGACCGACTGCCACGCGAGCATCGGGAATTTCTTTTCGCACTAAATTTTCTAATTCGGGCAATGAGCTCACCCGATTGCTGACGATAAAAACCTGTCCGTTGCGGCTCATTTCGAAATTAATCGCCTCACGGATAATATCGCTGTTAAAACGATGTATTTCGGTTTGAATCGGATAGCGATTGGGAGGAGGAGTGGTTATCGACGAAAGGTCGCGCGCTCCCATCAAGCTGAATTGCAGTGTGCGTGGAATCGGCGTGGCCGTCAACGTGAGTGTATCGACATTGACTCGCATTTGTTTGAGTTTTTCTTTTACACTAACGCCGAATTTTTGTTCTTCGTCGATAATCAGCAATCCTAAATCTTTGAATTCTATATCTTTGCTAACCAACCGGTGTGTTCCGATGATAATATCGATCTTACCCGATTTGAGTTTTTGAAGAATTTCTTTTGCTTCTGCCGGCTTGCGAGCGCGACTCAAATAATCTACGTTACACGGAAAATCTTTCAGCCGTTCCTTGAATGTATTGTAATGTTGGTAGGCCAATAAAGTCGTTGGAACGAGTACGGCTACCTGTTTACTGTCGGCAACGGCTTTAAATGCCGCTCTGACAGCAATTTCTGTTTTCCCGAAACCCACATCGCCACAAACCAAGCGGTCCATAGGGCGGGTATTTTCCATATCCACCTTTACGTCGTTTGTTGCTTTTTCTTGGTCGGGCGTATCTTCGTAAACAAAAGATGCCTCTAATTCTTTTTGCAGGTAAGTATCGGGAGAAAAAGCGAATCCCTTTTCTTCACGTCGTTTGGAATACAATAAAATCAAATCTTTGGCAATATCCTTGACCTTGCTTTTGGTTTTGTTTTTAAGATTATCCCAAGCGCCGGAGCCTAATTTATTTAATCGAGGAGGTTCACCATCTTTACCTTTATATTTCGAGATTTTATGCAGTGCGTGAATGCTAACGAAAATTGTATCATTGTTGAGGAATGTCAGCTTAATCACTTCCTGCATTTTCCCGTTTACTTCGGTGCGCACCAATCCACCGAATTTCCCAACGCCATGGTCGATATGTACGACATAATCACCGAGTTGAAACTGCTGTAATTCTTTCAGGGATAAGGCGATTTTTCCGGAATGAGCCTGTTCCGATTTTAGATTATACTTGTGATAACGGTCGAATAATTGATGGTCTGTAAAAAGACAAATTCGCAGGGTTTTGTCGATAAATCCTTCGTGAATGGTTTTCTTCACAGGGTTGAAAGTGATATTATCTCCCCTGTCGTCAAAAATAGATTGTATGCGTTTGATTTGTTTTTCGCTATCACTCAGGATGTAAAGTTCAAATCCATCGGATAAATATTGCTTAAACGACTGCGCAACCAATTCGAAATTTTTGTGATAAGAAGGCTGTATCTCGGTAGAGAACTCAACCACCGAATGGGTTTTATTCTGCTGAACATATATGCTTGGATTCGCCAAATGAAGTTTGGAATGTTTTGAGGTTTCCGCCCGAACGACAGCCTCTTCCGATAACAACAAACGAATATCATCTAACGATTGGAAAGTTTCTTCGTTAGCAAGACTTGGAGCATCATTCCACAAAGAGCCGATTTTCTCATATACCCAATCTTCATTTTTAAAAACAAGTACGGTATCTTGCTTTAAGTAAGCGAATAAAGTCGTTTCCGATTTTCCCGATTGAGCGGATATGATTTGTATTTCATTCAATTTTTCTTTTGAAAGCTGACTTTCTACATCGAAAGTACGGATGCTTTCCACTTCATCGCCAAAGAAATCGATACGGTAAGGCAATTCGTTGGAGAATGAAAACACGTCGATAATGGAGCCACGCACAGCATATTGCCCGGGCTCATACACATAATCGGTGTATTCGAATTTATAGGAGTCGAGAACATCCGAGATAAATGTACTGTCGACTTTTTCTCCGACAGAAATTTTCAGTGTATTTTGCGCCAAGTTTTTTCCTGTAACCACTCTTTCGGCCAAGGCTTCGGGATAAGTAACGATAATACATCCCGAATCGTTGTTGTTAAGTCGCCCCAACACTTCTGTACGAAGGATTTCGTTGGCAGCATCGCGTTGCCCGTATTTGATATTCCGCTTGAAAGCCGAAGGAAAAAACAATACATTTTCTTCTCCTAAAATTTGGCAGCAATCGTAATAAAAATATCCGGCCTCTTCCAAATCATTTAAAATACAGCACAAAGTCGTTTGCTGAGATTGAGTGAAAAACGAAGAGCAAACCAAGCTTTTCGCTGAACCTGACAATCCTTTTAGAAAAATATCGGAGACAGACTGTTTTAATGATGAAAGAATGGCTTTTATGCCTGAATGATTGGCATATAAGTTCTGTAGACTATGTTCTTTCAATATCTAAAATTTTTGCAAAAGTAGCGATAATAAACAAATAATTGTATCTTTACAGCAAAATATTATGTTGTTACAATGAAGAATCAGCGATATACAAATGGGCTTTTTGCATTGAATTGGCAAAAGTGCTTTATCCTTTTTCTGACACTTTGGTTAATCATTAATTTTGTACAAGCTGTTTTCACGGAAGTAATGAGCGATGAGGCTTATTACTTTTTGTATGGAGAAAATTTAGCGTGGGGTTATTTCGACCATCCGCCTATGGTGGGATTGATGACGTATATTTCTAATTTACTTTTCAACGGAAATTTATCCGTTCGTTTTGTAACCATTATCTTACAGGTTTTCACGATTCTTTTGGTGTGGAAAACAATTGCCGATAAAACGCCAAATACGTCTAAAGTCGTTTTGTTTTTCATTATTACGGCATCTTTGGTGATGTTTCAGGTGTATGGATTCGTAACTACACCCGATGCGCCTTTGTTATTTTTCGCCGCCTTATTCTTGTGGAGTTATCAAAAGTTTCTACATAAAAATTCTTGGGCGAATACATTTTTGTTGACCATTTCGATGACCGGAATGATTTATAGCAAATATCAATCGGTTCTTATTATCGGATTCGTTTTGCTGTCGAACTGGCGTTTGCTTCTTCAATATAAAACTTGGTTAGCCGGATTGTTTACCGTTTTACTGCTTATTCCGCATTTTTATTGGCATTGGGTCAATGATTTTCCCAGTTTTCAATATCATTTGAGCGACAGGAGCAGCACTTTCAAATGGGGATATTTTTTAGAATATCTTCCGAATCAATTGGCTGTGTTTAATCCTTTTACATTCGGCGCGATAATTTATATTCTTATTCGGTACAGGCCGAAAGATGTTTTTGAAAGAGGGCTCTATTTTTTAATCGTTGGTTTTCTCGTTTTTTTCTGGATTACTTCTTTTCGCGGGCATGTAGAGCCACATTGGACAATTGCTTGCTCTATCCCGATGATTATTTTACTTTATCGCCGCAGTTTGGAAAATCCGAAATTGATGCGCTATGTGAAAAAAGGCATCGCGGCCTCTATTCTTCTGATTTTGATTGCTCGTGTGTTGTTGCCCACCGGTTTCTTACCCGAAAAATTGGGTTTCAGTGGAAAAGCTGCAAAAAGCAGAGCTATCGAGTCCGTTGCCGGAGATTTGCCGGTTGTTTTTACCGGTTCATTTCAGAATCCTTCCAACTATCGTTTTTTTACGGGAAAAGAATCGTTTGTGCTGAGTGCGATCGACTCTCGAAGAACGCAATTCGATATTTGGCAAAAAGAGTTGGCTTATCAGGGGAAACCGGTTTTTGTAGCCATACAAGACGATGAGCGGTCTTCCGAATTCACTGTCGACGGCAAATCTTTTTTCGGTTTTTTCGCTGAAAACTTTCAGTCGGTGAACCGGTTAGAGATAGAATATGAATTAAAAGAGCGAGAAGTGCGTCCGGGCGACCGGCTTGTTATTCCTTTTACCATACAAAATCCGACGAATAGTGCAATTGATTTTGAACATCCGGAATTTCCGGTAACATGGAATGCTGCATATTCGAAAAATGTGCGTCGTGCGCCATGGAATTACGTTGAGTGCCAATTAGATTCTCCGATTCAGATTCTTCCGGCCAGACACAGTGCGCCTATTCGAGGAAATCTCACAACAATTGTTCCCGATTTGGGCGAAGGAGAATACCTATTTACCCTAACGCTTGTCAACTCGCTTTGCGCAGCGCGAAACAGTTCTTTTATCTTGCTAAAAATAACACAATAAAAACAATACATTATGAATGATAAGGTAGTCATAATTCCGACTTATAACGAAAAAGAAAACATTGAAAAGATTATCCGGGCGGTTTTTGCTTTGGAACTTCCGTTCGATGTGTTGATTATTGATGATGGTTCGCCCGATGGGACAGGAGATATTGTCAAAAATCTGCAAAAAACCGAATTTCCCAACCAACTGCATCTGGTAGAAAGGACAGGAAAACAAGGATTGGGCACAGCCTACATAGCCGGATTCAAATGGGCATTAGAGCGTAAATACGATTATATTTTCGAGATGGATGCCGATTTTTCTCACAATCCAAACGACTTGCTTCGCTTGTATGAGGCATGTGCAGTAGACGAGGCCGATTTGGCTATCGGCTCTCGTTATGTAACAGGTGTAAATGTTGTCAATTGGCCTATTGGCCGAGTATTGATGTCATATTTTGCATCTAAATATGTACGCATGATTCTGCGAATGAATATTGCCGACACGACAGCCGGATTTGTTTGTTACAGAAGAGAAGTACTCGAAGCCATCGATTTGGATAAAATTCGTTTCAAGGGTTATGCTTTCCAAATTGAAATGAAATATACGGCCTACCGGTTAGGGTTCAAATTGAAAGAAGTTTCCATTATTTTTACGAATCGAATAGAAGGAGTTTCAAAGATGAGTGGCGGCATTTTTAGCGAGGCTTTTTTTGGCGTAATACAGCTCAGGTTAAGTGGTCTTTTCCGCAAATAGCTTTGTGCGTTTCTCATGATTGATCAGCTAACCATAGAACGAATTCAATCGACAGCGCAAATCGTCGATGTTGTTTCCGATTTTATTACTCTACGCAAAAAGGGTATTAATTATGTCGGCCTTTGTCCGTTTCACGACGACAAAACGCCTTCGTTTTCCGTATCTCCGGCAAAAAATATCTGCAAGTGTTTTGTATGCGATTCAGGAGGCACTCCTGTCAGTTTTATAATGAAACACGAACAACTCTCGTATGCTGATGCACTGAAATATTTAGCAAAAAAATATGGAATCGAGGTCAAAGAAAAAGAGCTGACCGAGGAACAAAAACAAGTGCAGGGCGACCGCGAAAGTATGTTCATCCTCAACGGTTTCGCACAAAAAACGTTCGAATCAAACCTGTTCAATCATCTGGAAGGCAAATCCGTGGGACTTTCTTATTTCATGGAAAGAGGATTTCGCGAAGATATTATCCGCAAATTTCATCTCGGTTACGCTCTTGAACAAAAAGATGCATTCACGCAAGAAGCGCTCAAAGCCGGCTACAAAAAAACTTACCTCGAAAAAACAGGCCTAACCATCGTTGGCGAAGGCAATTACATGGTCGACCGGTTCCGTGGGCGAGTTATTTTCCCCGTTCATTCTCTCTCCGGAAAAGTGGTTGCTTTCGGTGGGCGCATCCTCAAAAAAGAAGAAAAAACGGCTAAATACGTTAATTCTCCTGAAAGTGAAATTTATCACAAAGGAAGTGAATTGTACGGCCTTTATTTGGCGCGTCAAGCGATGGTCAAACATGATAAATGTTTTTTGGTAGAAGGTTATACCGATGTTATTTCCATGCACCAAGCCGGAATTGAAAACGTGGTCGCATCGTCGGGAACCGCTCTCACCATTGGACAAATCCGTTTGATTCACCGTTTTACAAACAATATTACCATTTTGTACGATGGAGATGCTGCCGGAATCAAAGCGGCCTTGCGCGGAATAGATTTGCTGCTGGAAGAAGGCATGAATATTAAAGTCGTGCTTTTGCCCGAAGGAGAAGACCCCGATTCTTTTGCCCGAAAACAAAACGCGACTTCGTTCTCCGAATTTATCAATGCCCAAGAAACCGATTTTGTCCGTTTCAAAACCAACCTTCTGATTAAAGATGCCGGAGACGACCCTATCAAAAAAGCGCATTTAATCAACGAAATTGTAGATACGATTTCGATTATTCCGGAAGAAATTGTTCGATTGGTATACGTCAAGGAGTGTTCCAAGTTGTTGGATATGGACGAGCGGGCTTTGTTGCGGGCGATTGCCAAAAAACGCAAGGAGGCTGTAGAAAAAAAGACGACTGTTGGCAATAAATCCGAACAAACCGAATCGAATCAAAGTGCAACAATACCTTCAAATGAGACTGTTTCGAGTTTAACTCCGGAAAATATTACCGATAACATTCCGGTGAATACTCCGGCCACTTATCTGTTAGACAAATTTGAGCAAGGTCTTTTGCGCTATATCGTAAGATACGGAGAACGAGTGCTTTATGTTTCGGAAAATGAAGAAACAAAAGCGCAAATCCCGGTAACTGTGGCTGAATACATTTATCAGGATTTAACACAAGACGACCTTGCGCTGGAAAATCCGGTATTCAAGCAAATGTTAAACGAAGTATTAGAGAAACTCAATCAGCCGGATTTCATGGCAGAGCGTTATTTCTTAAATCACCCCGATCCCGAAATCAGTCAGTTAGCTGTAAAATTCGTGAGCGATAAATATGCTTTGAGCAAAGTTCATTCAAAATTTCAGAAGGTTGAAGAAGAATCCGAAAGACTAATGGAATTGGTTCCTTATGAAGTGCTTAACTATAAAGATGCCATATTAAAACAGCAGATGGAAACCCTCAACGCTCGCATCAAGTCGGCACAAGACAATAACGATTTTGAAGAAATGAAAAACCTGATGAGTGAATTATCGTCTCTGTGGCAAGAATCTAAAAAAATCATATCCAAGCATTTAGGAGAACGAATTGTTTTGAAAATATAAAAATTTAATGCCATGACTGATAAATTGTTGATGCGTAAAGCGATAAACTTGTCCATCGAAAATGTAAAATGCGGAGGAGGACCTTTCGGGGCAGTCATAACCAAAGACGGCAAAATAATTGCTACCGGAGTAAATTTGGTTACAAAAAACAATGACCCTACCGCACACGCTGAAGTAAGTGCTATTCGCAAAGCAGCACGCAAGTTGGGAACATTCGATTTGTCGGGCTGCGAAATTTATACCTCATGCGAGCCTTGTCCAATGTGTTTGGGTGCAATCTACTGGGCGCGTTTGGACAAAATGTACTATGGAAATACCAAGACCGACGCAAAGAATATCGGGTTCGACGATTCGTTTATTTACGACGAAATCGCTTTAATCCCTCAAGATCGAAAGCTTAAATCGGAGCAGATTTTGTCAGATGAAGCTATTGTTGCTTTCCAAGATTGGATGGAGAAAGAAGACAGAATAGATTATTAATGCTAAATTTAAAAGATTATGCCTCCGTTTGTAGTAGAAATTATCGGTTATTTGGCATCAGCATTTCTTGTGATGTCTTTTGCATTCAACAAAAATGTGGTTAAACTCCGAATAATAAGTGCCATTGGATGCGCACTTTTTGTTGTTTACGGCTTTCTCCTTCACGCTTATCCCATGGTAATTGCCAATGTTATTATCGTTGGGATAAATATGTATTACTTGTTTTTCAAGAAAAAATCATCATAGATGTTTTGCATATAACCTGAGAAGATATATCTTTGCATCCCAAATTGGCCCCGTAGTTCAGCTGTATAGAACGTCAGATTCCGGTTCTGAAGGTCACAGGTTAGAATCCTGTCGGGGTCACTGGACGAAAAGCTAATGATCAATAAATGAGATTATTGGCTTTTTTCTTTTATTAGAGCAATTTTATATAGTCATGCTTATGTTTCACTATAATATTTGGAGATGCGATTTCGTTTAAAATAAAAACGTAAAAATCATGAAAAAGAAACTTCTTTTTTTATGCGTCATTATTTTTTCTACTCCTTGCTTTGCTCAAAAAATATCGACAAAAAGTTTTTCTCCTGTTTCTAATGCTGTAGAGTTGAACGGTACATACTTGAATAAGGATAAAAGACTTTCCCGATTATTTTCAATAAATTCGGATTTTGCTCACTTCATTATTTTTGAATTTAACGGAAAAGACAGTTTGAAGTTGACTTATCAAACAAACTCTGGTTTGGAAACGGTTAGTTACAAAGGAAAATTCAAGAAGAATTATTTTGAAATATATTTTGCTAAGAAACAAATACCAATACCATTTTTTTGGATAGAAGATATTAGCAGGGCACGTATAGGTCGTAATGGAAACTCTGATTTGTTTATCCAACAATATGAAAATCATATGGGTTGGGTTTTAATTTTGATGGGAGGTGGGAGCGGAGAAGGTGAATATTCTTTTCAAAATATACGTGTTTATGAAGAGTTAAGACCGTACATACTTGATAATAAGTGGGGGTTCGTAGATAGTCTTCATAATGTCATAATCAAACCACAATATGATTTTGTCAGTTTTTTTGAAGATAGCGTATCCATAGTAAAGCGAAATGACAAATGGGGATTGATAAATAAAAATGGGATAGAACAGATTCCAATAAAATACGATACTGTGTTTTTTTTCTCAAAAGATATACTAAAGGTTATTTTACATGGTAAAAAAGGGTATCTAACTAAAAGTGGTAATGAAATCGCACCTCCTATATATGATGAAATTTATCATACTTCAAATAATCTTATTAAAATAGTATTGAAAGGGAAGGAAGGTTACTTAGATGAAAGTGGTAACGAATTAATTCCTCCTATATATGAAAGGATAGGATATTTTACAAATTCAGATTCAATTGTCAGATTTTCTCAAAATGGGAAATATGGATATAGAACGATAACAGACATTATATGCCCACCCATATTTAGTAGCGCAAGTGACAAGTTTAGCATTAATTTGAAAGATATATGCGAATTTTCCAAAAACAACAAAACTCCTTATGCTAAAGTAAAATATAAAGGAGAAGATTATCTTGTAAACAAGGAAGGATATGTATATAGGTATAAGTGTTCTAAAACTGTTCGTAAAGAACTTATAATATATGAAGAATCCAAAATAAAAGCAATGGATTTAAAGTAAAGAGGGATTGTTGAATTTATAATTCCTTGAATATAAAACAAAAAGAGCCACTTTTCAGCGACTCTTTTTCTGTGTTGCGGAGGCAGGACTCGAACCTACGACCTTTGGGTTATGAGCCCAACGAGCTACCACTCCTGACTTCGACACTTTCATATCA
>Ga0209628_10000062_pt1 | contig 52108 bp, 43 predicted proteins | sample TergutCu122P4_FD_187285 | JGI IMG/M metagenome (GOLD analysis project Ga0209628, IMG submission 187285) | Cubitermes ugandensis P4 segment gut microbial communities from Kakamega Forest, Kenya - Cu122 P4 (SPAdes) (version 2) | ecosystem: Host-associated > Arthropoda: Insects > Digestive system... | reverse complement strand
TACCGATGCCATACGCAACGGGCTGTTTATGGATACTATAAATACCAAACAAGCCGTTGCACACTGCCTCGTAGATTTGGCACACGGTTACCAGCAAAAGTTCGGCAGAGAAGATCCCGCATTTGTGATACAATGCTGTAATACCACATTAGAATATCATCCGGTCAATGTCAATGCCATGCTTACCAAAGCCGAAGCGCAAAAACATTATATTCACACCCTAATGAAATCCCAAAATTTAGGGAAGCCGGAAGGTCTTTTTGCGGACACTGCCATCGCCGAAATGTATTCGGATATGGAACAAACCTACGTCAGATTACACCAATTAGGCTACCGGCGAATGCCCGAAAAGATGTATATGGAATGGATCAACTCCTTGAAAAACGAGCCAAATAAATATATCAACAGCAGTCTGAGGTTGGATAAATGATAAAGTTAGGGCATCGCAAGCGAACAAACTATTTTATACGACAAAACCGAAACATCGTTCATCTTTTTCCATTCCAGTTTATCTACTGTATCCGTAGGTTGATGGTAGTCTTCGTGAAGATGATGCTCCATCCAGGCGATAAATGGGACATTGTATTTAGAAAAAGGAGCGTAATCCGACCCGCCTGAGCCATTCCCCCGACGAGGTTCATAAACCACATCTATTGTAATTTCTTGGTCGTTTTTAGTTTGTTCGTACAATGATTCGAAATCCGATTTTAAGTGCGGAAAATTATCGTTCCAGGCGAAGCACGCAGTAGCAGAGTCAAGCCCCTCGGAGCGACCAATCATATCAAAGTTCATGTAAAATTTAACTTTGTGAATATCCCCAATGTTCTCAACAAAGTGTTTTGAACCGAGAAGCCGCTGTTCTTCGCCGTCCCAAGCGATGAATACAATCGAATATTTGGGAGTTTCGCCGCTCTCTTTAAATCTTTTTGCCAGCGATAATAATACGGCAGTACCTGTGGCATTATCGTCTGCGCCATAATAAATCTTACCGTCTTTTGTGCCCAAAGCGTCATAATGGGCACCCAGTATAATCAAGGAGTCGTTATATTGTCCATCTAATTTAGCGATGATGTTGTGACCTGTGCCGTGGGTTTCAGTTACAAATTCTTGAAAATCAGGTTTATACCCCATATCAGTAAGGCAACTTGCAACGTATTCTGCAGCCAAATATCCGCCTTCCGTTCCAATCTCTCTCCCTTGATATTTTTCGGAAACAAGGCAGTTAACCCATTGTTTAATATCCTGCTCCTGCTGAGCGTAAGACCACCCTGCGGTGGTAGTAAAAATACATCCAAGTAAAAGAACAATCGATAAAAATAGTGTTTTCATTATTTTCGAGTTTAAAATTGTATTAAAATCTGTGTGCGAAGGTAGAAATTAAAATTCATAAAAATAGATTATTTCCCCAAAAAATATGCCCGCTCTTCCGGAGAAAAATGTTCAATCGCATAACGCAAACTGGTACGTGGCATTTGTTTGCCGTGTTTTTCAAGAAAATCGACCAACACTTCCCGATCTTTTTTCCCGACTTCCCGCAACATCCAGCCAACGGCCTTGTGTATTAAATCGTGCTTGTGCGACAATAATTTTTCTGCCAAAGCCAGCGTATCCTCAAATTGACGATGTTTGATAAACATCCAAGTCGAAACAATGGCGATGCGTTGCTCCCAAAGATTATCACTCTCGGCTAAACGATAAAGCACTCCCCTACCCTCCTCGTTGTCAAGCAAATACGATCCAATAACGTCTCGACAGGTAACATCCACCAAATCCCAGTTATTGGCTTTGCGGGCATTCTTCAGGTAAAAATCGAAGATTTCTTTGCGTTCCCTTTCTTCTTTCGCTTTTTTGAATTGTTTGACTAAGAATAAAAATCCTGCCAAACGCGCTTCGTGATATTCTGAATCAATCAGTAGCTGAATTTCGCTAAACGGCAGTTTTGGATTTTTTTTAACAATATCCCTTGTCAATGGAACCACAATTCCTAACAAGACATCGCCTTCGGCATACTCTCCTTTTCCGGTCTTAAAAAATCCTTGCAGAAATTGGGCTTTTTTGGGGTCTGCAACCGAAAGAAGTTCTTGCAATATAAATTCGGCATTCATGACTTTATTCTTTGACAGATTTTCGGTCAAAGGTAATGATTATTATCTTTGCTTGTATTGCGGGGCGGTAAAACCAATCGGATTACGAGCTTGGTTCAGCGCCTTTTTTTGTTCGGATAATTCAATAAGCGCTTGATAAATTTCGTTGAATTGCATATTTGTTTCAGTCATAAAAATTTCTAATTTTTGATTAATCTCTGCATAATTCAAAGCGTGCCCGCGGAGTAGAACAAATGCACGCATAATGCCCCTGTTTAGTTCTATGGCTGTTGGAGAGTTAAGAACACTGCTGAGCATTGCTATGCCAAGTTCGGTAAACGCAAATGGCAAGTATTTTATGTTGCTCCCCCTGCCCTTGTCCAAGATGCCAATTTGGCATCTTGAAAGGTCAACGCGTGTTAATACAAACATAAAATCATCTCCTTCAAAACGTTCTATATTTCTTCTTACTGCACGTTTTAGTTGAGATGTTTCAATTCCATAAATGCCGGCTAAATCAAAGTCCAACATCACTTTGTAGCCTCTAATCTCATAAATCCGATTCTGGATAATTTCTAATTCCATATTATTTTGAGTTAAATTTGAGTTAAAATTGATTACAAAGGAAATCATTTATTTGAAATAATACAAGAGAGATTGTAAATGTTTGAAGTACTCTCAAATATTTATAACCGTGGATAAGCGTAGCGCAGTACACGGTCGGCTTATGGAACGCAGAAACATTAATACTTCCGAAACACCAATATTTCGCCCGAATCAATAGCAATACTAAAAGTTTCGCCGGAAGATTCGTTCAACGTTCCCTGCCACCACGATGTCAAACGTCGTTTTTCTAACGGATAAACCAAATTTTGCGTAGAGAGTAGGGTAGTGGGGTTGAGACTGAAAATAGAAACCTGTTGCCCGCAATAACTTTCGTAAACTGCCGATTCGTATTGAGGAACGAATACGCCATAGTCGGTTAACAGTTGTATATGAGCCGTTTTCCCGTATTCGGCCAATAATGAAAGATTTCCGAGAGTATGATCTTCCCGTTTTCCGGTAGCGCCCAAGATGGTGATTTCTTTCCATCCGTGTTCGATGCAAAATCGGACGGATTTGGTCAAGTCGTTGGTTTCCTGTTCCGGATTTTGAAACAGAATAGGGGAGAATCGCTGTTTTAATTCTTCAGAAATACTGTCTAAGTCGCCGACAATAGATTCGGGTTTGCGGCCGAACATCAACAGTTTTTCGGTAGCGCCGTCGCAACAAATAATCCGCCGGGCATTTTTCAGGAGCAACAGAGGAATATCCTGTTTCGGAAAATCGCCGTCGGCTAATATCACCGTTCTGAAATCTTGTAATAAAGGAATCATTTTTCTTTGACTGCAACTTTACGCCATTGAAGATATCCGATGACGGAGAAAATAGTAAATACAATATATAATATGGTGCTCGGATACATACCTTTATATATATATAATGTAATGGTGCAGGGATTAACAACCATCCACAAATACCACATTTCGATAATTTTTCTTGCTCCCAACCAAACGGCGATAATACTCAATGTAACGGCTAATAATTCGATGAAGAACACGAAAGGCTCTCCTCCTTCGGCAAACGGATTCGGGATGTTGGTAAATCGGAGGACGATAAATCCGAGAGCGGCATAAATAGCCATTCCAATCGGAATTAAGCGAAAAACGATTTTTTTCTTGATAAAAGTGAATGGTAGTGCGGTGTTGTCTTTCGTTTTGGCGAATTTCCAACAATAAATTCCGTAAATGGAAACGAATACGTCGTACGACCGTAACCCCATCATGGCGTATAATTGTTGGTCGAAATTAATATACACATAAAATAACCCACTCAGAATGCCGATAATCCACATTGTCCATTTTCGCTGTATTTGCAAATAAAGGAAAATGAGCGTAATAGCAGCACCTGTTACTTCAATCCAATTTTGCTGCAACCAAGTAAAAATTAAATTCATGGAGTATAAATTAAAATTCTTCACAAAATTATACTATTTTTGTGGTTTTATTGGAAATTATTATGGTTTTAAATCATATTTGGATTGCATTCTTCGTTATTGCCTTTGTAATAGCCGTTTGTAAAATTGTTTTCACGGGCGATTTGGGTGTTTTTAACGAAATGATGGACGCTGTTTCCCCTCGGCGCTCTGTTGGCGGATATTATAGGAGCGATAGCGGCAATTTTTGTTTGTTATTTGTTTTTCGGATAAATTATTAAAATGTCGATACGATACGAAACGATAGATATACGGTTTCCCAAAACAATCAAACGGAAAGAAACAACCGATTGGATAAAAAAGGTTGCCACTCAATACCAAAAAAGAGTAGGGGATATTACTTGCATTTTTTGCTCCGATGCCGAAATCCTTCGGATCAATAATCAGTATTTGCAACACGATTATTACACCGATATTCTCACTTTCGATTATTCGGGAAATGATACCCTTTCCGGCGATTTATTTATTTCGTTGGGAACCGTAAAATCCAATTCGGAAAAATATGGAACGAATTACGAGGAAGAATTACATCGTGTAATGATACACGGTATTTTACATCTTTGCGGTTTTAACGATAAAACTCCGGATGAAGCAAAACGCATGCGGCAAAAAGAAGATGAGGCTTTATTAATGAAACGATAAGACAATATGCCAAATGTGCCAATGAATGAAGGAGCATTTTTAATTGGCACATTAGCACATTAGCACATTATGGAATTTAGTTACGATATCATCGTTGTGGGCGCCGGTCATGCCGGTTGTGAGGCTGCTTGTGCTGCGGCCAACTTGGGTTCCCGTACTCTATTGATAACGATGGATATGAATAAAATCGCTCAGATGAGTTGCAATCCGGCGGTGGGGGGGATCGCTAAGGGACAAATCGTGCGCGAGATTGATGCCCTGGGCGGTCAGATGGGAATTATTGCCGACAAAACGGCGATCCAGTTCCGGATGTTGAACCGGTCGAAAGGTCCGGCAATGTGGAGTCCTCGCGCTCAAAGCGACCGCATGCGTTTTATGGAGAAGTGGCGCGAAACATTGGATTCAATTCCTAATCTTTTTATTTGGCAAGATACGGTTACAGGGTTATTAATAAAAAATCAAACTGTTACAGGAGTCCGAACCGGTCTTGGGGTGGAATTTCAGGCGGGGGCAGTCATTCTCACTGCCGGCACTTTTTTAAATGGATTAATCCACATCGGTCGCACTCAAATCCCTGGCGGGCGAATTTCTGAGCCGGCTTCTTTTGGACTCGGTGAGCAATTAGCTGAATTAGGATTTGAAGTTGACCGGATGAAAACCGGAACCCCCGTCCGAATTGATGGTCGCAGCGTTGATTTTTCTTTGACAGCAGAACAAAAAGGCGAAAATGATTTTCATAAATTTTCGTATTTGGATTTTTCTCCTCGTCCATTGAAGCAGTTGAGTTGCTGGACGGTATATACCAATGAGGCTTGTCATGAAGTATTGCAGAGCAGTTTGGCAGAAAGCCCTTTATACAATGGACAAATCACAAGTATCGGGCCGCGTTATTGTCCGAGTATCGAAACAAAAATTGTTACGTTCGCCGACAAAATACAACATCAATTGTTTTTAGAGCCGGAAGGTGAAAACACGCAGGAATATTATTTGAGTGGTTATTCATCATCACTTCCTTTGTTGGCTCAGTTGAAATCTTTACAACAGATTCCGGCATTACGCAATCTTCGCATTTACCGACCGGGGTATGCTATTGAGTATGATTTCTTGCCGCCCACACAATTACATCCGTCTTTGGAGACCAAACGTATCCGGAATTTATTTTTTGCTGGACAGGTCAATGGGACGACGGGCTATGAAGAAGCCGGAGCACAGGGTTTGATAGCAGGGATCAATGCGCATATCAATACACATGGAGGCACGCCTTTTGTGTTGGACAGAGACGAGGCTTACATAGGGGTGTTGATTGATGATTTGGTAACGAAAGGAGTAGATGAGCCTTATCGTATGTTTACCTCTCGCGCCGAATACCGGATTTTATTGCGCCAGGATGATGCGGATATGCGATTGACCGAAAAATCTCATGGCTTGGGATTAGCCACAGCCGAACGACATAAATTGTTAACAAAAAAGAAGGAGCAAATAGAAAATATCGTTACTTTTGTACGGAGGTTTTCGGTAAAAGCAGGAGATGTAAATCCGGCGTTAGAAGCATTCGACACAGCCCCTTTGCGACAGGGAGTGAAATTAGGGGATTTAATTCTCCGCCCACAACTGACTATCGAATCGGTTGCTGATTTTGTTCCAGCATTTAAAGAACAGTTAGATAAAATTACTGACAGGAAAGAAGAGATTATTGAAGCGGCGGAAATTCTCATTAAATACGAAGGATATATTGCACGGGAGCGCATTATTGCAGAAAAAATCAATCGTTTGGAAAATATAAGAGTTGCAGGCAAATTTGATTATAATACAATTCAATCGTTGTCAACCGAAGCAAAACAAAAGTTGACGAAAATCAATCCGGGAACAATTGCTCAAGCAAGCCGCATCCCTGGAGTTTCGCCGAACGATATAAATGTGTTATTAGTATTATTGGGGAGATAATGTTCCACGTGGAACAATTTTTACTCGTTGCGGGATTGTTCAAAATTTACGGAAAGGCGTTTTGCGGATTTTGTAAGAATTAACAGACAATTAATTTTTTAGATATGAACATAGAAAAACTATCCAAATCAGTACGCAATGTGCCGGATTTTCCGATTCCGGGCATTCAATTTAAAGACGTAACCACATTGTTTAAAGATTCGGAAATATTGAAAGAACTTTCCGATGGTTTGTATGAAATGTACAAAGACAAAGGGGTTACGAAAGTGGTAGGAATCGAATCGCGCGGATTCATCATGGGCCCTTTGTTGGCAGAACGATTGCAAGCCGGATTTGTCCCAATTCGCAAGCCCGGGAAATTGCCGGCAGAAACCTACGAAATGAGTTACGATAAAGAGTATGGCAAGGACGCCATTCAAATTCATTGCGATGCTTTGGACGAAAACGATGTCGTGTTGCTGCACGACGATTTATTGGCAACGGGAGGAACGATGGTTGCTGCAGTCGAATTAATCAAAAAATTTCATCCCCCAAAGATTTATGTAAATTTTTTAATTGAGTTGGAAGATTTGAAGGGTAGGGCAGCGTTTGACTCGGAAATCGAAGTTACATCCATACTTAAATATGATATATAAAAATTGGAAAGTCCAATTGAATCTTTGGCCGGTCAAGGGTTAAAAAAAGATATATATCGCAGGAAGATAGATTTTCGAGGAAAGCCTTGTTTATTTTAAAAACATTGACTTACTTTGGATTGATTTTCCGAGGAGTTTTATAAAACAAATAATAAATTTTAATAATAATAACACAAAATGGTACAAAAATTACAATCGATTTTAAAAGATTCGAAAACAGCACGTTGGCTTGTTTTGCTATGTCTTGCAATACCAATGTTTGCATCCTACTTTGTTGATGATATGTTTTCGACAGTTAGTCACATGTTTAGCAACCCGGAGCTTGTGCTTGGGTGGAATTCAGCAGATTTCGGAGTATATGCCGGAGCTTATTCATTATTATGTGTATGGGGTGGACTTATTGTTTGCGGAATATTGCTCGACAAATGGGGTGTGCGCTTTACAGGAACTTTGTTTGTTGGCTTAATGGCTGCAGGAACTTTAATTGTTACTTATGCGTTGTCGCCTATATTTCCGGACAGTATAATTGCAGGTTTCATAAAAAGCGTTGGATTTTCCAAACCTTCGCTTATTCTTGCTACAGCAGGATGTGCAGTATTTGGGCTGGGCAGCGAAATTGCAGGAGTTGCCGTAACAAAATCTATAGCAAAGTGGTTTAAAGGTAAAGAAATGGCTTTGGCAATGGGATTACAGTTGTCGTTGGCTCGTTTAGGAACTGCTTTTGCAATGTTTATTGCTCCAATGATGATACATACTCAAGGCAATATACCATTATCTGAATCAAATAATATGGCCGAAATCGGTGTGTATTTAATGATTATTGGCGTAGTTACATGGTTTGTATTTGTTGCGTTCGACAAAAAATTAGATAATCAAGATGCAGAGGCTGCCGCATTAAATGTTGCTAAGAAAAGCGACGACGATAAATTTAAATTCTCTGATATAGGTAAAATATTGACTAATAAGAACTTTATATTGATAGCTCTTTTATGCGTATTTTTCTATTGCTGCATCATCTCGTTCAAGAAATTTGCAACAGCAATAGTTATTCCGCGTTTTGGAATTGATGAAAATCTCGCTAAAAACATGGCAACAATGCTTCCTTTTACGCCAATCATTTTTACTCCACTGTTTGGTTTGTTGGTTGACTATATAGGTAAAGCAACAAGATGGATGGTATTAGGTTCGTTTATTGTGCTTTTCGCACATTGTGTCATTGCATTTGCACCAAGCGTACCGGCATTTGGTTTTATAAGTTTTGGCTTACTTGGCATAGGCTATTCGCTTGTTCCGGCAGCAATGTGGCAATCGGTTCCAAAAATTATACCGGAGAAAAACTTAGGAACGGCATATTCGCTAATTTATTGGATACAAAATATGGGAATGTGGCTTGTCCCTATAGTGATAGGAATAATATTGAAAACTACGGTTGCAAGCGGCATGACCGAAAAAGTAACAAAAGCGGTAAATGCCGAATTTGTTTTCATTGGCTTGGCATGTGTTGCAATATTTGTATCGTTGATGTTGAAGAAATCGTCGAAAGATAATCCGGCATTGCGATTAGATATGCCCAATAAAATAAAGAAATAAAAAACGCTTTTATCTTATATAATTCCGTAAAAATATGTACAGTGGATGCAAAAAATGAAAATGAATTTTTTTCAAAAAAAAAGATTGACAAAACAAAGCAAATTCTCAGAAATATTGTAACTTCGCAGCGATTTAACTTTTAAAAAGAACATTATGTCAGATTCACAAGTAAAATTTTATTCAGGAGAAGAAGTTCCATTAGAACTTCACAAAGTCCGTATCGTTCAAAAATTACATTTAGTGCCTATCGAAAGGCGATTGGAAGCACTTAAAGAAGGAGGTTTCAACACATTTCAGTTGAATACTTATGATGTATTCCTCGATATGCTTACCGACAGCGGTACGAATGCGATGAGCGATAATCAGTTGGCGGCAATGATGCAAGCAGATGATGCTTACGCTGGTTCGCAAAGTTTTTTCCGCTTGCAAAAAGCAGTGGAAGATGTATTGGGCACGAAATATTATTTGCCCGTGCATCAGGGTCGTGCAGCCGAAAATATTCTCGGCAAAGCGTATGTGAGAAAAGGGTCGTTTATCCCGATGAACTACCATTTCACCACCGCTTTGGCGCATATTACGGAATACGGCGGACAAATTGTCGAATTGCTTTATCCAGAAGCATATAAAATTGAGTCGTCGCACCCGTTTAAAGGGAATATGAATGTTGAAGCATTGGATGCTTATATTCAGGAAAAAGGCAAAGAAAATATTCCATATATCCGTATGGAAGCATCTACCAATTTGATTGGCGGACAGCCGTTCTCTATACAAAATCTGCGTGACGTGCGCGCTATTGCCGATAAATACGGCCTTCGCATAGTGTTAGATGCCAGTTTGTTGGGCGAAAATGCCTTTTTGATAAAACAACGTGAGGCAGAGTTCAAAGACAAGTCTATGTCCGAAATTATTATAGCAATGACTGCTTTGGCGGATATTATTTATTTCTCGGCTCGCAAATTAAGTTCGTCGCGTGGAGGTGGTATTTGTACTAACAGTCGCGCCATCTACTTGGAATTGGAAACATTGGTCCCGCTTTTTGAAGGATTTTTGACCTATGGCGGTATCTCTACCCGTGAAATAGAAGCGATGGCGGTTGGGTTATATGAAACATTGGACGAAACAATTATTTCACAAAGCCCGGCATTCATTAAATATTTTGTGGACGAAGCTACGAAATTGGGCATTCCGATGATTACGCCTCCGGGAGTATTGGGAGCGCATGTGGACGCTATGGCATTTTGCTCACACGTGCCACAAACACAATATCCGGCAGGAGCATTGGCGGCTGCATTCTTCCTTGTTTCGGGAGTAAGAGGTATGGAGCGTGGTTCTGTATCCAATCAACGCGATGAGAATGGCAACGAAACATACGCTGATATGGAATTGTTGCGGTTGGCTGTTCCCCGTCGGGTGTTCACGCTTTCGCAAGTGAAATATGTAATCGACCGGCTGAAATGGCTGCACGATAATCGTGAACTGATTGGAGGATTGAAATTTACATACGAACCTCCTGTATTGCGGTTCTTTATGGGGAAATTAACTCCTGTAAGCGATTGGGCAGAGAAACTGATGGCTAAGTTCCGGAAAGATTTTGGAGACAGCCTGTAAATTACCTCTTGTGTTTTAATCCCCGATCGAATCGGCAGGATAGTCTGAGGGCTGCTTGAATAAAACCATTGCAGCCCTTTTTGATGGAGTAACATCCTCATTCTCAGCCGATTTTGTGTTTTTTAGAGTTGTTTCTTCCGGCGAGACTATAAAGTCCAATTTTGAATTGCATTTTTTCGCTTGCAATTAAAAAAAAACCGTTACATTTGTCTGCAAATTAAATAAATCATGAAAAAACTTATTCTTTTATTCGTCGCTGTTGCAACAATGAGTTGCACAAAAGTACAAAACACTAAAAATGTTTTTTCGGTGCCTGTTGGCGATTATACCGTTTATCTCCTTTTGGAAGGACAAGGAGAGGGAAACACAAGCATCCTTATCGGGGCTACTCCTGAAATGATTGCCAAAGCAATTCCCAATGGAACTTATCCAATCGCTACCAATGCATTTCTAGTTCAAACGCCTGATAAAAACATTCTGATTGATACCGGTGTCGGTCGTCTGTTGCTTGATAATTTGGAATTTCTCGGATTAAGTGCCGATGAAATCGATGCCATTTTAATAACCCACATGCATGGCGATCATATCGGCGGATTATTGAAAGCCGGACAAGTCGTGTTTCCCAATGCCGAGTTGTATATCTCGCAACCGGAATACGATTATTGGGCAAGCTTTGCAAATCGGCAAGCATTGGATGTGTTGGCTGCCTACGAAAACCAATTGGTTCTATTTACGCCGAATGAATTGACAGACATCTCTACTCCGCTGTTCCCTGGAGTTTTTGCAATCGCCACCTACGGTCACACCCCCGGCCATACTGTTTATTTAATCCAATCGGGAAGAGATAAGTTACTGATTTGGGGAGATTTGACCCACGCGATGGCGATTCAAATGCCTTATCCACAAATAGCGGTAACCTACGATGTATGTTTGGAAGAAGCCGTTCTCTCCCGTAAAGCTATATTGAAGTATGTTTCGGAGAACCGGATTTCCGTTGGTGGGATGCACATCGTTTGCCCAGGAGTCGGAATCATCCAACCGGGCGATGAAATCGGTTATATTTTCATGCCGGCAGCAACAGAATAATTTAAATCGAATAGAGTGCTTCAATGGTAAATAAGCGAATCGTATTCATGGGCACGCCGGAGTTTGCCGTAGAAAGTCTGCGGTCGCTGGTGGAGGGCGGATATTCGGTGGCAGGTGTAGTTACCATGCCGGATAAACCGGTCGGGAAGCATCAAAGCGTACCCAAGGCAAGTCCGGTAAAACAGTACGCTTTGTCGCAAAATTTGCCCGTATTGCAGCCGGAAAAATTGAAAGACCCCGATTTCATCGAACAATTACGCATCTGGAATGCCGATTTGCAAGTGGTAGTAGCCTTTCGGATGCTTCCCGAAGTGGTATGGAATATGCCTCGTTTGGGGACGTTTAATTTACATGCTTCACTGTTGCCGCAATATCGCGGAGCTGCGCCGATTAATTGGGCGATTATCAACGGCGAACGGGAAACCGGAGTTACAACTTTCTTCCTGACACACGAGATAGATGCCGGTAAAGTTATTTTTCGCGAAAAAATTTCCATTTCCGATACCGATAATGCAGGGATTGTTCACGACCGATTAATGTCTCTCGGCGCACGCCTTGTAACACAAACTGTTGATGCTATTTTTGGAAATGCGGTTCATTCCATTTCGCAATCGGAGTTGACGACGGAAGAGAAATTAAAACCGGCACCCAAAATTTTCAAAGAAACCTGCCGCATCGACTGGAATCAGTCTGCCGAAACCGTTTACAATTTTATTCGGGGATTGGCGCCCTCCCCCGGAGCCTGGACAGAATTAACAACCTCACAAGGAAACATCCTCAACCTTAAAATTTTTGAGACGAAAAAAATAATTCAATCGCACAATTTGTCGTCGGGAACAATTGTTTCGGACGGGAAAAAGCGATTCGATGTTGGTACAACGGATGGTTTTATCCGATTGAAAAATCTACAACAGGCAGGAAAGAGACGGATGGATGTGGAAGATTTTTTACGGGGAGTACGGGTGTAAAAAATCTATGTTAAATAGTGGAAAATTATAATTTTTCAATTATTTTTGCAAAAAAAATAAACAATCAAGTTAAGCACAGATTCGATGGAAACAAAAGTCCCCTACAAAGTATTTTCCGGAACCAAGTCGCTCTATTTAGCGGAAAAAATTTGCAAAAGTCTGAAATGCTCTCTCGGCCAGATGAATATCGAGTATTTTGCTGATGGCGAGTTTTCCGTTTCTTATGAAGAATCGATACGGGGCTGCGATGTCTTTCTCATTCAATCGACTTTTCCCAATGCCGATAATCTGATGGAATTGCTATTGATGGTTGATGCTGCCAAACGAGCCTCGGCGAAATCAATTATTGCCATAATCCCTTATTTCGGCTGGGCGCGTCAAGACAGGAAAGATAAACCACGTGTGGCTATCGGAGCGAAGTTGGTTGCCGATATGTTGAGTATGGCAGGTATCGATCGATTGATAACGATGGATTTACATGCCGATCAGATACAGGGATTTTTTAATGTGCCGGTCGATCACCTCTACGGGTCTGCTATTTTTATTGAAGAAATCAAATCATGGAACTTGGACAATGTCGTCATTGCTACTCCGGATGTGGGAGGCACCAAACGGGCAAATTCGTATGCCAAACACTTGAATGTTCCGATGGTTATTTGTTATAAACTGCGTAAGAAAGCCAACGAAATATCGGAGATGAAAATTATTGGCGATGTTCAGGGGATGGATGTGATTTTAGTGGATGACATCGTTGACACGGCAGGTACCATCTCCACAGCAGCCGATTTATTACTGGAAAATGGAGCTAATTCTGTTCGAGCGATTGCTTCGCATGCTGTAATGTCTGATCCGGCCTCAGTACGAGTTGACCATTCTTCTCTTTCCGAGATTATCTTTACCGATAGCATCCCTTACTCCAAAAAAAGCGAAAAGGTAAAAATTATTTCTGTGGCAGACTTGTTTGCAACAGCCATTTTGCGGGTTTGCAACAACGAGAGCATCAGTTCGCTCTATCTGATGTAATTTGTGCAATGCTTATCGTTCCAATTCAGCCGCCAGCCAATAGATTTTTAAATCATCTTTTTTAAGCGTTACCGCCGAAGGAAACAGGTAGTGCGAGGAAGCATAATCGACCAAATAGGAGGAATAATTGTTTCCGGCACTATAACCGGACACGTTCACAGGCACCAAGCGCAATACCAGAGGATTGATCTCGTGATCGATTGCGTGCTGAATTAAGTTGGCAATATTGCTAAACGTGTAAGAGTATGTCGTGAAATCAAAAGTTGTGAAATAGTTTGTCTTCCCGTTGGCCGTTCTTTTTTCCTCAAAGAAACTGCGAATAGAGTCCGGTTCAATCAACAACATCTTCGACTGAGCCATCGAGCGGAGTATCCCCATACCCGGGAATACCCAATTGTATGCCCAATCGCTGGGTGGCTCGGCTTCAATACTTAAACGGACATTGCTGAACTTCTGTTTTGGAATTACACCTGTGGGAATAGAAATCTCCGCAAAAATACCGGCAGGGGTTTTTATGTACATTTTTTCGGCATTGGCAACCAGCAACTGTTCGTCGTTCGAGCCGACATAGTCGTTCAATTGGATAACCTCTTTTGTAACGTCCAAAACCGCAGACCCTCTCAGTATGTCGGTGCGCGGCTTTGTTACCTCCTTATCGCCTTCTTTTACAGTTTCTTCCACTTCCCTTGCCCAGGAGTAATGAATGTAGATCATCGTTTTTTCGACTTCCAACAAGCAGCCGCTTCCCAAAGAGGATTTTATATAAAGACCAGGGAAAAATTCTGCCATCGCTTCCGGCGTCTTGAAAGTGTTGCGATCCGGATTGTTCAGGCATTTCTGATACTCTTCGTAAAACGACTGACCTAATTTGCGTGGCAAAGTTACCGAAACTACTTTGTAAAGCCTATCCTTTATGTTATCAAGATTTTCCGAGTCGGATATATTCAAATCGCGAGCCGTGTAAACCTTTTTTCCTAAAGGCGCATTCAAATCGGCAAAATCGGCCGGATTGATCGGAGTATAATAGTTTTCCGTCAACGGAGTTTTAACCGGATAAACGGAAACTTCCATTGGTGCAAGCGAATCACCTACATAGGAGGTATAAAAAATGCACAGCCGAATCGAATCAATTTGGATCGGATCTTCCTTGCTTTCTGCAAAAGCGTTGATACTGTCCACTCGTTGCTGATCGCCGAATCCGAGAGCAGGATAAAACTGGCAGATATAACCCGCTTTTAATTGACCATAGAATGGATCGTAAAAATTACCCAGCAATCCCGTAATGGTTTTGGCATAAAGCACAGGATCTTTAATAGTTGTCCCGCTGATACTAAGCGAATCTCCATGAGTCGAAATTCGATCGCCTTTCGGTTGAATACCCATCCCTACCTGGTCGATTGAATCGTCGCAAGAGATCAGATAAAATAACACAGAAAAAAGGCTGAAAAGCAAAAATATTCTCGTTTTCATCATTGTTAATTTAATAGTAAATCATAAAATTCATTAAACGCACTGATGTAAGTTTCTTCAGGATGGTATTCGAGAAAAGGGATGTTTTTTTCTTCTTTGGCATATTTCTTAATGTTCGGATGAATGTTGGCACTGCCCTGTATCACGCCGTCCGAAAAGTCGATAGCCAATTTGCTGAGCGATTCAAAATCGGCTTTCTTTTCGATGGGTTTCAAGTCGTGGCTGGTTACTCCTTCAATTTTAACTTTGCCGACAAAATCGTCGTTAAAAGGCTGCTTGAAATCATCACTGTAAACGGAATAGACTATTTTTGAGTTTTTGAAACAGGGGTCACTTTTGTAATGTTTTTTGATGTACAGAGGAGCCAAGGCGGTCATCCAGCCGTGGCAATGGATTAAATCGGGAGCCCAACGCAACTTTTTAACGGTTTCCATCACGCCGCGAACATAAAAAATACTTCGCTCATCGTTGTCCGAAAATTCAACGCCATTGGCATCATGCAAAATGTATTTGCGATGAAAAAAGTCTTCATTATCAATAAAATAAATCTGCATACGCGCCGACTGGATGGAAGCCACTTTAATGATCAAAGGATGATCGGTGTCGTCGATAATCAAATTCATTCCGGACAGGCGGATCACTTCGTGCAACTGGTTTCGGCGCTCATTGATCAAACCGAATTTAGGCATAAAAGTTCTGATTTCTCTCCCTCTCTCATGGATGCCTTGAGGCAATTGTCGTGCAATGACGGACATCTCCGTTTCTGCGAGGTAAGGCGCAATTTCCGTTGTTATGAATAAAACTTTTTTCTCCGCCATTATGCAATTCCTTGATTAAGGGTACAAAGATAATAAAAAAAACAGTAGTTTTGCACCGAATTTTAAAATAAGAGTATGAAATTGTTAAAAACAGTTAGCGAGTTGCAATTTATTTTGGCAGAAAAGCGGAAAAACAACTGCACAATTGGTTTTGTTCCAACTATGGGAGCCTTGCATTCGGGACATTTAGCGCTGGTTCGGCAGGCAGTAGAGGAAAACGATGTGTCGGTGGTCAGCATTTTTGTGAATCCTACACAATTCAACGACAAAAACGATTTACTGAATTATCCGCGCACATTGGAAGCTGATTGCCGGATGTTGCAAGAAATTGGAACGGCAATTGTCTTTGCCCCTTCGGTCGAAGAAATTTATCCCGAACCGGACACCCGTGAGTTCGATTTTGGGACATTGGCTACCGTGATGGAAGGAGCATTCCGTCCGGGGCATTTCAATGGGGTAGCTCAAGTGGTAAGCCGTTTATTTGATATGGTAAAACCGGATCGTGCTTATTTTGGAGAAAAAGATTTTCAACAGTTGGCAGTTATTCGTGTTATGGTCAAACAATTGAATCTTCCGGTCGAAATTATCTCCCATCCCACCGTTCGCGAACCGGACGGTTTAGCCATGAGTAGTCGAAATACACGTTTAAGTCCGGAATTGCGGAAAAATGTTCCGGCGATCTCACAAATTTTGTTTAGAAGTCAAAAAAAGAAAAACGATCTGCCGATTTTTGCATTGAAACAAGAAATTATCGATCAAATCGATGCTGTTCCGGGATTACAAACAGAATATTTCGAGTTGGTGGATGGTAATTCGTTGCAACCGGTAAAAGATTGGAATGATTCCGATTTCATCGTGGGTTGTGTGGCGGTTTTTGCCGGAGAAGTACGGTTGATAGACAATGTTGTGTATTAGGTAAAGACCAAAGTTTGTATAAAACTTTGATTATCCGGCAACAATTCCTATCTTTGTCCTCTCAATTTTAAAACAAACAAATTTTCAACATAATTTTTTTTACATCATGAAAGTATATCCAACAAATGAAATTAAAAACATCGCCCTTGTCGGCGGTTCGGGTTCCGGTAAAACCACTCTCTCTGAAGCGATGCTTTTCGAGGGTGGCATTATAAAACGTAGAGGTTCGGTTGAAAGCGGGAATACCGTTTCCGACTATTCACTCGTGGAAAAGGAATACGGTTATTCGGTTTTCTCCACCATTTTTAGTGTGGAATACAACAACAAGAAACTGAATTTTATTGATGCTCCAGGGTCTGACGACTTTGTGGGCGGGGCTGTTTCCGCATTGAATGTTACTGATACGGCTTTGATGCTTCTGAATGGTCAATACGGCGTAGAGGTAGGGACAATCAATATGTTCCGTTATGCGGAGGCGATTGGCAAACCGGTTATTTTCTTAGTCAATCAATTGGATCGCGACAATGCCGATTACGATAAAGTTTTGACGCAGTTGAAAGAATCTTACGGCGGGAAAGTGATGCCCGTTCAATATCCGGTACAGACAGGGCAGAGTTTTCATCAGATAATCGATGTCCTGAAAATGAAAATGTACCAGTGGAAACCGGACGGAGGAACCCCTGAAATTTTGGATATTCCGGCTTCGGAAACCGGTAAAGCCTCCGAATGGCACAATGCCTTGATAGAAGCTGCCGCCGAAAACGATGAGGCCTTAATGGAAAAATTCTTTGACCAGGGCAATCTCTCGGAAGACGAAATCCGTGAAGGTATCCGTAAGGGATTGGTTGCCAGAGGAATTTTCCCCGTACTTTGTGCATCAGCAGGAAGAGATATGGGCGTTGGCCGTTTAATGGAATTTTTGAGCAACAATGTTCCGTTTGTATCCGAAATGCCGGCTTACAAAAATACAGAAGGTAAGGAAATAAAAGCTGATTCGACCGCGCCAGCCAGTTTGTTTGTTTTTAAGACAACTGTTGAGCCGCATATCGGACGCGTATCTTATTTCAAAGTAATGTCGGGTACGGTAAAAACCGGCGACGATTTGTTGAACGAAGACCGTGGTTCGAAAGAACGCATTTCGCAATTGTTTGTTGTTGCCGGACAAAACCGCACGGAAGTTTCCGAATTGCAGGCAGGCGATATTGGAGCTACCGTAAAACTGAAAGACGTAAATACAGGCAATACGCTAAACGGTAAAGGAATTGACAACAGATTCGATTTCATCAAATATCCTAATTCTAAATATCGTCGCGCTGTGAAGGCTGTGAACGAAGCCGATTCGGAAAAAATGATGGAAATACTGAACCGGATGCGTGCCGAAGATCCTACCTGGATAGTGGAACAATCGAAAGAATTGAAACAAATTATCCTTTCGGGACAGGGAGAATTTCACTTGAAAACACTGAAGTGGCGGATTGAAAACAGTGATAAATTGGCGATTGAGTTTTTAGAACCGAAAATTCCGTATCGCGAAACAATTACCAAATCTGCTCGCGCCGATTATCGTCACAAAAAACAATCGGGAGGCGCCGGACAATTCGGAGAAGTTCACCTAATTGTTGAACCTTATCAGGAAGGAATGCCGATGCCGGAGGTATATAAATTTGGCGGACAGGAATTCAAAATTCAGGCACGCGATGTGCAGGAAGTCCCGTTGGAATGGGGGGGAAAATTGGTGTTTGTCAATTCAATTGTTGGTGGCTCGATCGATGCCCGTTTCCTTCCGGCTATTTTGAAGGGGATTATGGGACGAATGGAGCAGGGACCATTGACCGGCTCATACGCCCGTGATGTTCGCGTAATTGTTTACGACGGAAAGATGCACCCGGTAGATTCAAATGAAATCTCGTTCATGCTGGCAGGACGGAATGCATTTTCAGATGCGTTCAAGAATGCAGGGCCTAAAATTCTCGAACCGATATACGATGTTGAAGTTTCGCTTCCGGCGGAATATATGGGCGATGTAATGGGCGATTTGCAGGGACGCCGCGCTATGATTATGGGGATGAATTCGGAAAGAGGTTACGAAAAACTGATGGCAAAAGTGCCGTTGAAAGAAATGAGTAACTATTCTACTTCGCTGAGTTCCATCTCCGGAGGGCGCGCATCGTTTACAATGAAATTTGCCGCCTACGAGTTAGTGCCGACCGATGTTCAGGATAAATTACTGAAAGAGTACGAGGCGCAGCAGGAGGCGGAATAACGATGGAATCAGGGAGCCGTAACCGGCTCCTTGATTTTTTAATAATAAATCGGATGAAAGATTTTTTCCGTTTACTGAAAAGATTTATTCCCCCGTATAAAAAATATTTGGGGTTGAGTATCGGGATGAATATCCTGACGGCTGTCTTGAGCCTGCTTTCCTTTTCGCTCATCATTCCGATTTTGCAAATGTTGTTCAAAATCAATACAAAGGTATATAGTTATATCCCGTTTGATTTTTATTTTTTCTCGAAAGAATCGTGGAGTCGGCTGATAGACGTTGCCGGCAACAACTTTTATTGGTATATCTCTCAAATTATCGAAGCAAACGGAGCTACATACGCACTTGTCGTGTTGGGACTCTTTTTAATTGCAACAACCGTTTTCCGTACGGCAGCCATGTATTTTGCGTTTTACTTCATGATACCGATCCGCACGGGGGTGGTACGGGATATTCGTAATCAAATCAACAATAAAATTATTTCTCTTCCTTTGGCTTTTTTCTCCGAGGAACGGAAAGGGGATATTCTGGCACGGATTTCGGGCGATGTGAACGAAATTGAAACCTCCATTATGAGTTCGCTCGATATGCTGTTCAAAAATCCGATATTGATTCTGATCTACCTGCTGGGGATGTTTGTGGTCAGTTGGCAATTGACACTTTTTGTATTGGTGTTGTTGCCTGTTGCCGGCTATTTGATGGGATGGGTGGGAAAATCGCTGAAAAAGAAGTCGGCAGTTGCACAGCGGCAATGGGGCGAACTGATGGCACAGGTGGAGGAGACTTTAAGTGGCTTGCGAATTATCAAGGCGTTTAATGCAGAGAAGAAAATTTCGGAACGGTTTCGCCGGAGTAACGAAACTTTTCGTCGGGTAACGAGCCGAATTTTTCGCCGACAGCAATTGGCGCATCCGATGAGTGAGTTGTTGGGGACGATTACCATAACCATTGTACTGTGGTACGGGGGTTATCTGATTTTGAACGAACATGCGGGCATTGAAGCGGCCGGATTTATCTTTTATCTCATTATTTTCTATATGTTGATTAATCCGGCAAAAGATTTTTCCCGATCCATCTATGCTGTTCAAAAAGGGATGGCCTCGGTCGACAGAATAGATAAAATCCTGAATGCCGAATCCAATATTATTGATCCGACACAGCCTTTGCCGGTTTCTTTTCATGAAAAAATTGTTTGCCAAGACGTCGGGTTTCGGTATCAGGAAAAATGGGTACTTCAAAACATTGATTTGGAAATCCTCAAAGGGGAAACCATAGCCTTAGTAGGACAATCGGGTTCGGGGAAATCAACTTTGGTGGATTTATTGCCTCGTTTTTATGATGTCGAGCAGGGGAAAATCACGGTCGACGGTGTAGATATCCGAGACACTCGTGTACATGATATTCGTCAGTTGATGGGAATTGTAAATCAGGAGGCGATTCTTTTTAATGATACTTTTTTCAACAATATCGCGTTTGGGGTGGAACATGCTACTCCGGAAGAAGTGGCCGAAGCCGCCCGCATTGCCAATGCCTACGAGTTTATCATGGAGTCGGAAAACGGCTTTGAGACAAATATCGGCGATCGCGGATGCAAACTTTCCGGCGGGCAACGGCAACGCATCAGCATCGCTCGCGCTGTGTTGAAAAATCCGCCGATACTTATTTTAGACGAAGCCACTTCTGCCTTAGACACCGAGTCGGAACGGTTGGTACAGGATGCTTTGGAGCGGTTGATGAAAAATCGCACGACGATTGTCGTTGCGCATCGCCTTTCCACCATCAAAAACGCAGATAAAATTTGTGTGATGCACGAAGGCCGGATTGTGGAACAAGGCTCACACCGCGAATTGCTGGCATTAAACGGTTACTACACCAAGTTGTGCGATATGCAATCTTTCTGATGTTTTTAATAATTTTCCATTACCTCCTTACTATAATATTCCTGTCGGGATCACGTTACAAGGCATATCCCCGTTTCGCGGGCGGTGTGTTTTTTTTCGTATGGATTTTATTTTTAGTCAGATTATCCTTTCGTTTCCCGCTAAAGATACGATATTGCCGGTATTCGCATTCCAATGCGCCATTAAACAGTTTGTAACGTGCTTCCGGTTTTAGTCCGATGTTGTCGAACCCTTCCCGATTGGAAGAAATAATCCAGGCTTCATAACCCGGAAATAGATGTTTAAGTCGTTCGCCGATGGTGGAATATATCTGGGCTAAATCGCGTGGATGCAAGCGTTCTCCGTAGGGTGGATTGGTAATTAACATTCCTTTCTCCGGAGCAGCAGTCATATCCTGAAAAGGCAAGACTTTGAGTTCGACGTATTTGGATAGTCCGGCATTCTTGACATTTTTTGCAGCCGCTTGAATGGCTTTCGGCGAAATATCCGAACCGTAGGCTTTGAAGCGGAAAGGTCGTTCACGCGAGTCGTCCGTGCTGATTTGCTCAAACAGGTCGGCATCAAAATCGTCCCATTTCTCGAAAGCATAGTTCGAACGGAAAACGCCAGGAGCAATGTTCAAGGCAATCAGGGCAGCTTCGATCAGCAAAGTCCCCGAACCGCACATGGGGTCTATGAAAGCACAACCTCCCTTCCACCCTGTTTTCAGAATCATGCCGGCAGCCAATACTTCGTTGAGCGGTGCTTCGGTTTCTTCTGTCCGATAGCCTCGCTTGTGCAACGATTCGCCGGAACTGTCTAAGGCGAGCGTACAGCCGGTATGCGAAATGTGAATATGCAACTGAATATCCGGATTATTAAGCCGCACGGAAGGACGGGGTTTTTCACGTTCCGTAAACCAGTCAACAATAGCATCTTTTACACGATAGGCTACAAATTTGGAATGGGTAAATGTTTCGGAATGCACCACTGCGTCGATCGCAAATGTTTTTTTGTTGGAAAGGTACTGTTCCCAATCGATGATTTTGACTTTTTCATACACTTCATCCGGATTTTTTGCCGGAAATGTGAGGATAGGCCATAAAATACGCAAAGCCGTTCGGCAATGAAAATTAGCTTTGTACAGCAACGCTTTATCGCCCGTAAACGAAACCATACGGTTGCCGATTTGCAGATCGTTAGCACCCAATTCGATCAACTCTTTGGCTAATTCTTCCTCTAATCCGAAGAGGGTTTTTGCAACTAATTCCATGATTAACTGATAAGCGTTCCACCTCCTGTATGAATGTCGGAGGCGCGGGTAAGGATAATTTCTTTCACTCCGGAAGCAATGGCATCAAACGCATTTTCCAATTTTGGGATCATTCCGTCGCGGATAACACCGTCTTCTGTGTATTGCAAAAAACTTTCTCGAGTTAGCGATGGAATGGTGCTGTTTTCGTCTTTTTCATCCAATAAAACGCCTTTTTTATCAAAGCAGTAGATAAGCCGAACATTAAAATCGAAAGCGAGCACTTTGGCAATTTCTCCGGCAATGGTGTCGGCATTTGTGTTGAGTAAGCGACCTTTTCCATCGTGTGTAAGAGGGGCTATCACCGGCACATAATTTTGAGTGATGAGCAATTCTCTCAAAACTGGAGCATTCACTTCGCGAACATCCCCCACATAACCGTAATCAATCTCTCGAACCGGTCGTTTGGCAGCCAAAATCAGGTTCATGTCGGCACCCGTCAGTCCGATGGCATCCAAACCTATAGATTGTAATCGGGCAACAATATTTTTATTGATCCAGCCGGCATAGACCATGGTTACAATTTTCAATGTTTCCTCGTCGGTAATGCGGCGGCCAGCCACCATTTCACTTTGTACTCCCAATTTGTCGGCTAATTGAGTAGCGGCGACTCCGCCTCCGTGTATCAAGATTTTATGCCCTGCAATCAACGAAAAATCTTTGAGAAATGCACTTAAAGAAGAATCGTTTTCGACAATCTTTCCGCCTACCTTTACGATTGTTAACTGGGTCATTTTAAAAACAGATGAAATCGGGGACAAAAGTAGATGAAATTCTGTTTTATTCCAAGCGTATGAGATAAAAAGCAATCCGTTGGACAATTTTTCACTCACAGCCTCTTTACCGTTTCCAAAATGCCGGTGAGAAAAGAATCAATATTGTAAATATTTCCAATCGACCGACAAGCATCAAGAAAGACATATACCATTTGGCAAAAGGAGATACACCGGCATACGAACTTGCTAAATCGCCTAAGCCCAATCCAACATTCCCTATCATGGATATGGAGGCGCCTAAGGCTTCCTGAGTTCCGATGCCGCTCAATGCAAGAACCCCCCAACTTGCAAAGATAATTCCGATATAAAGGGAAATAAAAGCCAGTAAACGTTGCACTACTTCAAATGGCAAAGCCACTCCGTTTAAGCGAACGGGAATAATTGCGCGGGGATGAATCAGACGGCTAAATTCGTTGATCGTATTTTTTGCCAACACCACTCCCCGTACTACTTTCAAGCCTCCGCTGGTAGATCCGGCGCATCCGCAAAATACCATCAAAAACAGGAAAAGAATAATGTACGAATGCCCCCAGAGCGAAAAATTGTCGGTGGTAAATCCGGTAGTAGTAATTGTTGATGTTACCTGAAACAACGATTTACGAAAAGCCGTGAAGCAGTCGTAATTTTTTCCTATAAACAGACCTAAGCCGATAATCAGTGCGCTTCCTGCAATGACTAATAAAAACCAACGCAATTCTTCATCTTTAAAGAATTTTTTGACATTTCCCTTGAACAGAAAAAAATACAGTAAAGTAAAATTGATACATCCCATAACCATAAACAGCATTTGTATGCTTTCTATGTAGGCCGAATTCCAATAGGCGGTACTATCCTGTTTAGTCGAAAATCCGCCGGTAGAAATGGTGCTAAATCCCTGGCAAACAGCATCGAACCAACTCATATTACTTATTCCCAACAGTCCAATCGCAAGCATTGTGAACAAGACATACATACCAAACAGGCGTTTGGCTACTTGAGTAATCCGAGGTCGGAACTTGTCGCGAGTGAGTCCTGTCGTTTCTACATCAAACAGCCCGGCGGCGCCCCCGCCCAACAGAGGCAACAGGGCTACGGAAAATACAACTATACCGATTCCTCCCAACCATTGCATAACGCCTCGCCAAAATAATATACCCTGAGGCATAATATCTACATCGGGTATGATGCTGGCGCCAGTAGTAGTAATGCCCGACATCGATTCGAAAAAAGCGTCTGTAAAATTAGAAAACGTGCCGCTCAAATAGAAAGGCAAGGCGCCGAAAAGTGCGAATGCTATCCAACTGAAGGCTACACTGATGTAACTTTCCCGTTTGCCGATGACAATATTTTTTCTACGAAACCCTACGGGTAGTATCAAGCCGATACCCGCTGCTAAGGTAATAATCGCCGAATAGACAAAAGCCCGCGTATCCGGTCCTTGAAAATAACGGGTAATGCCGGCAGACAGGAACAAAAAAAGTGATTCGAGAATCAGGATGTAACCTACTACCTTGACAATAAATTTCCACTGTATATTCATGGCAAACGCAAATGCAGTTTCAATTAAAATAATCTTCAATCTTCCGTATTGCAGTATTTAAGCAGAATATCAGCACCTGATCGTCCGCTTGAATATGGGTGTCTCCGCTGACAATTTCGACTTTACCATCCTTGATCTTTCCGCCCAAAGTAATATCTTTGGGTAAATTCAGATCTTTAACCGGTTTCCGGGTAATTTTAGAATTTGCGCGAGCCACCAATTCAACCACTTCCGCATCGGCAAATGCAAGAGATTTGACTGTCGAAACATCTGCTTGCAACAGAAAACGATAAATATGACTGGAAGCAATCAATTTTTTATTGATGACGGAGCCGATATCCAATTTTTCAGCCATTTGAATATAATCCAGATTTTCTACTTCGGCAATCGTCTTGGAAACGCCGAAATTTTTTGCTGCCAAACAGGCCAAAATATTGGTTTCGGAATTACCGGTAAGGGCAATAAAAGCGTCACAGTTTTTTATGTTTTCCTGTATCAGTAAGTCTGTGTTCCTGCCGTCGCCGTGAATGACCATCACATTGCTATCGACTTTTTCGGCTAACAGATAGCTCTTTTCTTTATTTATTTCCAGCAATTTGATGTCGATATGATGCGGAATGCGCTCGCACAAAATCTGCGCAATCGGACTTCCGCCCATGATGATAATCTTCCGGATATTGATATCGTCTTTTCCGGCATAGGCTTTTATTGTGTCGATATGGTCTTTTGTAGTGGTAAGAAAAATCGTATCGTCTGCCAAAATTTGATCGAAGCCATGAGGAATAATTGTTTCATTGCCCCGTTTAATGACTACAATGTGGTAAATGCGATTTTTACCGTTACTGCCTAATTCATGCAAATATTTGTTGACAATCGGTGCATTGCGGCGAATCTTTACTCCCAACAAAATCAACTCCCCCTGGGCTATTTCCCACCATTGGCGTGTCCAAGCCTGTCGCAGTGTGCTGATAATCTCATCGGCAGCCAATACTTCGGGACAAATCAGTGAATCAACCCCCAAGGTAGCGAATAGTTCTGTATTTTCCGGAAGAAGATATTCGTTGTTTTCGATACGGGCAATGGTTTGTTTGGCTCCTAAATGATGTGCCAATATGCATGCCGTTATGTTGGTCGATCCATCGGGAGTAACAGCGATAAACATATCAGCGCTTTTTACCCCGGCCATTTTCAAATCGTGTATTGAGATAGGACTCCCTTCTACCGTCATAATTTCAAAATGATTGGGGAAATTTAATTTATCTTCGTCGGGATCCATCAACACAATATCCTGATTTTCCTGCGAAAGTAGTTTAGATAGATGCGTGCCGACTTCTCCGGCGCCGGCGATGAGGATTTTCATATTGAGGAATTTATTATTTGCTGTTTATTAAATGATTGAAAATGCTGTTTTCGTCCATTCCACACAGCTTATACAATTCGGGAATGGTTCCATGAGTAATGAATTGGTCGGGGATACCGATTCTCCGGATTTCAGGAGTATATCCGTTTTCGTTCATAAATTCGATAACGGCACTACCCAATCCGCCCTGAACAACACCGTTTTCGACCGTGATAATTCGTTGGTAGTTTTTGCCTATCTCGTGCAACAAATCCGCATCAATGGGTTTGAGATAAATCACATCGTAGTGGGCAGCATCCACACCTGCAGATTTTGCTTTTTCGATGGCTTTTCGTGCGATATTCCCAATAGGACCAATACTGACTACGGCCGCAGTTTTCCCGCCTTTGAGTTTCCGCCCTTTTCCTACCGGTAAATCTTCAAAAGGCAGCTCCCAGTCTTTCAGTTCGCCCTGTCCTCGCGGATAGCGGATTACAAAAACACCATTCCCTTTTTGGGTAGCAGTGTACATCAGGTTGCGCAAATCAATTTCATTCAATGGTGATGAGATGATAACGTTTGGGATTGGGCGCAAATAAGCCAAATCGAAAGCCCCGTGATGCGTCGCGCCGTCTTCTCCTACCAAACCGGCACGATCGAGGCAAATTGCCATATCCAAGTTTTGCAAGGCGGCATCGTGGATGATATTATCGTAAGCCCGTTGCATAAACGATGAATAAATATTACAGAAAGGGAACAGACCTTCTTTTGCCAATCCTGCCGAGAACGTAACGGCATGACCTTCCGCTATACCTACATCGAAAGCACGCTCTGGCATTTCTTGCATCAAAAAATTCATCGAACAGCCGGTAGGCATAGCCGGTGTGATACCCACGATGCGGTTATCCCGTTTAGCCAATTCTACCAAAGTATGACCGAAAACATCCTGATACAGTTGCGGCTCATCTTTGGCACGGATAATTCTTCGTTCGCCGGTTTCGGGATTGAATTTCCCCGGAGCATGCCAAAGAGTAGCATCACTTTCGGCAGGTTCAAAGCCTTTCCCTTTGGTGGTGCGGATATGCACCAATTTAGGCCCCTGCATATTTTTGATATCTTCCAACACTTTGATTAATCCTTTGACATTATGTCCATCTATCGGACCGAAATAACGAATGTTAAATCCTTCAAAAACGTTGTGTTGTTTTGTCAATAATGCTTTCAGACTATTGTTGAACCGCAAAATGAGTCCTTTCCCCGATTCCCGAATTACTCCCCGTTTTCGCAAGAAGTTATAGACTTTAAAACGAATGGTGTTGTAAACGTGAGAAGTTGTGATTTTTACTAACGATTGACTCAATCCTCCCACCGGACGATCGATAGCCATATTGTTATCGTTAAGGATAATCAGCAAATCGTTGGGTGCTGAAGAAGCACTATTGAGTCCTTCGAAAGCCAAACCTCCGGTCATCGATCCATCCCCGATTACGGCTATCACCTGGCGTTTTTCGTTTTTCAAGCGTGAAGCAATTGCCATCCCCAGAGCGGCAGAAATCGAATTGGAGGCATGACCTGCTACAAAAGCATCGTACTCACTTTCTTGCGGATTGGGAAATCCACTGATGCCTCCGAATTTGCGCAAGGTTTGGAACGCATCTCGGCGACCGGTTAGTATTTTATGTCCGTAGGCTTGATGACCAACGTCCCAAACAATATTGTCGTATGGTGTATTGAAAACATAATGAAGTGCTACAGTCAATTCTACACTCCCCAAACTTGAACCGAAGTGCCCCGGGTTTTCAGACAATACCTCAATTATATATTGACGCAGTTCCTTACACACTTGTTCCAATTGATCCGGCTTCAACTTTCGTAAATCAGCAGGAGAATCGATAGTTGATAACAGTTTTAATTTTTCAACTTCAGCCATAGCCAAAAATTTGTTGCACAAAGTTACATATATAACGGCAGATATCCGTAACTTTGTATGAAAATCAGGATTTTTTATGAAATTTCGCACAGAAATTACGATACCGCCTGCCGGGTTTACTATCACTCATTCGGATAGAGTGATGATGCTGGGTTCTTGTTTTGCTGAAAACATCTCCGACCGGATGCTCTGTACCGGTTTTACGGTAGATGCCAATCCGTTTGGAGTGGTTTATAATCCGGCATCCATAGCCAATAGTTTACAGAGATTAATTCATCGGCAAATTTATACGGAAGCGGATTTGTTTTTGCATGAGGGTGTCTATCATAGTTTTTCGCACCACAGTCGATTTTCGGGAGCGGATAAAACGATGGTTTTAGAGAAAATTAATGAACGACTGACCGATTCTGCCAATTTTCTGCAACAGGCAAACCGGCTAATCATCACTTTTGGAACAGCGTATATTTATCGTTTGGTTTCGACTAGAGAAGTGGTTTCCAACTGCCATAAACTTCCGGCGCGAGAATTTGAAGAAAAACGCTTAACTGTTGAACAGATTGCAGAATTATGGAATAATCTAATCGGAGATCTTCGAATATTAAATCCGGAATTGAAAATCATTTTTACCGTTAGTCCCATCCGGCATTGGAAATACGGAGCAAATGCTAACAACCAGAGCAAAGCGGTGTTGTTGCTGGCTGTTGACGAAATCGTACAATCTCGCACCGAGTGTTCTTATTTTCCGGCTTATGAGATTGTGCTGGATGATTTGCGCGACTACCGTTTTTATGCCGACGATTTGATACATCCGGGTTCGCAAGCGATAGATTATATCTGGGAAAAATTCGGCGATGCTTATTTCAATCAATCCACTGTGGAATTAATCAAAGAATATGAGAAGGAGCGAAAATCATTGGAGCACCGAAAGATCGTGCAATGAGATTCTGAGTTGAATGGGGGGAGTCAGACACAGGGTTTTGCTACTGAGCCCATAAATTTAGGCAAGCCCAGATGGTAAATACCCCTAATGTTTCCATAAAATTTCTTCACTAAAAACTTAAAATCCATAAAACTAAACTATTAAATTTCACATTATAAAACTCATTTTTATAGCGTTGTGTTTAACGTTCAAGTTTTCACGGTTTCTGCAACTCTTTTCCCACCGCACTTTCGCCCGCTTGCACACAACGACAGGATTTATGCCACCAATCATAATCGCAAGATCTGTTCATCCAAAAAAATAAACAAATCAATCTCAATCAATAAATGCCAATACCTGACCTTTTTCTACTTTTTCGCCTTGCTTGGCGTAGGTTCCTACGATTATTCCATCGAAACCGATTTCCACCGGTTCGATTCCGTAGGGACTCTGAACATAACACAGGTTTTGCCCTTTTTCAATTTTTGAACCCACAGAAGGTGCTTTTGAGGCATCTATCATGTCGTACTGCCAAATTACCTGTCCTTTGCACGGTGCATGTACCGGCTTAGCCTTTGGATATTCGGCTGTAATTTCTTCAACATTAAACATCGGAACTTCCACTACCGGTCGCTCAACAATAATCGGAGCACCGGCTTTTTCTTTGGCTTGTTCCAATTCCTGATTAAACCGTTGTTTGGCAACGCCCGACCGCATATCCAAATATTGCCGCTCGTGCATGGCAAACTCAAACAATTCTTCTTGATCCTGACCTTCGTCCCAACCTTTTTCTTTCATTTCTTTCCGGAAACGATCCAATTCGTCAGGATAAGGAGTTTGAGGATCGCCGTCGTAAAATTCCAATTTGTTGGCTTTCGCTAATTGGGTGATTTCGGGAGCCAATGGGCCGGGTAAGTTACCCATCTTGCCCAAAATCATATTCCAGCTGTCTTTGTCTATCATTGAAAAACGAGGTTCATCTTTGGCAGCAGTGAAAATATTCATCAAAGCGATATTTTTAACGTATTGGCTGAAGGGCGTTACCAAAGGGGGATAACCCAACATGGGCCAAATCGCTTCTACTTCGTTAAACAATTGTACAACAAGATTGTTAAGCGTTACTTCTTTCTTCCCTTTTTGTTTGAGTGCCAAATTGATTGCGCTGTGCATTCCTTTCAAGTCGGCCATCATCGAGCCCATCATTCCGCCGGGCAGTCCGCATCCCACCAATAGGGAAGTCATAATTTTGTTGCTCGGATCGATGAAGTAACCTAAGAAATCGTCCATAAACGATTGTGTCAACCGGCGGGCTTCCATATAGGCGTCCATATTGATTTCCGGAACTAAATAGCCTGCATCTTTCAACATGGCTTGAATGGTAATCACATCAGGATGAATCATCCCCCACGACAGAGGCTCCATCGCCACGTCGAGGTAATCAACGCCATTTTCAGCTGCTTCGAGCATAGAGGCTACCGAAAATCCGGGACCGGTATGTCCATGATATTGCACCGGAATCGTCGGATGTCCGGTTTTGATGCCTTTGATGATTTGTCCGATGCTGACGGGACGACCAATTCCTGCCATATCTTTCAAGCAGATCTCCTGAGCACCGGCCTCGATTAATTGATTGGCCAACTTCACATAGTATTCTACGGTGTGAATGGGTGAATGGGTAATACAAAGAGCTCCTTGAGGAATCATTCCGCCCTCTTTGGCGTACTCGATGGAAGGGATAATGTTTCGTGCATCGTTCAATCCGTCGAAAATACGGGTGATGTCCACCCCTTGCGCATTTTTGACTTTGTACATCAAACGCCGAACATCGGCAGGAACCGGATTCATTCTCAATCCGTTCAACCCACGGTCGAGCATGTGCGTCTGAATGCCTACTTTATTGAAAGGCGCAGTAAATTCTCGAACGGCAATGTTCGGATTTTCGCCATACAATAAATTGACTTGCTCGAAGGCGCCACCATTGGTTTCCACCCGCGCAAAGCAATCCATATCCACGATTACTGGGGCAATCTGTTTTAATTGATCAACACGCGGTTGATATTTACCGGAAGATTGCCACATATCCCGGTACACAAGACTAAATTTTATCTCTCTTTTCACAACAACACTATATAAAATTGTTTCAAATTATTTCAGCCGCGCAAAATTAATCATTCTTTCAATACTTTCCAATTATTATTTACGGTTTTCCACACATTCGAAAAAACTTGTTAGATGTTTTTTGCAATCACACAATCAACAACACAACAAACGTGGCCAAACAAATTCGGATCCGATTTATTATCACCCCAATCTTTATGCGGCGTTTTCGCCAGCACGGAATTGTAATACTTTTTATCGCCGGTTACTTCCGTTCCCAACCATTCGGGCTTTGTAAAGACGGCATCTTCGTTTGGCAATTCTATTTCTGCTATTATCAAGCCTTCGTTTGTTCCATAAAATTCGTCCACCTCATAAGTAAATGGATCAACCTTTACTAAATGGCGCACTTTATCAATTACACCGAATTCACAGATTTTGAGTAACTCTTGCGCCTCTTTTACCGGTATTTCTTTTTCCCATTCATAACGGCTTATTCCGCCATCGTTTCCAATGCCTTTGATAGTGATAAAACCCTTGTCGCCTTTAATGCGTACACGGACGGTACGTTCCGGAACGGAACTGAGATAGCCTTGAGTAATGCGGATCGATTGAGACACGAACGGACGAAAATCACCGCTTATTAAAAATTTACGCTCTATTTCCTGCACAACGCAACTATTCCTATTTGTTACATTATTTTTTTCCGAAAAGTGAAAAATGTACATACCGCTTGGGATTCTGCCTCAAATCCAATAAGAGGTCGGAGGCATTTCGGGCGGTACTGTCCAAATGTTCATACAATGCACGGTCGTTTAGCAACAGTCCCAGCGAATTGGTCGAGTCGTTTAGTTGCTGCGTTATCCGATCAATGTTTTTGACGGTTTGGTCGAGTGTTGCCGTTGTTCCCTGAATATCCACTTCTTTCAAATTATCGCTTACTATTGAAAAATCGGATGTTATTTTGTTCAGGTTAGACAATATAACAGGAACGTCTTTTGCCAGCAAAGTATTCAATTGCTTCGACGATTGTTGCAGATCGGCGGTGGCGGTTTCAATATGATTTAACGATTGGTTTAATGTTGATGTCGGATGATTGATCAATATCTGTATTCCCAATAAAATGGAATCCAGACGAGGCAGAAGATTGGCAATTTGCGGCACTAACTCGGATGAGAGTTGATCCATTAGTCCCAACTCCGCTTTTCCGCTAATTGTGCCGCCGACAGCAAGATAGGTGCTAACATAAGTGTTCAGTTTCAAATTGATGTAGGCTCCCGAAGTTAAACCGGATTTCAACTCGGCATAACTTCCCACAGGCACTTTCATGTTTTTATCCAAACTTATCTGAACCAAAACAATCCCCGGATCATTGAAATTGAACTGGATAGAGCGAACGATACCCACTTTAAACCCATCCACATAAACCGGACTGGAAACTTGCAATCCGGATACGTCGGACATGGATACGTAATAATGATTCGCCGCTTTGAAAACATTGATGCCTTTCAGATAATTCAATCCGGCATACAAAACACACATGCCGATCAGGGTAATTACCGCGATACGGACTTCTTTTGTAAATAATAATTTTTTCATGGACTTCGTTTAACTTGAACTTTTATTCCGTTTTCGAAAGCGACAATAAAAGCATCTTTAAAATCTTTTAATAAGGACTTACGGATTTGGGATATCTCTTCCCAATCTTCCGATTCGCCGTAAGTATATTTATACATTTTGTTTTCGACATAATAATCGGCTTTATATCCTTTCAGGTGGGGAGAATTGGCCGGTAAAGCTCGGGGTATTGCAAAAAGTTGTACTTTATATACTTGCCGGTCGGGAGCAGGATCATTCGCCGGCGTTTCCTTTTCAGGCAGTGGAAGGTACGTCGCCGATTTTATACTATTCCTCCGATCGTAAGAGGCTTTGTATCTGCTGAAAGCGTTACAAATAGCCTGGGCATATTTCTTTTGACCGGTTACGCTCATCATCAGGGCTTCTGCTTCAAAGTTGGAAACAAAATCCAATTCGATTAGAATACTCGGCATACCGGCTCCACGCAATAATAAGAATCCTGCTTGTTTTACGCCTCGATCATTCCAAGGGGCGCAAGACTTCATTTCATCGCACATTGTTTCGGCAAATCCCAAACTTTGTTCCCAAAATTTGTTATGTAAAAGTTCAAAAGCAATATACGACTCCGGAGAATTGGGGTCAAACCCTTCATATTTTTCCTTATAGTTTTCTTCTAAGTAGATAACAGAATTTTCCCGTTTCATAACCTCCAAATTATCTGCGGCACGCCAGTCTCCCAAAGCATAGACTTCCAATCCTCTAGCAGAAGTATTTTTCACTGCATTGGCATGAATGGAAATAAATAAATTAGCCTGCGATTTGTTGGCATAATCGGCGCGTTCCTGTAAACCGACAAAAGAGTCGTCTTTTCGGGTGTAAAGCACTTTTACATCCGGATGTCTTTCGGAAATATATTTTCCTGCCAACAAAGTTACAGCCAGATTTATGGTTTTTTCTTTTTCTTTGGCTTTTTTGCCAACGGCTCCGGAGTCGGTTCCACCATGTCCGGCATCCAACACCAAAACAAACGGATCGTCTGCAAAAGAGGCCGCCAAGCCATTTGAGGCGCACAGAAAGAGAATCAATCCTATGTACAATAACTGTTTCAAACCAATTATAGATATTTTTCGGGGACAAATATAACGACTTATTTTGAGCTAAGCAAACGGACATTTTCCGAAAGAATTTACCGAAGTTTATTCGATAACTTCGTTGATGACTGTATCCATAAATTCCGCGATATCGCCATGTTTGAGAATCTTCAATTTTTTTCGGATAGTGGTTTTTTGAATTTGTATGATATTAACATTTGATTCTAAGATAATTGCAATTTCCGTATTATTTAATTTGGATTTTGTCAGACAACAAATTTTATATTCCAACTCGGACAAATGAGGGAATGCCGGTTTAATTTTATCTAAATACCCTTCGTGTAATTGATTCATAGTTTGATAGAGTACTTCCCAATCAAAACAGTCTCTTTTGTAAACAATCCTGTTTACTTTTTTGAGAATGTTTTTCCCTTTTTCTTCCTCTTGCAAATAACCTCCCAGCAAGGCTATTTGTTTTACAATATCAAAATGTTCCACCATAAGGGCATTGGCAATATCATCCTTATTCCTCATCACTTCTTTCAATTGACAAATCATGTGTTGAGCTTCGGACAAAGCATTTTTATTTTGTCGATTTTTGTAATAAAAGATGAAAGAAATAATAACAAACAAGGGAAGTAATAAAAGTAGATGCTGAGAATAACATCTACAAGAAACCCAAATCAAAGATCGTACAACAGTCAAAAAAACAAACTCCATCATTATAACAGTAATTAATGAGCGAAATATATAGAATTGAGAATAAAACACAAAAAAAAACAAAAAAAAAAGTGCCGATATTTATTTTTCGTACCTTTGTGCTTTCTTAAGTAAACAAATGGCTCCGGAAGATATAATCAAACAATATTACGAAGAGGGAAGTAAATTGTATATTCTTTTACTTGCTCACGGTGTTTCGGTGGCCGAGAAAGCTTTGGAAATTGTCCGAACACATCCGGAGTGGCAGGTGGATGAGGCTTTTATTCGCGAGGCTGCCTTGCTGCACGATATCGGCATTTATCAAACAAACGCTCCGGAGATTTATTGCTTTGGAAAATATCCTTATATTTGTCATGGGTATCTCGGTGCCAATCTGTTGCGAGACAAAGGCTTGGAACGGCATGCTCGAGTATGCGAACGGCACACGGGATCGGGCATTACCCGTGAGCGGATTTTGCACGATCAACTTCCGCTCCCTGCACGTGATATGATGCCGGAAACAATGGAAGAGAAACTCATTTGTTTTGCCGATAAATTTCATTCTAAAACGCATCCCGACAAAGAGAAAACGGTCGAACAGATACGGAAGTCGTTGTCACGCCATGGCGAAGACTCTTTATCTCGCTGGAACGATATGGTTGATCTATTTTATGGATAAACGAATAAAATATCTATGGACTTGGAGTTTAACAGCCTTGTTTGCCTGTCCTGTGGTGTCGGCGCAAACGCTTGATTCTATTCCGCCGCCTGATACAATCTCCACTGTTGATGGTGTCGAAACCGTCAACTTTCAACCTTCAACTTTGGCCGATGCCGATTTACAATTCAACTCTGAAGACCTGCCGTCCAATACTGTACAAGTTGCCACTCCCGATACTGTTCCAAAATCCACCAATGCCGTAGACGCTCCGATACATTATGCCGCCAAAGATTCGATTGTTATGAAGATGAGGGGTCAAAATATGATTTTCATGTATGGCGGAGCCTCCGTTCAATACAAAAATATGAACTTAACCGGCGAACGCATCGAAGTAGATGCTAACAACAATGCCGTTTATGCCACTTTTGCCCTCGATTCGATTGGGGACGAGTTTGGCTATCCGGTTTTCAAAGATGGAGAAATGCAGTACGAAGCGGAAAAAATGCGTTATAATTTCAAAACCAAAAAAGCGTATATCTCCGGTGTAATTACCCAACAGGGAGATGGATATATGACTGCCCGGCAAACCAAGAAAATGGCAAACGACGACCTTTTCACAAAAAACGCCCGCTATTCAACCTGCGACAATCACGAATGCCCGCATTTTTATCTCAACCTTACAAGAGCGAAACTTCGTCCGGGGAAAGATGTGGTAACAGGACCTGCTTATTTGGTAGTCGAAGACGTACCTTTGCCGGTTGCCTTGCCTTTCGCTTTTTTCCCATTTACAAAAGATTATTCTTCGGGGATTATTATGCCGACCTATGGGGATGAGTTAAAACGGGGATTTTCCTTGCAAAACGGCGGTTATTATTTTGCCCTCAGCGATTACATGGATTTAGCACTTACCGGCGAATACTTCACCCGTGGTTCGTGGGGAGTGAATGCCCGATCCAACTACAAGAAGCGATATAAATTTGGAGGAAATTTTGACGCCAAATATATCGTAACCATTATGGGCGAAAAGATTAAAGGAATACCGGACTCGCTTCAGGATTACAGCAAAACCACAAACTTCAGAATAGCCTGGACACACACGCAAGACGCAAAATCCAATCCTTTCAGTACATTCTCGGCAAATGTCGATTTTTCGACCAACACTTACAACCAAAGCGATTTAAGTACCCTGTATTCTCCTCAGGCCAACCAAAATACAACTGCGTCGAACATCAGTTACAGTTACCGTCCCCCCGGCAGTGTGTTTTCGTTCAGTGCCAATGCCTCATTCAATCAGATAAAAAGAGACACCACTTTAAGTGTAACCCTTCCAACCATTAACATTACTATGCGTGAAATCTATCCCTTTCAACGAAAAGAGCGGGTGGGTAATTTACGGTGGTACGAAAATATCCGAATGAGTTATACGGGGACGATTGCAAACAGTATTCAAAACGTAAAAGAATACGATTTTTTCAATTCGCTAAAGAATATAACGCGCGATTGGAAAAATGGCATCCAACACAATATTCCGATTTCCGCTTCGTTCAATTTGTTCAAAAACATATCCTTTACACCCAGTGTTAACTATACCGAACGCTGGTACTTCTCCAAAATCAATCGCAAATATGATTATGGACAACGAAAAGACGTGCCGTCGGATACAATATCCGCCTTTTATCGAATATACAATTATAATGCGAGTGCGAGTGCTCAGACCACACTTTATGGGACGTACAAACCATTGCGGATTTTTGGCAAATGGACGGAAAAAACGACTATCCGGCATGTTATGAAGCCAAGCGTCTCATTCACCGGAGCACCCGATTTTAGCGATAAAAAATATGGCTATTACAAAGACCTGGTTTACAGCAACGAGGGGCGGGTAGATACGCTTATTTATTCGCCTTTCGCCCATAATCTGTGGAATGTTCCCGGACGAGGAAAATCGGGAACTTTGGGGCTTAGTTTGGATAATAATTTAGAAATGAAAATCCCTGTCGCCGATTCGACACGCAAGATCAGTCTTATTGATCAATTTAGCCTGCGAACCGGTTACAATTTTCTGGCAAAGGAATTTCGGTGGAGCGACCTTAGCGCTACACTTCGAATAAAGTTCCCCGCAGCCTTGAAAAACTATACATTGACACTCAGCGGCATATTCGATGTATATAAATACAAATATGTGGAAGGCAATGAGCGTGAACGTGGACGTCTCGTCCGTGTCGATGATTTGCGCTGGAAATACTGGAGCATCGGTCGTTTTCGAGGGACTTCGCAAACCGTGTCGTTTTCGTTAAATAATGAAACATTCAAAAAATGGTTCTCAAAAAAAGATAAAGAAAGTGGGGATGATCTGTCCAACAATGAGACGAATCAGTCGGAAACCGAAGAGACAGACGCAAGAGACAGAACGAATGTTCCGCCCCGATCTTCATTGCGCAAAACAAAAGAAAAAGACACAAATTACGATCACGACGGCTATTACTTGGCGAATATTCCCTGGAATATAAATGTAAATTACTCTTTCGGGTTTTCCTACGATACGGATAATTCCACAGAAAAGAAACAGGAGTACCTGAGAGAACATTTGGAATATCCTTACAAACTTACACAGAATTTAGGAATATCGGGAAACATTAGCCCTGCCAAAAATTGGAGTTTTACTTTTAATACCGGTTACGATTTCGACAACAAGCGATTTACGCCGACACAACTTTCGATTAGCCGGCAAATGCACTGCTGGTCGATGTCGGCAAGCGTGATTCCGGTCGGTCCCTACCAATCTTACAGTTTTACCATTGCCGTCAATTCGTCGCTCTTGCAAGATTTGAAATACAATCAAAGCAGTAATTATCGCGATGCGATGAATTGGGGGTACTGATTATACAATTTACTACATTATGGACGTAAAGATAGAACAATCGTGGAAAGAAAAATTGGCTGACGAATTTGAAAAAACTTATTTTTCCGATTTGGTGCAATTTGTTAAGAACGAATACGCCACAAAAACCATTTATCCGAAAGGAAATCAAATTTTCAATGCCTTCGACCACACTCCTTTCGATCGGGTAAAAGTGGTTGTTTTAGGGCAGGATCCTTATCATGAACCCGAACAGGCGCACGGGCTGTGTTTTTCGGTCAACGACGGCATTCCTTTGCCGCCTTCCTTGCAAAACATCTACAAAGAGTTGCAGGATGATTTAGGCATTGTGCCGTCTGCTTCGGGCAATCTGGAACATTGGGCTAAACAGGGGGTTTTATTGCTCAACGCCACTCTGACTGTCAGGGCACATCAGGCAGGTTCCCATCAAAACAAAGGTTGGGAAGAATTTACCGATGCCGTTATCCATAAAATAGCGGACGAGAAAGAATATATTGTTTTCATCCTTTGGGGTGCATACGCACAGAAAAAAGGCGCATTCATCAACCCGTATAAACATTTGGTTATCCGATCGGCACATCCCTCTCCGCTGTCGGTTTATCGGGGATTTTTCGGAAGTAAGCCTTTCAGTAAAACCAACGAATATCTGATAAGAACGGGGCAAACGCCGATTGAATGGTAAAAATTTGGCAGTTTGTGGAATTTCCCCTACCTTTGTGCCCTCGAAATGGTCCCGTAGTTTAGTTGAATAGAACGGCAGATTCCGGTTCTGCAGGTCACAGGTTTGAGTCCTGTCGGGATCACCCTGCAAGGCATACCCCCAGAAATGGGGATATGTACTTTTTCTAACTGCCTGTTTCCCTGAATCATAAGTTCAAAAACTTCATTGATTTTTGTGGTTTGATATTTTTTCCCATCAAATTGAATCTTTTCAGGAAATATCAAACCAACTATTTCTTGTTTAGTATCTATATCCGCATCAATGAAGTACTTATCAAGATTATTTAGTCTCCCCTTAAAAATACTCTTTTAAATTGCGAGATGGTATATTTTTTTCAAAAAAAACAGTTGAAAAATAAATTGCCAAAATTTTTCTTTTAATTCTTCCATCAATTTCTTCAAATTCCAAGCGGTTGCAGCCATGAAAGCATTGATTTGTACGCCGTTTTCACCCCAAAGATAATTTTGTTGCATACGAAAATCAGTTTTCAAATGTCCTATTATTGGTTCTATTGCTGCTCTTGCTCTGCATTTTTTGCGTTTGTTTTGTTTTTGATACTGTGTGTCTGTTTTCTTAGATGGCGAGGGGATAATAATGTTTACTCCATTAATTTCTGATTTTCCTTTGCCGCCTCTATAGGTGCTTCGAAGAAGTTGTTTACTTTCTCGGGTGAAACGCTGCCGCTGATCAATTCCTGCTTGTTCTGCAATATCATTACATTTGTCTATCACCTTCTTACACAATTTTGCATCAGTAGGGAAGGTTGTGTTGTTCTCCTGAACGGTCGTGTCAGACAGCACAAACTTTGCTTGCTTGGGAACTTCGGCTCCATGAAGCTTTACACTGTATGCGAAAATCTTCGCCATACCATTTTCTCCGATTCGTTTACGAAAATGTACAAAATCGCTTGGGTCGAAAGGAAATTTATGCTCGAAAAATACACTCCCACAGAAATATTGAAAATAAACATCGCGAACCCAATACTCCGGAAGCCTGTCATCGCCGAGATTGTACAAGTGTTTGAGCAACAAACAGCCAACCATCATCCTGATGGGAATACTCGGTGCTCCCTTGTCTGAATAATAGGACTTAAATTCTTTTTCAAAATAGTTCCAATCAATTCGCTTTGCCAATAACGCCAACTCATGGTTGGGATTTAGTAAATCCTCAAGACGTGTGCGAAAAATTTCTTGTTGATTACAATTCGGTAGTTTTCCTAACATAATTTGCCACTTTTTAGGCTACAAAGATACAAAAAATGGCGAATAAATACACCATTAAACAATAATATTATACTAATAATCAAATGTTTATGTCTTTTTTAAGGGGCGACTAATTAAATATCAATCAAATAAAAAATCGACCGATTTTTAATCGGTCAATAAAAATTTTCATCTATAAATTATGCTACAAAAACTGTGCCAAAGTGATTGCGCTTGTAATTTTTTCGCAGCAAAGGTAAGAAAAAGTTTGGTAAGAGCAAAAAAACGAAAGAAATGACAAATAAAAAAACAGTAAAACAAAAAAACACCGTATCTTTGCACGTCAAAAAACCCTTAAAAGTAGTAAAGCATGTCTGTAGTAATTAAAGAAGTAGCCGACAAAGCCACCTTGCGGCAGTTTGTCAAGTTCAATATTGAATTGTACAAAGGAGATCCCTATCATGTACCTACGTTGATTTCGGATGAAATCATGACATTGGATAGAACAAAGAATCCGGCTTTTGAATTTTGCGAAGCCATTTATTTTCTCGCCTACAAAAACGATAAAATTGCAGGACGGATTGCCGGTATCATTAATCATCGCGCTAATGAAACATGGAATCAAAAATACGCCCGCTTTAGCTTTGTCGATTTTATTGATGATGGAGAGGTGTCGAAAGCCTTATTTGAGGCAGTTGAAAAATGGGCAATCGAAAAAGGCATGACCGGTATTCAGGGTCCTTTGGGATTTACCGATCTCGACCATGAAGGATTGCTTGTCCGGGGTTTTGATCTGATAGGCACTATGGCTACCGCTTACAGTTTCCCTTATTATCAGGAACATTTAGCAAAATTGGGATATGTAAAAGACCAGGATTGGCAAGAATTTCACATTCAAATTCCCAATGAAATTCCCGAAAGACACCGGCGAATTTCCGAAATAACATTGAAAAAATACGGTTTAAAAATCAAGAAATTTAAGCGTACACGGGAAATCTGGCCATACGCCAAAAGAATATTCCAATTGCTGAACGAGGCATTCAAGCCGCTGTATGGTTATTCGGAACTATCGCCGCGCCAAATTGACTATTATGTTAAAATGTATATTCCAATGTTGCGATTAGATTTCGTCACATTGGTTATACGGGAGGAAGACGATGCCGTAATCGGGTTGGGAATCACTTTGCCCAATCTGTCAAAAGCTATGCAAAAAGCCAAAGGTCGCCTGTTGCCAATCGGGTGGTACTATTTACTGAAGGCATTGTATGGCAAAACGGAAGTTGTGGATTTGTACCTTATGGGGGTAATACCGGAATACCAGAATAAAGGAGTGAATGCGCTTCTTTTCTACGATTTGATTCCTATTTACAATAAAGCCGGAGTCAAATATGCAGAAACCAATCCTGAATTGGAAGTCAACCGGAAAATGCAATCGCAGTGGGACGATTTCGATGCCAAGCACGTTCGAACCCGCCGGGCGTTTATCAAACATTTTTAAATGGAAAAACAAATAAAATACGACGACGAAAACATCAAAACCCTGGAATGGCGAGAGCATATCCGCTTGCGTCCGGGAATGTATATCGGAAAATTAGGCGATGGTACTTATGCCGACGATGGCATCTATGTCCTTTTGAAAGAGGTTATGGACAACGCCATCGACGAGCACATGATGGGATTTGGCAAAAACATTGACATCACGATTGATAACGGAGTGGTAACGGTTCGCGACTACGGACGGGGTATTCCGCTGAAAAGCGTAGTGGATGTTTCTTCCAAACCGAACACCGGTGGAAAATTCGATTCGGAAGCCTTCAAAAAGTCGGTCGGAATGAATGGTGTGGGGATTAAAGCCGTCAACGCCCTTTCGTTGTATATGCTCGTACAAAGTTTTCGCGATGGAGAAACCAAAGCCGTAGAATATAATCGCGCCAACATTATAGAGAATCCGGAAATTACGAAAAGCGGCGAACCCAACGGAACACTCATCAATTTTATTCCGGACGAGGAAATTTTTAAGAACTATCATTTTCAAGACCAACATGTAGAGCCGTTGTTAAAAAACTATGTGTTTCTCAATTCGGGCTTGACAATTAATTACAACGGGAAAAAGTTTTTTTCCAAAAACGGACTGGAAGATTTGCTGAACGAAAATATGACTTCGGAATCGCTTTATCCTATCATCCATTTGCAAGGGTATGATATCGAAGTGGCGATTACCCATTCCGACCAGTATGGCGAAGAGTTTTATTCATTTGTCAACGGACAATTTACCACGCAAGGCGGTACGCATTTGTCGGCTTTTAAGGAAACGCTTTCGCGTGTTATCAAGGAATACTACAATAAAAATTTTGAATATTCCGACATCCGGATGGGCATCACGGCGGCTATCGCCATCAAAATACAGGAGCCGGTATTCGAATCGCAGACCAAAACCAAATTAGGATCGAAGGACATTGGTCCCGAAGGACCTACTGTAGCCAAATTCATCGGCGATTTTATTAAAAAAGAATTGGACAATTTTCTGCATAAAAATCCGGAAATTTCGGATACAATGCTCAAAAAAATTACCGAATCGGAAAAAGAGCGGAAAGCCATTGCCGGTGTTACCAAGTTAGCGAAAGAGCGGGCGAAAAAAGCCAATTTGCACAACAAAAAATTACGCGACTGTCGCCTGCATTACACCGATACGAAAGGCGAATCGCTCGACGAAACCTGTATCTTCATTACTGAGGGCGATTCGGCCAGCGGTTCGATTACCCAAAGTCGCGATCCGAACTATCAGGCAGTATTCAGTCTGCGAGGAAAACCGTTGAATACTTTTGGGTTGACAAAAAAAATCGTTTACGAAAACGAAGAATTTAACCTTTTGCAGGCCGCTCTGAACATCGAAGAAGGATTAGAGGGATTGCGCTACAACAAAATCATTATCGCCACCGATGCCGATGTGGATGGGATGCACATACGTTTGCTGATTATCACGTTTTTTCTGCAATTTTTCCCTGACCTGATTCGGAATAATCACGTTTTCATTCTGCAAACACCGCTTTTCCGTGTACGGAACAAAAAAGAAACGATTTATTGCTATTCCGACGAAGAACGCGTACAGGCTATCGAAAAGTTAGGTCCTAATCCGGAAATTACCCGTTTCAAAGGATTGGGTGAAATATCGCCCACCGAATTTAAACACTTCATCGGCGAAGAAATGCGTTTGGATCCGGTAAGTATGAAAAAATCGGATGCCGTGAGGGAAATGTTAGAATTTTATATGGGTAAAAACACAATGGAACGGCAAAATTTTATCATCAATAATCTCGTTATAGAAGAGGATATATGAAAAAAATCGCCTTGTTTCCGGGGACTTTCGATCCTTTTACTATTGGCCATTTATCGTTGATAGAAAGAGGTTTGAAGTTGGTGGATGAAATCGTTATCGCCATTGGAATTAATCCGAACAAAAAGACGTTTTATTCCTTAGAGCAGCGAATGGAAACCATTTCTAAGCTTTTTCAGGACAATCCGCACGTATCGGTACGGTCTTACACCGGAATTACCGTCGATTTTGCACAGGAAGTGGGTGCCCGATTTATTTTGCGAGGCATTCGCTCCGTCAACGATTTTGAATACGAAAAAAATATCGCAGACGTCAACCGGCAACTTTCCGGAATCGAAACTTTTGTTTTGTTTACCGAGCCGGAACATACACATATCAGTTCTTCCATTGTGCGGGAATTGTTGTCGTATGAAAAAGATGTATCGATGTTTATTCCTGTACACGAACATAAAAAATAAAACATAAAAAAATGAAAAACGTAATTCTTTCGATTCTCTTATCCATTTCTTTGACTTCCTGTTCGTACGGACAGGGATCTTTTTCATGGAACATCGGTAGCGATCCGGCAACCAGAAAATTAAATCTCGCTTTATCCGTTATCGAAAATTATTATGTGGATACCATCAACAAAAATCAGATAGTGGACGACGCGATTATCTTCTGGTTGAAGAAATTAGATCCGCATTCCGGTTATATGACTCCCGAAGAAGTCAAGGAAATGAATGAACCGCTGCAGGGCAATTTCGAAGGCATCGGCATACAGTTTAATATGTTGATCGACACCTTGTATGTTGTGCAAGTCATCTCCGGCGGTCCTTCCGAAAAAGTAGGATTGGTAGCCGGCGACCGTATTCTTATGGTAAACGACACCGTGATTGCAGGCGTAGGAATGAAAAACTCCGACATTTTGTCGCGCCTCCGCGGAAAGAAAGGGACTTCCGTCAAGGTTCAGGTCAAACGGGGCAATCAATTGATACCGTTTACCATTGTACGGGATAAAATTCCTCTTTACAGTTTGGATGCGGCATATATGATAGATAAAGAAACCGGTTATATCTCATTCAATCGCTTTGCCGAAACTACTTACTCCGAATTTATGAAGGCCTTGCGCGAATTACAAAGTCAAGGAATGAAAAACCTTATTTTGGATTTGCAGCACAACGGAGGCGGACACCTTACCGCCGCTATCGAAATCGCCAACGAATTTCTGAAACGGGGCAATTTGATTGTCTATACCGAGGGGGTTCATCAAAAACGAACAGATGAACTTGCCACCATGAAAGGTTCGTTTGAAGAAGGGAAATTAGTGGTGTTGATTAACGAAGGGTCGGCTTCGGCCAGCGAGATTGTCAGCGGCGCCATACAGGATTGGGATCGCGGCGTGATTATTGGTCGTCGTTCGTTCGGGAAAGGTTTGGTTCAACGGCTTCTTCCGTTACCGGATGGATCCGCGATTAAATTAACGACGGCTCATTATTACACGCCAACAGGACGTTCCATTCAAAAACCCTTTGAAAAGGGCAACAGCGAAGCATACGATATGGACATGATTAACCGATATACTCGGGGCGAAATGGTAACCGCCGACAGCATTCATTTTGCCGATTCGCTAAAATATACCACTTTGGTAAACAAACGAACAGTTTATGGTGGAGGCGGTATCATGCCGGATTATTTTGTGCCGATGGATACCACGTATTACACGGATATTCACCGCGCATTGGTATCTTCCGGTACGCTCAATAGATTTGTTATGAGTTATATCGACAAAAATCGGGCAATCCTGAAAGAGGAATATCCCGATTTCATCGGTTTTAAATCGAATTTCAACGTGAGCAGTGAAATGTTGAAAGAGTTGTTACAGTTGTACGAAGCCAACACTAAAAAATCAGAAACAGATTCTACTGAAGATGAATTTATCTTGCCGGAAGATATCTTAGTCATTGATCAAAAGAGCTTAAAGGATTTTCGAAAATCGGCGCCGCTCATTCGATTACAAATAAAAGCATTAGTTGCCCGTGACTTATGGGATACGAACGAATATTATCAGATCATCAATCAGGAAAACAATGTTTTGAAAAAAGCGATAGAAATTATAAACGACACAAAAGAATATAATAAGTTGCTCAGAAATAAATAATGAAGGAACAAAAGTTTCTGAAAACCATTGATTGGTACATCATCAGAAAATTTATTGGGACGTATGTTCTCGCCATATTACTGATGGTCGCCATTTCGGTAATGTTCGATTTTAACGAAAAGGTAGATAAGTTTATCCGGAATGAAGCGCCGACTCATGCCATCATTTTTGATTACTATCTCAACTTTATTCCGTTTTTCGCCAATTTGTTTTCGCCGCTGTTTGTATTTATCGCTGTCATCTTTTTCACTTCCCGCTTGGCCGATCGTTCCGAAATTATTGCTATGCTGGCGAGCGGCATCAGTTTCGACCGTTTGATGCGGCCTTATATGATATCGGCAGCGGCAATCGCTATACTCACACTTTTGTTAAGCAGCTATGTTATCCCTCCTGCCAATATCACGCGCAATGACTTTCATGATAAGTACATAAGATCTATCCGAACAACCTATTTCAGTAATATACAATTGGAAGTAGAGCCGGGTATTATTGCTTATTTCGACCGCTTCGACTCCAACAGATCTACCGGATATCGGTTTTCGCTGGAACAGTTCGAAGACAAGAAACTCAAATCCCGTATGACTGCGGAACGAATTGTTTGGGATTCGGCTTATCATTGGAGTGTAGAAAACTACATGATACGGAATTTTATCGGCATGAAAGAAGAAGTTGCAACCGGTCAGCAGTTGGATACAATTTTGAAAATTATCCCTGCCGATTTTATGATATCACGATTCGATTTCGAACAATTGACATCCCCTCAACTAAAAACCTATATCGACCGACAGAAACAGCGAGGCATCGGTAATATCCAAACCTTTGAAGTTGAATATCATACACGCTTCGCCATGGCGTTTTCCGCTTTCATCCTGACGGTCATCGGCGTTTCCGTTTCATCCCGAAAAGTAAAGGGCGGAATGGGATTGAACATCGGTATTGGTCTAGGACTCAGTTTCTCTTACATCTTATTTATGAAAATATCTTCTTCATACGCCTATTCCGGATTGATGAGTCCGTTTATCGCCGTTTGGATTCCTAATATTGTTTATGCGTTGATTGCGGCTTATCTTTACTGGAAGGCGCCGCGTTGATAGCGAGTTTGACTTGGCATGTTGTAAAAAAAAATATTACCCGTGTCTAATTTTGGTAAAACAAAAATTTTCCCTATCTTTGCGCCTCAATTTAATTTTTTATCAATTTATTAATTCAGTTTTTATGAACAATTACGAAACCGTTTTCATTTTGACTCCCGTTTTGTCTGATGCACAGATGAAGGAAGCGGTTGACAAATTCAAGGACTTTCTCGTTGCCGAAGGCTCTGAGATTGTGAATGAGGAAAACTGGGGCTTGCGCAAATTGGCTTACCCCATTCAAAAAAAATCGACCGGATTCTATTCGTTGATCGAATTTAAAGGACTTCCGGGTATTATCGCCAAGTTGGAAACCCAATTCCGCCGTGATGAGCGAATCCTTCGTTTTCTGACGTTCCGTCAGGATAAAGATTTTGCAGAATATGCAACTAAGAGAAGAAACAAATCGAAAGAACCTAAAAAGGAGATTTAAATTATGGCAGCAAATAATAATCCCGAAATTCGTTACTTAACTCCTCCTACTGTTGATGTTAAGAAGAAAAAGTATTGCCGATTTAAAAAGAGCGGCATCAAATTCATTGATTACAAAGATCCTGAATTTTTGAAGAAATTTTTGAACGAGCAAGGAAAAATCCTTCCCCGCCGCATTACCGGTACTTCGTTGAAGTTTCAACGCCGTATTGCTCAGGCTGTGAAGCGTGCCCGTCATTTGGCTCTGCTTCCTTATGTAACCGATTTGATGAAATAACGAAAGGAGGAAACACAATGCAAGTTATATTATTAGAAGATGTTAATAACCTTGGATACAAGGACGATATTGTTGCCGTAAAAGACGGTTACGGACGAAATTTTCTGATTCCTCAGAAAAAAGCGATAATCGCTTCCGAATCGGCAAAGAAAGTGTTGGCTGAAAACCTGCGTCAACGCGCTCACAAATTAGAAAAAATCAAGGGCGATGCTCAAACGGTGGCGGCAAAATTAGATGGCGTTTCGCTGACGATTGGCGCCAAAACCAGTTCGACCGGCACGATTTTCGGTTCCGTCAACAACATCCAAATTGCTGAAGAATTGGCGAAAAAAGGATTCGAGATAGACCGTAAGGCCATTATCCTCAAAGATCCGGTAAAAGAAGTCGGTTCTTACAAAGCAACCGTCAAACTTCATAAGGAAATTTTGGTAGAAATTCCGTTTGAAGTGATTTCAGAATAACGACTTTTCGTCGTTGCGAGTAAAGCGAAGCAATCCGGAGTATTGGGTTGCTTCGCTTTTATTTATAAATTCTTGCGAAAGATCGAAACAGTTATAACCGAACAAAAAAAAATTAACATTTAACTTTTTCTCACATTATATATACCTACCTTTGCGTTATTATTTCAAATACATTTACTAAATAATAGATATGAACAAATATTTTTCAATTTCTCTGTTGTTCCTGTTTGTGGGAACTTTTTCCGGTACAGCCCAAGACTCTGTTTTTAATACGGTAAAGACCGAATTAAGCCGGAATTTTGAAGTATTGAGCGATCAACCGATACCGGCTTATTATAGTTTTGTCCGTTTAGACGAGTTGCAATCCATTAGTACGAGTGCAAGTATGGGGCGATTGAAACAAAGTGCAATATTAAATGCTCCCGTGCACATATTGACCGCCTGTGTACGAGTAGGAGATCACACCTTGGATAATTCCCACGAAATACGAGGGTCTGGTCGGGGCAGTTCGCAAGGCGTGAATGTGACAGGCAATTATATTCCTTACGAAACAAACAATCGTTTGTTGAAAAATTTCATTTGGTTGCGGTTAGATGAATTGTATAAAGACGGTATTCAAACCTACGAACAGGTAAAAGCCAATCTGGCGGCCAAAGTAAAACAGGAAGATCAGTCGCCTGATTTTTCCCGTGAACCGGTAGTCAATTATTACGAAAAACCGATTTCATGGACAGAATTGGGTATCGACCCGAAAGTGTGGGAAGAAAAAGTGCGAAAATATTCGGCGGTATTCGACGAAAACGACGATATTCGAGACGGCATTGCCTATTTCTCGGCCGGAATGTCGCGAACGGTTTTTGTGGATACGGAAGGACGGGAAATCGCTCAAAATTCCGTTGGCATACAGTTGTTTATCTCTGCTCATACTATTGCCGACGACGGCATGTATTTGCCTTTGGTGAAGTCGTGGAAAGTGTTTTCGTTGAATGAGTTACCGTCCGATGAGGAAGTAATGCAGATATCTCGTGAAATCAGCGCAACTCTCTCAGATTTGCGGAAAGCACCCGTAGTAGAGTCGTTTACCGGTCCGGCCATTCTTTCTCCGGAAGCGGCAGGCGTGTTTTTTCACGAAATTTTCGGGCATCGAGTCGAAGGTTCCCGTTTGAAACAGGAGAACGATGCTCAAACATTTAAGAAAAAAATAGGAGAAACAGTATTGCCGAAACATCTTTCCGTAACTTTTGATCCAACGCTCCGGCATTATGACAAAATGCCGCTTACCGGTTGTTATGCCTTTGACGATGAAGGCATCCCCGCTCAAAGAGTGGAAGTGGTGAAAAATGGTATCCTGAGAGATTTCCTGATGAGCCGAACACCAATCGATGGACACAAACGAAGCAATGGACACGGGCGAGGCAGCATTGGTAGTGCTCCAGTCTCGCGCCAATCCAATATGCTTATCGAAAGCACTCAACGCCTTTCGGATGATGAATTGATAAAAAGATTGCGGAAAGAGACTATTGCACAAAAAAAGAAATACGCCTATTATTTCAAAGAAGTTTCCGGCGGATTTACCAATACCAGCCGCTATTTGCCTAATTCGTTCAACGTTACCCCGTTGATTGTGTATCGCGTTTATGCGGATGGTCGCCCTAACGAACTTGTTCGGGGCGTAGATATGGTAGGAACACCTTTGGCGATGTTCTCTAAAGTCGAAGCCTGCGGCGAACGTTATGCCGTTTTCAACGGAATGTGCGGAGCGGAGTCCGGATCGCTTCCGGTATCGTGTGTAGCCCCTGCGTTGTTTGTCAAACAAATCGAAACACAAAAACGACCGAAGAATCAAACGCCGCCGATTCTATTACCGAAGCCCGAACAAACGATTCCTGATACTGCATTATCCGACGATGCCGTTATTATGGAAGCGATTAAAAAGGAAGTTGATCGTGGATTGAATAACTTGAAGATGGAAGGATTGCAATCGCCTTTCTTTATCTCGTACAGTATTGGAGACATCCGGCAATTGACAGTTTCCGCATCGCACGGCAGTTTGATACGTTCCGATCTGACTCGCCATCGCGGATCTTCGGCTCGCTTATTGATGGGCGGCTATCAATGTACGGACGAGAATTTTCAGGGAACAAGCGGTAGCGCATCCGGTTACGACGGCTCTCCCACATTGGATAATAATGAACGAGGCATTCGCTATACGGTTTGGAAAGATTTGGATGCAATCTACAAAAGTGCTTCCGAAACGTATGAACAAAAGATAGCCACTATCAAGCAATTGAATATTCCGGAAAAAGACATGGAACTGCCCGACTGGGATAAAACGCCGATTGTACGGTTAAATGGTTTGCCGAGACAAAACTTGGATTTCAATGCCTCGCGTTATGAAGAATACACAAAAGCAGTTTCTGAGGTATTTAACGAGTATCCGGAGATATTAAATTCAAGTCTAATCGTTCAATTGGTCGATGCAACAGTCTATTTTTATAATACCGAGGGAAGTGAATTTATTTATCCCTTGTCGTTTGTGTATGTCGGCAGTTCGGCATCCGGAAAGACGGAAGAGGGAGAAGACCTCGGCGACAGTTTCGAATTTACATACGCCAATACCGACGAATTGCCTTCGGTCGAAAAAATGCAAGCCGAATGTCGCAGGTTAGCCCGTGAACTGATAGAGGAAATTCACGCCCCCAAATTAAAAGATGCGTATTCGGGACCGATTCTGTTTGAAGATTTGGCAGTATCGGCGATGTTTTATGGCTGTTTCTTCGGCGGCAACAATGTTTCTTTGATAGCCGAACGTAAACCATTGACTCCCGACGGTTTCTCCTACGGAGGAAACGGCATTGAAGAGATGATAGGGAAACGGATTACCGCTCGCGAAATTACGATTGAAGACCTTACCGGTACGCCGGAATATCAGGGCATAAAACTCTTGGGTTACGCTCCCATTGATGGACAGGGAGTAGTGCCTCCTGCATCTCTTATTTTGGTTGATAAGGGTGTATTGGTTACCCTGTTGAGCGACCGTGTGCCAACTCCGAAAGTTCCTCATTCCAACGGACACGCTTTATTGGGTCCCTCTTTGGCGAGTGCTGTTAATACCGGAATCGTGCGTTTATCGGACACCCGTACAAAAAATCATGCCGAATTGAAGAAAGAGCTAATGGAACGTGCTAAACAAGAGGGTTACGATTACGCATATATTGTTCGGGAAGTTTCCGGAGCCTATCCCGGCAAGTTGTTCAGAGTAAATCTGTCGGATGGTTCCGAACAGCGGGTACGCTCGGCAGAAATCAACAATTTAGATGACCAAATTTTCAAAAGAATTATTGGCGTTTCCGACAAAGAATTGATATATAATACGATAGCAGGCAACTTGCTCACGACTATCACGCCGAATGCCATTTTATTCGACGACATACAGATTCAGAGCGACCGAATCGATAATTTCAAGAAAGTTCCGTTGGTGCCGGCGAACGAATAATACTGTCGTTAAGGCAATTACAAACAACCTGTTCCAAATCCTGCATTAATGGAAATTTTCTGCACTTTGAAAGGAAAAACCGATTGCAGAAAATCGCTGAAAGTTTTTATGGGCTTATCTATCATCTTATCAATCTTTGCATATTAATGAATCAAATAGACAAATACATCTAATTAGTCGTTCCTTATCATCTCAATAAATCTTTGATTTACAACAAAATACTTAAAAAAAAGATTTTTAAATACTACTGTTTTTTGTATCTTTACGGTCTAAAAACCGGTATATTATGGTAGGAAAATTACCTCAAATAACTCAACGCGAACTGTTTCACCCGATGTTAAAAGATTTCATTGATCCACAACACAAATTGGTACTTTTGGCGGATTCAATAGACTGGCGTCATTTTGAAGAATCATTTGAGCCGTACTACTCCGATAAAGGAGCGCCGAGCGTACCCATTCGGACGATGGTTGGCTGTTTGTTGCTCAAGCATTTGTACAATCTTGGTGATGACAGGATTCCTGAATATTGGGTACGGGATGTTTACTTTCAATATTTTTGTGGGGGTGTATTTTTCGAGCATAAATTCCCGTTTGATCCGAGTGATTTTGTTCATTTTCGCAATCGTGTTGGCGAGGATGGGATTTCGAAGATTTTTTCCTACAGCGTAAAATTACATGGTTCCGAAGTTCCGAAGCAGGCGAAGTTTGTTTTGTCGGACACTACGGTTCAAGAGAACAACACGACCTTCCCAACAGACGCAAAACTGTGTAAGAAAGTGATAGACAAATGCAATGAGATTGCTGAACAAGAAGGAATTAATCAGAGACAGCGTTATACCCGCCAAAGCAAACAACTTGTCAGAGACACCTACAACAGCAAACATCCCAAACGAGCCAAGCAAGCAAAAAAAGCACAAAAACGGCTGAAAACGATAGCCAATAAACAGTTGCGTGAATTATCCCGAAAAATGACCCCGGAACAAAAAACACTTCACCAACACGACCTTGAACTTTACAAGCGAGTGGTAAATCAACAAAAAGATGACAAAGATAAAATCTACAGCATTCACAAACCCTACACAAAATGTATAGCCAAAGGCAAAGCACACAAACAATACGAATTTGGCAATAAAGTAGGAGTAGTAACAGG
>Ga0209628_10000061_pt1 | contig 52200 bp, 45 predicted proteins | sample TergutCu122P4_FD_187285 | JGI IMG/M metagenome (GOLD analysis project Ga0209628, IMG submission 187285) | Cubitermes ugandensis P4 segment gut microbial communities from Kakamega Forest, Kenya - Cu122 P4 (SPAdes) (version 2) | ecosystem: Host-associated > Arthropoda: Insects > Digestive system... | reverse complement strand
TACAGACTTGCCAAACTTTACGGATAGATTTTGAGTTGAACGGGTGGAGTCAGACACAGGGTTTTGCTACTGAGCCGTTATTTTATCATACGCAAAAATATTGTTTAATTGACAAAAGTATGAATTATTTTTGAAAAACAAAATATTTCAAAACAAAAGAAATCAACTGGGGATTTTCTATCTCAATATTGATATTCCCAAAAATCCTTTCTACTTTTGCGTGCCGAAAAATAAAAGCAATCATTAATAAAAAGGGTAAAATGAATGAACTGACAAACGAGATACAACGCCGCCGCACCTTTGCTATCATCAGCCATCCCGATGCGGGGAAAACGACACTGACCGAAAAACTGCTGCTCTTTGGAGGCGCTATCCATGTGGCAGGTGCTGTCAAATCCAATAAAATCCGGAAAACGGCAACTTCCGACTGGATGGAAATCGAAAAACAACGCGGTATTTCTGTAGCGACTTCCGTGATGGGATTCGATTACAACGACTACAAAATCAATATCTTAGACACTCCCGGTCATCAGGATTTTGCGGAAGACACCTATCGTACACTTACAGCAGTGGATAGTGTGATTATTGTTGTGGACATCGCCAAAGGCGTAGAAACCCAAACCCGAAAATTGATGGAAGTCTGCCGGATGCGCAAAACGCCGGTCATGATTTTTGTCAATAAATTAGACCGCGATGGAAAAGACCCGTTCGATCTTTTAGACGAATTGGAACAGGAACTCGGGATTCACGTTCGCCCTTTAAGTTGGCCTATTGAACAGGGCGATCGCTTCAAGGGAGTTTACAATATCTACGAAGGGAAATTAGACCTCTATACACCGAGTAAACAAACCATTACCGAATCGGTAGCGATCGGGGATATTCACAGTCCGGAATTGGAAAAGCAAATTGGCGGCGACTTGGCAGGGAAGTTGCGTGCCGACTTGGAACTCATTCAGGGGGTATATCCGGAATTTGATGTAACCGACTACTTAAAAGGCGACTTAGCCCCTGTTTTTTTCGGTTCGGCTTTGAATAATTTCGGTGTTAAAGAACTGTTAGATTGTTTTGTACAGATTGCTCCATCGCCCCGTCCGGTAGTAGCGGAAGAACGCACGGTACATCCCGACGATCCGTTTTCCGGGTTCATTTTTAAAATCCATGCAAATATGGATCCTAATCATCGGAGTTGTATTGCATTTCTGAAGATTTGCTCCGGGAAATTTGAACGAAACACCAATTACAGGCATATCCGTTTCGATAAGATGATGAGGTTTACGCAAGCCACCGCTTTCATGGCGCAGAAAAAAGAAACGGTCGATGAGGCCTATGCCGGCGACATTATCGGATTGCCCGATACCGGCAACTTCAAAATCGGCGATACGATAACTGCGGGCGAAACCTTGCATTTTAAAGGATTGCCCAGTTTTTCGCCCGAAATGTTTAAATACATCGAAAATGCCGATCCGATGAAAACCAAACAATTAAACAAAGGCATCGAGCAGTTGATGGACGAAGGAGTTGCCCAACTCTTTATCAACCAATACAATGGAAGAAAAATCATCGGAACAGTCGGACAATTACAGTTTGAAGTTATCCAATACCGTTTGCTGCACGAATACGGCGCCTGGTGCAAATGGGAGCCTCTGCATCTCTACAAAGCCTGTTGGATTGAAAGCGATTTTCCGGAAGCGTTGGAAAATTTTAAGAAACGGAAATATCAATACATGGCTTTAGACAAGGAAGGACGCGATGTTTTCTTAGCCGACTCGGGGTATGTGTTGCAAATGGCGCAACAAGATTTTCCGGATATTCGCTTTCATTTCAGGTCGGAGTTCTGACTTCGTTGACGGTTTCGATTTTACGACCGATCCAAGATCCCCCCACAACACAAAATCCCGCCGGTTTCGCCCCGACGGGATTTGTATGTATTCTGCAAGGCCGAAGCCGCACTCCTGATGACCTGCGCCGTAGCGAAAGACGACGCTGCGACGAGCAAGGGTTTTTGCTATAACACTTCTACTTCACACAGCGAACGTTTAACCCATTTCCCTTTCCGATCGAAAAAACGGTAGCCTGCGCAACAGAAAACACACTACATTTTCCATACTCATTCAATTTAATCAATATTTATTTTTCACTCTCAACTTTCAACTATATCACCAGTTCACCCACTGATCTTTCGTATCCGTATCGCCGCCGCTCCAGGGATCGGAAATGATGCTGTTGATCAGTTCAGGCTCCGGCTCCGAACGCACGCAGCGGATAGATAAGCCGAGCGCTCTATTATTGGGGCTAAATACCTCCATGTAAGCATTGGGTATGGGTATAGCGGGGGCAATAGTGGGTTTGGGTATATTGGGTATAGTCATTAAATATGCATTGGGCTGTTTCGCCGAACACGACCAGTATCTTCCTTGGGCGCCGGTTAAGTTGAGATCACCGGCATTTGAGAACGGAGCTGAGTCGCCACCGCCCAAACGTTCTCCTGCAGCGGGGAAGAAGAGGGAGGCTTTTGAGTCGGGATAGTCATTATAAAACAGCATCCCAACATGTGCAATGTTTACATTTCCGGTGGAAACAGAGGAAGCGGTACCGGCTCCGGCCCCCACGCCATTCACAATCTGCCTGCGGTCGAAGAAACCATCGGCATAGTAACCCCAAACGGCATTATCGGTGTTACCGCCGTTATAGTCGAGGCTGGCGGAAAAGAGAGGGATAGTAGAAGAGAAGTTGGAATAACCGCACTCCGGATTTTTCCACAACGAATAACGAAACTCGGAAGCAGCCAAAACAGGCGGGTTGTGGAGCTCCCAGGTATGTGTAACGCCATCACTCGGACGGCGATAACCGGTCGGGCAGGTCTCGTTTGTGATGCCAAGTTGCCTAATGGGATCTGTCCAGTAATCATCCGGTGGAGAAGGTGCAACAGCATCATCCGGAACAGTAGCCCATTGAGCATTGGTTGCAGGTGGGTGTACTTTTGCATTGGTAGATGCATCCCAGGCGTAACGGATGAGATTCAAACTTACAAATTGGAACAAAGCGCCTGCCTGGGTTGGGTAATCGGTAAACGTACTTGCTATAACGCCGCCGGTGGTTTTGCCGTATTCATAAATCTGACGGTTTAATGGTGTAGGTATCGTCAGGTTATAGGGAGAAAAGCGTACTGCGTGGGGCCGGATTGTGCTGTTCAAACCGCCGCCGCCGTAATCGCCGTTTCGCATCACATAATCATCTCCCTCGCCCTGACGAAGGTAGAGCAGATGAGCGGTAGAACCATAGTAAACCGCTACGGTCGCGTAACGGGCAGGAAAAGTCGTGTTGTAGTCGGGATTGTTGGAATATGTCCATTTCGAGGATTTCTTTGGTCCGGCTGTTCCTGTCTTCTGCAAACCGATACGAAGATAAATCTCGCCGGCAGCCACACCGTTAACAGAAGAAGAACCAAGCACCTGATAATTCTCAACAGCCAAACCCGTAGCAGGAATTTTGGCGGATGTAAAACTAACGCCCGGATCGGAAGTTGGTGTCTTGGAAAGAACAACCCCGTCGCCGTCGGCAGGATCCCAACGTCCGTCGTATTCGGTTACAACAGCAAACCAGTTGCCGGTATGAGCAATTCGGATAATCCGTTCGCCTGTTTCGCTTGCACGCCAAAAAGCGCCCACCCAACTGTTGTTAACCGGCTTTGGCACTGTGGTGGGAAGATTCTTCAAGGTGGCTCTTACGGTATAGGATGTGCCGGAAACCAAAGTCCTGTCGAAAGTGGCTGAGCCGGCATAATCATCACCATCGATGGTGATTTTACCAATATTCAAAACCAAGCCCTTGTCGGGATAAACCAATAGGGAAAGAGCAGCGGTCGAATAAACAATCGTGTCGTTAATTCCTCCCCAGCCGCCGGTAACCGAATGACTGATTTCTGCCGATTCTTTTTTGACAGCGGCTCCCGAAAACAATTCCAAATCGGCTTTGCAAGTAACAAGAGATACATTGGCAATGTCGGTGATATTATTTCTTGCTCCTGCCCGATTGACAACCGTAACTCCCGTGATGCGGGAGAACCAGTGTTTCATCGTAATCGTTACGTCGGTGTCGGTGGTAATCAATTTGGTTTCTTTACCGTACAACAAATCCATCGAAGGATTAAGGTCTTCAAGTTTCAAATTATTATTTGTGATACGACTCCCGACCCAACTGTCGAAAGCAGCGGCAGAAGCGGCATCGTAGCAGGCAAAAGACACAAAAGTGTAAGTGTCGCCGGCCGATAACGTAAGATTGTCTTCTACGGTAGTAGTAGCGGCGACAGCAACAATAGTTAGATGACCCGCATACTGTTTCGATGAGTTATAAGCCACTATGTAAACTTTCGTGGGTTTGTCGAAAGGAACAAGTGCGGCACGGGTAGCAGGAACATCCGGCTCAAGCGTAGTTTCCATGAGCAAGCCGTTGCCTAAGTAAGTAACAACCGTTTCAGGCTCTACTGCCTGCGAAGCGCGAATTTCTTCGCCAGCACCATAAGTCGAAGAGGCTATCGTGAAACGAACCGTAACCGGTTCGCCGGAGAGAGGGGCTTTTTCGCAGGAAGAAAGCGAAAGCGTCAAGCCAATCAAAAGTGCAGTGGCTGCAAACAGACTGAGGATATAACGTGATATCAATACATTTTTTGCTGAATTCATAATATTTTCTTTTTTAAACGGCGACACCGCCTTTCAATTTCTATCCAATAAAACACACTACAAATACTGCGCCAAAGCGATCACATTTTTTGCTTTTTCACGGCAAAGGTACAAAAAAGTTTGGAATTTACCGTCTATTCCAAATATATTCATACGGTTTCTTCGGTGGTTTTTTCAAGTTGTCGAGGTCGAATGTTGCATACAAAGCCTGTTCGTGAAACATATTTCTTTCGGCAAAGTGCAACGAATAGATAAATTTTATTTCTACAACACTATTTTTCAAGAAACAAATATAGGCATCCAATCGGTCGTATTGTTTCAATTGATAAGTAGAATTGCCCCAATAAAGCATATTTCCAAACCGGTTGTGCGATATTTGTTGACCGGCTCCCTTGTAAAATGTGTTGAACAATCCCAAACCCTTGTATTCGACTTTTATTTCCGATAAAAAGCCCTGTCGAGGATGCCAGCCGGCATCAGTTCCTCTGTCCTGTTCCAAACCGAGCGCCCAACCGGCATTGATTTCCAATTTTTCAAAACCGGTCTTTTTTGAGAAATCAATTCCCAAGGAAGTCAACAGCAGTCCATTGTCCTGAACAGGCTCCGAAACGTGAGGATTAGCCGATCCTGCAAAATGGTACATATAGCCAAAATGTTGCCCATAAAAAATTCCGTGATTGTACTTTCCCGACCAGCCCATAAAAAAAGTCTCTCGAACAGTGTATGTTTGCCGGCCTGTCCAGTCTAACCAAATATTGAAATAATTGTTTTCATTGTAAAACTCCCAAAAGAATCCGGTCATTGTTGGGCGGTAGTTCCTGATGGAATCCTGAAGAAACATACGAGGATAATTATCCAACAAGGGTTTACGGGGGAATGCGCCCATATAAAAACGAAAAGGTTTTCCATCATATTCATAATAGGCAATAAGATCATAGTAATCTATTGTCTTGTTGCTTCCAAATTCGCGCATAAGGTCGATACCTGCAAAAATACGATGCTTATCGTTAAAATTCACTCCAATTTGCGGGACAAGATGCACTCCAGCCATTGTTCCCGACTCTTCCACCAGACTGCCGTCAAATTCCTCATTGTCGAAAAAAGCATGAACTCCCGCTTTCCACAATAATTCCTGCGAAAAAACGCTCACCGCTGCATGCAGTAAAATTAACAAGATGACACTTTGTTTTTTCATTTTTCGATTTATATTATGATTCTTCGCTTCCAAACTCCATTAAATAGGCTTTGATGAAACCATCCAATTCGCCATCCATCACAGCCCCCACATTGGAAGTCTGGTAATTGGTGCGATGGTCTTTCACTCGTCGATCGTCGAAAACGTAGGAACGGATTTGTGAACCCCATTCGATTTTCTTTTTGCCGGCTTCGATTTTAGCGGAGGCTTTTCGCCGCCGTTCGAGTTCCAGTTCGTATAATTGTGATTTCAACAAACGGATGGCGTTGTCTTTGTTCCCGAATTGCGAACGGGATTCGGTATTTTCGATCACGATTTCTTTGGTTTCGCCGGTATCGGGGTCTTTATAATTGTAGTGCAGACGAACGCCCGTTTCCACTTTGTTGACGTTTTGTCCCCCCGCTCCGCTCGATCGGAAAGTATCCCAACTAATATCGCCCTGATTGACTTCTATTTCAATCGTATCATCCACCAAAGGAACGACCGACACCGAAGAAAAAGAGGTCATGCGTTTGCCCTGTGCGTTGTAAGGAGAAACGCGAACCAAACGATGCACGCCGTTTTCACTCTTCAGATAGCCGAAAGCATAGTCGCCTTCCACTTGCAAGGTAACGGTTTTGATGCCGGCATCGTCGCCATCTAACCAGTTGGTAATGGTTACTTTATATCCTTTGCTATCGCACCATCGACTATACATCCGGTAAAGCATTTCCGCCCAGTCCTGCGCTTCTGTTCCACCTGCACCGGCATTGATTTTTAACACGGCTCCCAAATGATCTTCTTCGAGGCGGAGCATATTTTTTAACTCCAATTTTTCGAGCAAAGAGATAGCGTTCCGATAGGCTTCATCTACTTCTTCTTCCGTAGTGATGCCTTCTTTATTAAAATCGAAAGCCAATTGCAGTTCTTCGATAGCAGATTTTATTTCGTTGTAAGCGGTAATCCAGGATTTGATTTCCTTCACTTTGCGCATTTGTTCTTCGGCGCGTTTCGGATCTTCCCAAAAATCGGGTGCTTGGGTACGCAGTTCTTCTTCTTCTAATTGGATTGTTTTGGCATCGACGTCAAAGGTACCCCCTCAACGCAGCCTTGCGTTCCAATACATCTTGCAATTGGTCTGTTGTAATCATTTATTTATCTATTTAGCGGGTGTAAAGGTACGATTTTTTTTAATTCAATTTTATACGTATTTTTGCGAAAAAATTTAAGATAAGCATGGAAAATGTTAATGCAAAAAAAGATTGGACACCGGCAAATTTCATTCAGTCAACTGTTCAAGAACTTAAATGTCAGTTGAAAGACGACCAGGTAATTTTGGCTCTTTCGGGCGGAGTTGATTCGTCGGTTTGTGCAGTGTTGTTGAATAAAGCCATTGGCGGGAACCTGACCTGTATTTTTGTTGACCACGGTCTTTTACGGAAAAATGAGTTTGAAAAGGTGCAGGAAGATTACAGGCATTTAGGGTTGAACATTATCGGGATAGATGCTAAAGAATATTTTTATCGGGCATTGGCAGGAGAGAAAGACCCCGAAAAGAAACGTAAAATTATCGGAAAAGGTTTTATTGATATTTTTGAACAAGAGGCAAAGAAATTGCAGAATATCAAGTGGTTGGCGCAGGGAACAATTTATCCGGATATTGTTGAGTCGCTTTCGACTACGGGAAAACTTGTCAAATCGCACCACAACGTAGGCGGTCTTCCCGAAAAAATGAATCTAAAATTAGTGGAGCCGTTGAAGTCATTATTCAAAGATGAAGTTCGGCAGGTGGGACGCGAGTTAGGCATGGCGGATCATTTGATTAAACGTCATCCTTTTCCCGGACCGGGCTTGGGTGTGAGGATTTTGGGAGATATTACGCCCGAAAAGGTGCGCATTTTACAGGATGCCGATACTATTTTTATCGACGGGTTGCGTGAATGGGACTTGTACGACGAAGTATGGCAGGCTGCCGTTGTCTTACTGCCGGTGCAATCAGTGGGCGTAACAAACGACGAACGCACTTACGAAAATGCAGTGGCTCTGCGCGCTGTTACTTCTGTCGATGCTATGACCGCCGAATGGGCGCGTCTGCCATCCGATTTTTTGGCACAAATATCGAACGAAATTATCTACAAAGTGCAGGGAATAAACAGGGTAGTGTATGATATCAGTTCTAAACCGCCTGCAACGATTGAATGGGAATGAAAGGAAAATTAATTGTCATCGAGGGCTTGGATGGTTCGGGAAAATCTACTCAAATCGAACTGTTAAGAAAGCGGTTAGATAACGAAGGTATCGAATGTCGTTATATTCATTTTCCGATGTTGAATCAGGGAAGATACGGCGATTTGATTGCCCGATTTTTACGCGGAGAATACGGTGCGGTGCAGGAAGTGCATCCTCAATTAGTAGCTCTGTTGTTTGCTAACGACAGAAAAGAGCATGTAGAAACAATCAACGAATGGTTGAGTAGCGGTTATGTGGTTTTGGCCGATCGTTATGTCAATTCCAATATCGCCTTTCAGTGTGCCAAACTGAAATCTGAAGACGAAAAAGAAAAACTCAAACAATGGATTTTGAATTTTGAATTTAATTACAACCAATTGCCGCTTCCCTGCAAATCGTTTTTCTTAGATGTTTCGTTCGACCACATTGTTCAGTCCCTGTCGAATAACCGCACGGGCAACGACCGAGATTATTTAAACGGGAAAATCGACATTCATGAAGCATCGTTGGTGCTCCAGAAAAACGTATATGACGAATACAAGAAGATGGTTCATGAGCAACCGAATTTTACGGCAATCCCCTGTTGCGATGAACAAGGGAAATTGTTAGCCCCAAGTATGATTAATGAGAAAATTGCCGACCAAATGGCAAACGAAATCATCCGAATGAAACGGTCCGAGTAATCTTCATTTCCGGTGACAGACTTTTTGCAACCGGACAACTGTTGATGGCTCCTTCAATAATTTTCCGTTCTTTGTCGCTATAGTTATTGTGTGGAAATTTGAAATGCACAATAAGTTCCGCAACACGTCGGGGACTATCACCCATCACTTTGGTAGTTTCCACTATTGTACCGTCGATATTAAACGAATGGGTTTGCGTTGCAATGCCTACAATCGTTAATGCACAACTGGCATAAGCTGCAGCAAATAAATCGGTAGGAGAAAAAGATTCGCCTCTTCCGTGATTATCAACAGGTGCATCAGTAATAATTTTATTGCCGGATTGTAAATGTTCCGCTTCCGTGCGCAAGCCTCCCAAATAAGTTGTTCTAATCGTTGCCATAATTTTTTATTTGAATTTAAAGAAAAACAAAGGTAAGCATTTTTTTTTGTTTTATTGTTTCTACCTTTGTCGGATAATTGTGTTTGTATGAAATATATTATCATACTCGGCGATGGCATGGCCGACGAACCGATTCCATCTTTGGGGAATAAAACACCATTGCAAGCTGCAAAAACACCTTGTATGGACGAATTAGCCCGTCGCGGTCGATCCGGAACACTTCGCACAATCCCCGAAGGAATGGCTCCCGGAAGCGAGGTAGCCAATTTGTCGGTATTGGGTTACGATCCGGCAAAAGTGTTGGAGGGGCGCGGTTCGTTAGAGGCAGCGAGTATGGGAATAACTATCGAACCCAATGAATTGGCTTTGCGTTGCAACCTGATTTGCATTGAAAACGGAAAAATCAAAAACCATTCTGCCGGTCATATATCCACAGAAGAGGCAGAAGTTTTGATCCGATACCTCAATGAAAGTTTATCAGACGAAACTGCCCGTTTTTTCTCCGGAGTATCTTACCGGCACCTGTTAAAGATAAAAAACGGCGATAAACTGATTCATTGTACTCCCCCCCACGACGTTACCGGAATGGAATTTAAAAAAGTGCTTATCCAACCGGAAACACACGATGCCAAAACAACAGCCGAGCTTTTGAACACTTTAATCCTTTGGTCGCAGGACGTTTTAGAAAAACATCCAATCAATATACGGCGAAAAGCGGAAGGGAAAGATCCTGCCAACAGCATTTGGCCCTGGTCGCCCGGTTATAAACCTCAAATGCCGCCACTTTCCGAACATTATCCCATTCGTTCGGGAGCCGTAATCTCTGCAGTGGATTTAATCAAAGGGATTGGTGTATATGCCGGTTTGGAAGTGATTGAAGTAGAAGGTGCAACAGGCTTGTACAATACCAACTATGAAGGCAAGGCTGCGGCGGCTTTGAAAGCACTACGAGAAAAAGACTTCGTGTATCTGCACGTGGAAGCCAGCGATGAAGCCGGGCATGAAGGCGATGTAGAACTGAAAATACAAACTATCGAAAACTTAGACAAGCGAATTGTCGAAACCATTCTAAAAGAAACGGATCAATGGGACGAGCCGGTTACCATCGCTCTCCTACCCGACCATCCGACACCCTGTCGCATCAAAACACATACTGCCAACCCTATTCCGTTTGTTATTTATAATCCGGAAAAAGCACCCGATGCAGTAGAGCGATTCGATGAATTTGCCGTTCGACAGGGAGTTTATGGAGAATTAAAAGGAGATGAGTTTATTAAAAATATGTTCAAATGAAACGAGCATGTACAATAATATTAAAAAATGAACATGCGAGTTCCATGTGACCATTAAAAAACAAATTATGCACACATGAAATATTACAGCACCAACAAACAGTCGCCGGAAACGGATTTACAACAGGCAGTTATCAAAGGATTAGCTCCAGATAAAGGACTTTATATGCCGGAGATCATTCCCGTTTTGCCGGACTCGTTTTTCAACAACATCGAAAACCTCTCTTTTCAAGAAATAGCCTTCGAAGTATCTCTTGCATTTTTTGGAGAGGATATGGATAAAATTACTTTGCGAAAGATTGTCGATGATACGCTGAATTTCGATACTCCAATCGTCAAAGTATCGGATTCTGTTTTCGCTTTGGAATTGTTTCACGGACCCACTTTGGCTTTCAAAGATGTGGGTGCTCGTTTTATGGCGCGTCTGTTGGGTTATTTCATTCAAAAACAGGGATTAAGGGATGTAAATGTATTGGTGGCTACTTCCGGTGATACCGGAAGTGCTGTGGCAAATGGCTTTTTGGGCGTTCCCTGCATTCGGGTATATGTATTGTATCCGAAGGGAAAAGTCAGTCCGATTCAGGAATGTCAGTTTACCACTTTGGGACAAAACATCACAGCATTGGAAATTGATGGCACTTTCGACGATTGTCAGACTTTGGTCAAATCCGCCTTTATGGATTCGGAACTGAACGAGCGAATGAATCTCACTTCCGCCAATTCGATCAACGTGGCGCGTTTCTTGCCTCAAGCCTTTTATTATTTTCATGCTTATGCTCAATTGAAAAAACAAAATATCCAAGACAATCTTGTTTTTTGCGTTCCAAGCGGCAATTTCGGAAATGCAACCGCCGGATTGATTGCCTGCCGAATGGGATTGCCGGTCAAGCATTTCATTGCTGCCAACAATAAAAACGATGTATTTTTACAATACTTGCTTACCGGATTATATAATCCTCGACCTTCGGTACGGACTTTGGCTAACGCAATGGATGTGGGCGACCCAAGTAATTTTGCCCGAGTGTTGGATTTATACGGACACAGTCACGAAGCAATCACGCAATTCGTTTCCGGCTTTCGTTGCGACGACGATGCTATTCGCCACACAGTAAAAACTTGTTACGAAACTACCGGTTATCTGCTGGATCCTCATGGCGCTTGCGGCTATTTGGCATTGATCGAAAAATTGCAGGCAGGCGAAACAGGCGTTTTTTTAGAAACGGCTCATCCGGCCAAATTCAAAGAGACAATCGATTCAATTCTTGGAACAGACATTGAGATTCCCAACCGATTGCAGGCATTTATGCACGGTAAGAAACAAAGCGTTGAGTTGAGTAAAGATTTTGGGGAGTTTAAAAATTATCTACTAAACTTGTAAATTATGGTTGGAACATTAGTCAATACCGGTGCTGTTATTGTAGGGGCTTCGATTGGATTGATATTCAAGAAAGTCCTTCCGGAAAAATATCAAACTATTTATTTTCAAGCAGTGGGTTTGTTTACTTTGTTGCTTGGCGTCAAAATGTCGTTGGATATGTCGAGCAGCACGGCACTGTTGGTAGTCCTTAGTCTTGTGCTGGGCGGACTTGTTGGCGTGGCACTAAAACTTGACCAAAAAACGGACAATTTGGGCAATTGGATTAAAACCAAAACAGGTTTTAAAAACGATAAATTTACCGAAGGACTGATAACGGCATTTCTTCTTTTCTGTATGGGAGCAATGACTATTACAGGAGCCATAACAGAAGGCTTAACCGGAGAAACTTCGGATATACTGCTTACCAAATCAATTATGGACTTCTTTTCTTCCATTATGCTGGCTTCGGCACTGGGAATAGGGGTTTTATTTTCGGCCATTCCTCTGTTGTTGTTTCAAGGAGGAATCACCTTATTAGCCTCCCTGTTTGGAAAAAGTATTCCCGATGCAATTATTGCGGAAATGATTGTAGTAGCAGGGATTATTCTTATTGGGCTTGGCATTAATTTATTGGATATAAAGAAAATAAAAATAATCAACCTCCTGCCTTCTTTGTTATTTATCATTCTTTTTGTGTGGTTGAAAATGATTTGGGTGTAAAACTTATTAATTTTTAATATAATGTCATTACAATGCGGTATAGTGGGTATTACCAATGTCGGTAAATCCACCCTTTTTAACTGCCTTTCCAATGTGAAGGCACAGGCGGCCAATTTTCCTTTTAGCACAACAGGATTGAATGTCGGTGTAATTACTGTTCCCGACGAACGCCTGAATAAATTGGCTGAATTAGTTCGTCCTCAAAAGGTTGTACCTACAACGGTAGAAATCGTAGATATTTCCGGTCTGGTAAAAGGTTCCGGCAAAGGGGAGGGATTGGGTAACAAATTTTTAGCGAATATTCGAGAAACCGACGCCATATTGCATGTACTGCGCTGTTTCGACGACGACAATGTAACGCATGTCGATGGATCGGTCGATCCGGTACGCGACAAGGAAACTATCGATTTTGAATTGCTGTTGAAAGACATGGAAACCATCGAATCGCGTATCAACAAAGTACAAAAGCAGGCGCAAACCGGAGGCGACAAGCAAGCGCAATTTCAATGGGGCGTATTGCTGAAACTTCAGGAGGCATTGGAACAGGGGAAATTTGCCCGAACGGTACCGTTCGATACGAAAGACGAACAAAAGTTTGCCCACGATCTTTTTCTGTTAACCAGCAAACCGGTACTTTATGTTTGTAATGTGGACGAAGCCTCCGCTGTTTCCGGCAATTCATACACCGAAAAAGTTCGGGAAGCTATTCAAAACGAAGGTTCTGAGATGTTGATTGTCGCCGCCAAAATAGAATCCGAAATAGCGGAATTGGATACTTATGAGGAACGCGAAATGTTTCTTTCCGAATTGGGATTGACAGAGTCCGGAACCAATCGCGTGATTAAAGCTGCCTATCGGTTATTGAATTTAGAAACTTTCCTGACGGCCGGTCCGAAAGAAGTCCGCGCATGGACTTACCGGAAAGGCAGTAAAGCACCTCAGTGTGCAGGCGTTATCCACAGCGATTTGGAAAAGGGCTTTATTCGTGCCGAAGTTATCAAATATGACGATTATGTGGCGCTTGGTTCGGAAAATGCCTGCAAAGAAGCCGGAAAAATGAGCGTCGAAGGGAAAGAGTATGTAGTGCAGGATGGAGATGTAATGCATTTTCGGTTTAATGTGTAAAATAAACCCGCACGAAAACCGTTTTAATTGCATGAACAAATCAATCATTCTTCTCATCGTTTTGCTGCTGGCATCTTATGCCTGTAACGATGGTTTCGATAATTATTCGACAAATCCGAACGATTTATTGACTTTTTCGACCGATACGGTAGCGTTCGACACCATTATTTCGACAATCAATACCCCTTACAGGCTGTTTAAGGTGTATAATAAAAATTCTAAAGATTTATTGATTGCTTCTGTGGATTTGAAAAACGGATCCGACAGTCCGTTCAAAATCAATGTGGACGGGCAGGCTGGCATCAGTTTTCAAAATATTGAAATCCGAGCCAACGATAGCATTTATGTTTTTGTGGATGCCAAACCATTGGAAAACAATTCCGACGAACCGGTGTATTTGACCGATTATGTGGTTTTTATGACTAATGGCATTGAACAGAAAATTTTAATAGAGGCCTCTGCGCAAGATGCGGTAATATGGAAAGGAATGACTTTTCATTCCAATGCAACACTGAGCGGACAAAAACCGTTTGTCGTTTATGATAGTTTAGTTATCGAAGAAGGGGTTACTTTGAAAGTTGATGAAGGCGTCCGGTTTTATATGCACGGCAATGCCGAAATCATCGTGAAAGGGTGTTTGAAAATCAAAGGGACATTAGAGAATCCGGTACTCATTCGAGGCGACCGTTTCGATTATTTTATAAATATTCCGTACGACTTAGTCCCTGGTCAGTGGGGAGGTATTCGTTTTGAATCAAATAGTTACGATAACCACTTGGAATATGTTTTTATCCGAAACGGGAAATACGGTTTGGATTTCGAATTATCGGACACTTCACAGCAAAAAATGAAAATGAAAAACGTGGTAATGACTAATTTCAAAGGTGTTTTGCTGAATGCCGTCAATTGCCGTATCGAAGCCAAAAATTGCGAATTTACAAATGCACGAAATACTCTTTTGAATTTAACCGGCGGTATTTATAACTTTACCCATTGTACGATAGCCAACTTTTATATGAGCAGTATGGAGTTGGGTTGGGGTAACTCCGGCAATGAAACGATTCGCTTGATGAGCAGTTATTGGAACGAAAAAACAGAAACGACCGAATACTATCCCATACAGGCTCGTTTTTATAACTCCATTATTTGGGGGAAAGGAAGAGGATCGGATATTGCATTTGAGCCGGTCGATAAAGCGGAGATTGCTTCGTTCTTTCAAAATTGCGTGATACCTAATCCGGATGTAAGCAACGACGATCCCAACGATCCGGATGCACAGGCAGTTCGCTGCCTGATTGGTGAAGATCCAAAATTTAAGTGCATCAATCCCAATGATTTTAGATACGATTTCCGTTTGGATTCTCTTTCTCCGGCGCGAAATGTTGCAGACATTCAAATAGCCGAAAAACTTCCCAAAGATATCAACGGCATCGACCGATTTATGGATGAAGGTCCGGATATCGGAGGATACGAATTTTTTTCCGCCGATTAATCACAAGACCCCTTTCAGAAGTTTGAGGCATTATTTAGTGCATCGAATTTCCCCGCCGCTGAAGATCGCTTCCAGTTCCAAAATCACTGTTTTACCCTTGTCGATTCCACTGTTTTGAGGACGATTATCGACAAATCCGCCGAAAACACCTGTTTTTTGTATAAATATATTCCAGTCGTTCGGAACATAAAGAATAACTCCGCTGAAAACCGCCGATACCTTGATACGTGCTGTTCCTTCAAATTCTTCCGACAATTCCGTTTGCGACAAATCCAACTCAACATTGCTGAAAACGGCTTCGATTTTGGCATTGCACAGTTTCCCAAAATTCCATTTTTCTTTAGAACCGCTGAACACGTATTCCCGTTTAACATATTCTTTGCTGTCGATGGTCGTTTTGTTGAACAATTCCCTTTTGCAATCGTATTCCTTCCATTCGGAATAATGGACAGAACAGCATCTCCCTCTTTTTCGGGTAGTTACCTGAATGATAACGAAAAGTCCGAGTGCAATAACCAAGGCGGGAACCAATATGTTGCCCAAAGGAACGATCATGATCTTAGTCAATAAAAAGACAGTTCCAACCAATATTAAGATCACTCCGAAATTCTTGTTATCTGTTTTCCGGTCGAATAAAAAGATGGCTCCAAGTGCAATCAGCAACGACTGCCAGGAAAAAACCCAATCAAAGATGTTGTTCGGGATATATTCCAAATTTCGAAACAACAGAAAAATTCCCAACATCACAATAATAACTCCAAAAGCAATTTTTTTCATCTGTATATAAATTTATAAGTGTTCTTTAAAAATCCGGCAGCAAAGTTAACATAAAATCCCCTAACTATACACAAACAAATAAAAATTACATTCAAAATTTATAGGGGAAACTTACAATAAAATTATGAGAAATAAACTACTTTTGTTGTCTAAACAATGAACAATACAATGCAAACCATTCATATTTCCTCATTGGACGCGCTTCCGGGTGCAGCTAACGAATTTGTCGCTGCTATGGGCAACCGTACGGTTTTCGCTTTCCGTGGAAAAATGGGAGCGGGGAAAACCACGTTTATCAAGGCTGTATGCGGGGTTTTGGGAGTTACCGATGTTATCAACAGTCCTACTTTTGCCATTGTCAACGAATATCGGTCGGACACAACTGCTGAGCTCATTTATCATTTCGATTTTTACCGAATCAATCAAATCGACGAAGCTTACCGGATTGGAACGGAAGATTATTTTTCCAGCGGTGCTTTGTGTTTTATTGAGTGGCCCGAAAAAATCGAACCCTTACTTCCTCCCGATACGGTATTTGTAAACATAGAAGAATTCTCGGATGGGAGTCGGGAACTGGCATTTTTCATCGCAGATTGAAAAATCATTCAGAGATTGCGGGTCAGGTTCGTGATGACAATTTGTTAGGGACATTCAGCAAATAAAAAACAAATCCCAACCGATTCATTTTGAATTGATTGGGATTTTCATTATCTTTGTGATGTCCCCGAAAATACGGATTAGCAGCCAAAATCGGGGTAATCTAACCCAAAAGATATGCGCAGGGTACGAAAAATTTCCGAGATTCAACCTACGATTGGTTTCACAGAGTTTGATATTTATCAAGATTACCGTCAAAGTTTTCTCGTCAGTGAATTAGGCAAGATTTATGGATTGTTTCCTTTTGTCTCTTTGTCAAAAGCATTAGGTCTTAAAGAAAACTCTTTAGGTTTACTCCTGAAGGCAAAATAGCGTCAATGCTATTGAAGTCCTACACCGGTCTTTCAGACAAAGATTTGATAGAGCAACTGAATGCCAAAATGGACTTTAGTATCTTCGCCATTGCGTTCAATATTTGGAAAACTGTACAATAAAACCCGGAAAAACTCTAAAAACAGGGTGAAATCATCTTGTTGGAATAAAAATAGGTTTGTTTTGCTTTTTATTCTGATTTACATCCGAAAAAAATCCGTTACTAAGGATTTGTTCCTTACACTCCAGCGTTATGCCGCTTAATACCCATGCATCAAAAAATAGAGACTGACTTGCTTTAAAGACAACCTCTTAGATTATTTTTTGTACTACTATCGTATATTTGCGGCTCAAATCGTATCATTTTTATTGAAAATAATTTTGTTGTTTAGTATCATTATCGTATATTTGCGGCTCAAATCGTATTGTAAAATTTGTACGGTATGGAAAATAACATATTTAATTTCAGACTAAATGTTGATTGGAAACTGATAAATTTAATCAGCGTGATAGACCGCTTCGACTCGCAATGGACTGCGATTGAACGGAGAGAAAGACAAAGTTTAAAGCAGTTGAAATCGATTGCTACTGTGCGTAGTGTAGGTGCGTCAAATCGTATTGAAGGCAACCGAATGACCAACGAGGAAATTGATGTTTTGCTGAAAAACATTGACATTACGAAACTTACGGATAGAGATTCACAGGAAGTCGTTGGCTATTTCGATGTACTTGATTTGATTTCGGAAAGTTATGAAAATATCACCGTTACCGAAAACAATATCAAAAGTTTGCACAATTCGTTGATGAAATACAACACAAAAGACGAGTGGCACAAAGGCGATTATAAAAGGCATAGCAATGCAGTGGAAGCCACTTTTGTTGACGGAACTCGACAAATAATTTTTCAAACCACCGAAGCAGGCTTTGCTACCGAAGACGCTATTAGGCAGTTAATTGATTGGTACAATTCTGAAAAAGAGGTACATACTTTGATGAAATGTGCAGCATTTGTGTATGAATTTTTGAGCATACACCCATTTCAAGACGGAAACGGTCGGTTGAGTCGCTTGCTTTCTTCGCTTTTATTATTGAAAAACGGTTATAAATGGATTCAATATGTGAGTTTTGAACACGAAATTGAAAGTCGAAAATCAGAATATTATCAAGCGTTGCGAGCGTGTCAGGCACAACGGCCAAATGAAGATATTACAATTTGGATTGACTTTTTTCTGAATGCTTTGTGTAATATTCAAACGCAACTAATGAAAAAACTTGAACAAAGTGGCATAGAAACACAACTTTCGCCTCGTGAAAAAGCAATTTTGACAATCATTCAAAATTATTCGGGCATAAAATCCAGCGAAGTTGCCGAGAAATTGGCAATTCCAAATCCAACCGTAAAAAGGATTTTATCCAACTTACAAAGTAAAGGAATGATTGAGAAACAAGGAAATGGTCGAAGTACGGTTTATTTAGTGAAAGTGAGATGAAAAACAAAACACAAGCACCAACGGGCAGTTTCGCCACCACGAAGAAAACAGGATTACTTGTCATCTTTCTTTGCCTGTTTGGTAAACTAAATGCTCAAACGGATTACCGTCCCGGATACATCCTTACACTATCCTCTGTTTTGGATAGAATTTTCACGCCTTTTAAGGTAGATAAGAACCCCAAACAACTCGATACTATCGAATTTTGCGGATTGTATTTAATAACTACTGTTTCCATAAATCTGTTTATTATTTTACAAAGATATGAAAAATGAAATTAAAAACCCTTACATGAGTTTGATATTTTGCATACTAACCTCCACATTAACAAATCCTCTATAACCGTTTCAAAACTCCTGCGCCGCCAATCGTTTGTAACTATTATAACGCCATTCCGCATTTTTCTGAGTTTCTTTGAACAGTTCTTTCGCTGTTTCCGGATATTGTTTCATCAAAGATGCAAAACGCACTTCGTTTTTCAGAAAATCCTGAAACTTCGACCAGTCCGGCTCTTTGCTGTCTAACTGGAACGGATTTTCCCCTTCGGCTTCCAAACGTGGATCAAAACGCCACAAATGCCAATAACCACATTCAACAGCCTCTTTTTGTTCGGCTTGGGCTTTACCCATGCCAGCCTTTAAACCGTGATTGATACAGGGCGAATAAGCAATAACGATGGATGGGCCATCGTAGGCTTCGGCTTCTCTGATGGCTTTCAAGGTTTGCGCCTGATTAGCACCCATCGCAATTTGTGCCACATATACATAGCCGTAGGTGGTTGCAATCATTCCTAAGTCTTTTTTGCGAATACGCTTACCGGCTGCTGCAAATTTAGCCACCGCACCCAACGGAGTGGACTTGGACGATTGCCCGCCGGTGTTGGAATAGACTTCGGTATCCACTACCAAAATATTTACATTCTGACCGGAAGCGATAACGTGGTCCAATCCGCCAAAGCCAATATCGTAAGCCCAGCCATCGCCGCCAATAATCCATTGCGAACGTTTTACCAAATAATGCGATAATTCGGTCAACTGTTTACAGATGTCGCAATTGCAAACTTTTATCAATAGAAGAAGTTTGCCGGTTACTTCACGGGTTTTTGTATAATTGTTTCGATTGTCGATCCATTCCTGAAACAGGGTTTTCATTGTATCGGAACAACAGGTACAGGACAAACCTTCTTTCATCAAGCGCTCAATACGGTCGCGCATTTTTTCAGTCGCAACTTTCATTCCCATGCCGTATTCGGCATTGTCTTCAAACAGGGAGTTTGCCCATGCAGGGCCGCAACCTTCTTCGTTTTTGGTGTAAGGGGTAGATGGAGCGGAACCGGAATAGATGGATGTGCAACCCGTAGCATTTGCCACCATTTGATGATCGCCGAACAATTGCGAAATCAGTTTGATATAAGGCGTTTCGCCGCAACCCGAACAGGCACCTGAAAACTCAAACAGCGGAGTTGCAAGTTGTGAATTTTTTACGTTCAGGGACACATCGACCAAATGTTGTTTCGATTTTACTTCTTTTATGCAAAAATTCCAATTATTTTGTTCTGCATACGTTTCTTTGATAGCCGCCATTTCCAAGGCTCTGCCATTTTTGTTACCCGGACAAACATCGGAACAGTTGCCGCAACCCATACAATCCAATATGTCCACCTGTATCCGGTAAGTCATACCCTCGAATTGTTTCCCGTTGGCTTTCAATGTTCTCAAACCGGAAGGCATCTTGTCTTGCTCGTCGGCATCCAACACAAAGGGGCGGATGGCCGCGTGAGGACAAACATAAGCGCACTGATTACATTGGATACAATTGTCAGGATTCCAAACCGGAACGTGACTTGCCACGCCTCGCTTTTCATAAGAGGCTGTTCCTTGCATCCACGTACCGTCTTCGCGACCGGTAAAAGCGGAAACAGGCAAATCATCGCCTTTTTGTGCATTGACCGGACGAACAATTTTGGAAATAAATTCCGGAATATTCGCATCGGCTTTTTCATCTTCCAATGAGATATTCGCCCAATCGGCAGGAACTTCCACCTTGACGACTTCGCCGCCCCGATCGACCGCTGCATTGTTTTTATTTACAACATCCTCTCCCTTATTGCCGTACGATTTCACAATGAACTTTTTCATTTGTTCTACTGCCAAATCGTAGGGGATGACGCCGGTAATTTTGAAAAATGCCGATTGCAAAATGGTATTGGTACGATTGCCCAGACCGACTTCTTCGGCGATACCGGTGGCATTGATGATGTAGAAATTAATATCGTTCCTTGCCAAATATTTCTTCACATTATCAGGAAGATTTTCCCTTACCTGTTGCTCATTCCAAATGGTATTTAACAGAAATGTTCCGTTCTTTTTCAATCCTTTGGTTACGTCGTACAAACGCAAATAAGCCTGTACGTGGCAGGCCACAAAGTCGGGGGTATTCACTAAATAAGTCGAGCGGATAGGCTTGTCGCCAAAACGCAAATGCGAGCAGGTAAAACCGCCCGATTTTTTGGAGTCGTAAGCGAAATACGCTTGACAGTATTTATCAGTATTGTCGCCAATAATTTTAATAGAATTTTTATTTGCCCCTACCGTTCCATCGGCACCCAAACCATAGAATTTGGCTTCGTAAGAACCTCCTTCAAAAGATAATTCTTCTTTTTTAGGGAGCGAAGTAAAAGTGATATCATCGACAATTCCGATAGTGAACCCATTTTTCGGAGTTGGCAAAGAAAGATTTTCATAAACCGAAAGAATTTGAGCAGGAGTGGTATCCTTGGAAGATAAGCCGTAGCGACCACCAACAATAATTGGTCTGTTACAGCAATGACAATCTTCGCAATCACATTTTCCACCGTTTTTGCAATCACAATCCGGGCAATTGCAGGAACGTTGTGCAAAAGCCTCAACTACATCCATGTAAAGCGGTTCGCCGCTTGCGCCCGGCTCTTTGGTACGATCGAGAACAGCGATTCGTTTTACCGTTTCGGGGATAGCCTTGCCTAAATGTTTCACTGAGAACGGACGATACAAATGCACTGCCACCAATCCTGTTTTTTCTCCCTTTCCGTTCAAATAGTCGATTGTTTCACGAATAGTCTCCGTAACGGATCCCATTGCGATAATTACACGGTTGGCATCCGGTGCTCCGTAATAGTCAAACAGATTGTATTTACGTCCTGTCAGTGCATTTATTTGGTTTATATAATTCTCTACAATATCCACCACCCGATTGTAGTAAACATTAGATGCTTCGCGTGCTTGAAAATAAATATCCGGATTTTGGGCTGTTCCTCGAGCCACCGGATTTTCCGGATTCAATGCTCGCCGGCGGAAAGCCATCAATGCTTCACAATCAAGTAGCGGAGACAAATCTTCGGTTTCCAAAGCTTCGATTTTCTGAACTTCGTGCGAAGTACGGAATCCGTCGAAGAAGTGCACAAACGGCACACGCGATTTAATTGCCGACAGGTGAGCGACCGCTGCCAGGTCCATCACTTCCTGTACCGAACCGGTAGCAAACATTGCGCATCCGGTTTGGCGAACCGCCATCACATCCTGATGATCACCGAAAATCGAGAGAGCGTGCGAAGCAATGGCACGCGCCGACACATGATAAACGCCCGGAAGTAATTCTCCGGCTACTTTGTACATATTGGGAATCATCAAGAGTAATCCTTGTGATGCTGTAAACGTTGTTGAGAGTGCTCCTGCCTGCAGTGCGCCGTGCATGGCCCCAGCTGCGCCGGCTTCCGACTGCATTTCGTCCACACGGACGGTCTCTCCGAAGATATTTTTTCGTCCGGCAGCCGCCCATTCGTCCACATATTCTGCCATAGTCGATGAGGGCGTAATAGGATAAATCGATGCCGTTTCACTAAACATATAGGCAATATGGGCTGCGGCTTGATTTCCGTCACAGGTTAGAAACTTCTTTTGTTTTGTCATAATCATTCGAAAATTGTTCAATTCTTTTTGCCAAGTGGAGCTGGAGGGACTCGAACCCTCGTCCAAACGAGGAACTAATCTGCTTTCTACATGCTTATTTTCGTTTCGATTTTCGATTCAACATCCGGACGAAACTACCTGTTGGTTGAACTTAGTCTCTTTGTTTCATCCGAAGGCCGAGACTTCCTTCCGACTATCTCCGATATTGCTGCACCACCTGTTCGGATCGCTTCGAAGCCACAGCTCCGGGTGATGTCTCGTTCCGGCTCCTTGAGCAGGAATGATGCTTAAGATTTACTATGCTTCAATCAAGCAGCGAGAGCGTAAGTATTTTCGCCAATTAATTTTTATCATCCGTGATTAAAGTGCCGGACAACGACGCACTGCATGCTTACAAACCACTTCTACCCGCTGTCAAAACCGGTCAACCCCATGATTTGTGGACACAAAGGTACGGAAATTTATCGGAATATGCAAAAAGGCGCATGACGCTTACCGTCTCTTTTGATTTCGATGCCCGTTTACACATCATATTGGCAATAAAAAAAGGTTGTCCTCACGACAACCCATTTTCATTAGTTAACCTTAAATCTAATACCATGAAAAACACGGTGCAAAGGTATGAATTTTCATGTTATAAAACATGGCTCTTTGACGTATTTTAAGAAAGTTTAACCATTTTGTGGGGCGAGCCTGGTTTTTTGTTGATGTAATTCTTCGTAAATTTTCAGGCAAGCCCACGCATCCAACGCGGCATATTGCTTTTGAGAATGGGTAAGTGTATCCGCATCCCAATTCGTCAGCCGTTGACCTTTGGATATTTTTTTTTGAAAGAGCAGTGCATATATTTTCTGTAAACTGATGTCTTCGATATCGTAATTTTTAACTATTTTCTGCAGGTCGATAAATCCTTTCGGGGTAAATTTCATGCGTCGGCTCATGCTGTGAAAATCATCTTGCAACGATAACCCGATTTTCAGTACGTCGGGATTGGAAAGCAACCCAATCAACGCCGGTGGAAATCCGATAATGTTTGTGCGGAAGAGGAAACAAGTGTTGTCGGTAGTCAATTGAATGAGGGAAACACCATGAGTGTTCCCTCTTTTGAATGTGGGGCGGGTTTCCGTATCGAACCCCAATATTTTAAAACCGAGCAGATATCTTACAACTTCCTCACATTTGTCGATGGTTACGACTTCCACTATCCGACCGTTAAAAACTTCCGCCGGGTATGTTGCGATGTCTTCTTTTGTAATTGTTTTCCCCAAAATGCCTGTCTTATTCGATATTCGATTTATATTTTATGAAATGCAATGCCCGTAAAGCATTGACCAATCTTTGTCCCCAATATTTCTTAAAATTTTCGACACACAGCAGCAAGGAGTCGTTCATCGTTTCTTTTTGTCCGTTTTTGAAAACAGCGATAAAATTCCCTAAATCCTGATAGATATCAGCTAAATTTTCCGAAATTTTAACGGCTACCGGCGAGTCGCTGAGTTTGATATCCGGATGAAACGTTTCGAGATACAAATCGTCGTCGCCCAGCAGTTCACTGATATTGTATTCGATTTGTTTGTACAAATTTTCATTCACTTTCACTTCCAAATCCGATTCGTAATCCTCCGGAATTGGGGGAATAATAGATGCCTTGATATACAACAGAGGTAATACTTTGGTCATATTATCGACGAAAGTCTTTTTATCACTTTCCTTAGTTTTTTCGACGAACACGCAGTATTCCAACGCTACGCGGGCAAAGTCGATAGTATATTGTGAGAAGACAATTTCCTCCATAGTGGAATAAAATTAAGAAATATTTTTGAAAGCGAGCGCATACAGTTTCATTTGTCTCAACATAGAAACCAAGCCATTGGATCGGGTAGGGGAGAGGTGTTCTTTCAATCCGACGGCTTCGGTGAAGTACAAATCGGCTGAAAGAATTTCGTCCGGCGTATGACCGGAAAGAACTTTGATTAGCAAAGAAATGATTCCTTTTACAATCACCGCATCGCTGTCGCCTTGAAAGACAACATTTCCGTCTTCGTAATCGGCTTGCAACCACACGCGGCTTTGACAGCCTTCGATTAAATTTTTGGAAGTTTTATATTGAGCATCCAAAGGAGGCAGCTCATTTCCCATCTCGATCAGGAGGGCGTATTTATCCATCCAATCGTCGAAAACAGAAAACTCGTCTATTATTTCGTTTTGTATCTGATTGATTGCTTTATTTCCCATCATTATAAACCATATAAAGCACCGTTTGCCCTACGGCTTTTAGTGTTTCTTTACTGACGTTATCCATCGTATCGTTCAATGTGTGCCAATAAGTGCCGAATCCGTTAACGGAATAAGGATCGTAATGGACAATGTTGATACAGGGAATTTTACGATGAGTAAAAACTTCTATATGATCGTCCACAATAGCACCTCCTCGTTGATTGATGAAAAAGTCGCCGTAACCCAAAGCGTGCGCCGTTTCCCATACTCGATTGACAAGCCTTGCATCGTATTGCATGGAATAATATTCTTTATAGAATCGAGCATCAGGCGCACCGACCATATCCAACAAAATACCGTATTTTGCTTCATAATTCGGGATATGCGGATTTTGCGCCCAATATTTTGACCCCAGACACCAACCGGTACTGCCATATTTCGTCTGTTCAAAAACGGGAGTTCCCCAATCTTCCGCATCGAACAGAATAATGTCGATGCCTGTATTTGGCGGTGCCATTCCAGTTTGGCGGGCAATCTCCAATAATACGCCCGAAGCTCCGGCTCCGTCGTTTGCTCCGTTGATCGGTTTTCGATGGTTAGCCGGATCAGTATCCTGATCGGCAAAAGGCCGGGTATCCCAATGGGCGCACAACAAAATACGCCGGTTATTATCAGGATCGAACGAAGCGATAATGTTCTTTGCTTTAATTGGTTGGTTATTGTACAAATAAAGCGTTGCTTCCTGTTCGATGACTTCCGCTCCGAAACGCCGGAGTTCGGTAGCTAAGTAATTGCCGCAATTTATGTGTGCGGAAGTGTTGGGTACACGCGGTCCGAAGGCAACCTGATTGGCAGTGTACCGGTAAGCACTGTCGGCGTTAAATTCCGGAACAATTGTTCTTTCATTAAGGGTCGTTTGTTGCGCTGTTTGTTTACAGGACGATCCGACGATTAATAGAAAAAACAGAATCGTTACAAGATTTTTCATCTCATTATTTGCCGTTTACTACATCCAGCACCCGCATCAAATTACCACCCCATATTTTACCAATCTCTTCTTGCGAATATCCTCGACGCAAAAGTTCCATGGTGATTTTTGGCAAGTCGCTTACGTCTTTTACTCCGGAAATACCGCCGCCGCCGTCGAAATCGGAGCCGATACCCACATAGTCAATTCCGGCATTTTTTACTACATAATCAATGTGATCGACGGCATCTTGTATCGTTGCTTTTCCGTCTTTTCGGAGGAAAGAAGAATAAAGACAGATTTGAATAACTCCGCCTTTCTCGATGATGGCGCGCATTAATGGGTCGGAAATGTTTCGAGGATGATCGCACAGGGCTTTTACCGACGAATGGGAGGCTATGACCGGATGACGGCTCAGTTCAACAGCATCGAACGAAGATTTTTCGGAAGTATGGGAAATATCGACCATAATACCTGTCCGATTCATTTCCCGTATAACTTCTTTGCCGAATGCACTTAATCCATTGTGTTCCGACTTGGATTTTGAAGCGGAATCGCAGATATCGGTATCTCCATTATGCGATAGCGTGATGTATTTTACCCCCAAATCGGCGAATTTTTGAACGTTCCGGACATCTTTTCCGATGCCATAACCGTTTTCGATTCCGATAAAAATAGCCTTTTTCCCTTCCGCTTTCAATCGTTTCAAATCGCTGAATGATTGTGCAATACCGGCTGTTTCTCTATTCATCTCAACTTGTCGGATAATTTCCCGGATAATGGATTCCGTTTTTTCTACAGTTTTTTGCAGAGTTTGTTCATCGCGTGCGCCCTGTCTCAAGTAAGCTGCCATAAATATGGCATCCAAAAGACCTTCCTGCATTTTGGGAATATCCACTTTGAGGCTATAAGGCACCCGAATGTCTTCTCCCTCATCCAAATCTTCCAAATTCAGGATAAACCCCGGATTGACTTTTCCGATATCAATGCCATATCCAAAATACAAAGGTGTATCACAGTGGCTGTCAACGGAACATATTTTCGCGTGAATGTCTTTTGCTATTCGGTACAATTCGTAGTCGTTCATCATTATTTACCATATTTTTGGAATTCCTGTGGAAGTTCCGGTAGTCGTTCCGGCCACTATGTCCATTACCCGCATCAAATTACCACCCCATATTTTAGCAATCTCTTCTTTCGAATATCCCTGATTCATAAGTTCTGCGGTAATATTCGCCAGTTCGCTTGCATCGTTTGCGCCGGATATACCGCCGCCGCCGTCGAAGTCGGATCCGATACCCACATGATCGATGCCGACGGTTTGAACTATGTGATTAATATGCGCAACAGCATCTTTTACGGTTGCAGTTCCGCTGCTTTTGAGAAAACCGCTCAAAAGACAAACTTGAACGACACCGCCTTTTTTAGCGATGGCTTTCATCAAATTATCGGAAATGTTTCGAGAATTGTTGCATAAGGCCTTTGCCGACGAATGGGAAGCTATGATCGGGTGTTTACTAAGTTCCACAGCATCGAGCGAAGATTTTTCGGAAGCATGAGAAATATCGATCATAATACCCAGTCGATCCATTTCCTTTATGACTTCCTTTCCAAACGCACTCACCCCATTGTGTGCAGGATTGGAGAGAGAATTGGTTGTGTGGGAGTCGCAGATTAGATTATGCCCATTGTGTACCAATGTAATGTATCGCACGCCCATATTGGCAAATTTTTCGATATTCTTGAGATCGTTTCCAATGGCGTACCCATTTTCGAGTCCAAGAAAAATAGCCCTTTTCCCATCCGCTTTCAACAGCTTCAAATCGTCGGTCGATAGCGCAATGCCGGCTTTATTGCTGTTCATCTCTACTTGCCGGATGATTTCTTTAAGAGTGGATTCTGCTTCTGCGATCGCTTTCTGCTGACGTGTTGCATCAGTTAGAGCATACTGCTGAAGATAAGCCACCATAAACGTAGCATCCAAAAGCCCTGCCTGCATTTTTGGAATATCTACTTTATTACTGCCCCAGTTTCCAATATTAGTGCTTGCATTGAAATTCATAGGAGTATCACAATGAGTGTCGATGGAGTATATTTCCGCGTGGATATTTTCCACTGTCAAATCTTCTGTGGTCTCCGATCTCGTCATTAGATCTTTGTCTGCTTCCTCAATCGGCAGCAGTTCGGTACATCCACTCAGTATCACAGTTGCTGTTAAAAATAATGAGCAAATGGCATTTACTAAAAAATTCTTTCCATTCATTTGATTTTTCGGATTTTAAGTGAACAAAATAACGCTTGTGATCTGTTTATGAAAACAGATATTGAGGGCAAATTTAGTTTAAATGTCGGAGAAAAAGAAAGATTTTGCCAAAAATGATGTAATTTTGTACAAAAAACAATTGACCTCATGCGGATATTCACAAATGTAAAAGATTTAGGCGATTTGAAGGCAGCCGTACAGGAAGCCTTGGAAGTAAAGAAGAATCGTTTTGCCTTCAAATCTCTGGGAGAAAATAAAACCTTGTTGATGGTGTTTTTCAACGCCAGTTTGCGCACGCGCCTAAGCACGCAAAAGGCGGCTATGAACTTGGGCATGAATACGATGATACTCGATGTAAACCAGGGTGCCTGGCGTTTGGAAACCGAACGGGGAGTTATTATGGATGGCGACAAATCGGAACATCTTTTAGAGGCTATTCCTGTAATGGGTTGTTATTGCGATATTATCGGTGTTCGTTCCTTTGCACAGTTCGAAAGCAAGGCGGATGATTACAGCGAAAAGATTTTGCAACAGTTTATTGAGTATTCCGGTCGTCCGGTTTTTAGTATGGAAGGAGCCACTACGCATCCGCTTCAGGCTTTTGCCGACCTGATTACTATTGAAGAATACAAAACAAAAGCGCGTCCGAAAGTGGTTTTGAGTTGGGCGCCGCACCCCAAAGTTTTGCCGCAAGCCGTTCCCAATTCGTTTGCCGATTTTATGAATGAAGCCGATGTGGATTTTGTTATTACCCATCCCGAAGGCTACGAATTGGATCCTCGGTTTGTACGGGGTGCCAAAATCGAATACAATCAGGAAAAAGCCTTTGCCGGCGCCGATTTTATTTACGCCAAGAACTGGTCGGCTTTTGCTGATGCTCATTACGGACAAATATTGAGTAAAGATCGGAATTGGATGGTAGATACGGCGAAAATGAACTTGACGAATCAAGCCAAATTTATGCACTGCTTGCCGGTACGCCGAAATATGATTGTAACGGACGAGGTTATCGAAAGTCCCGGGTCCATTATCATTCCCGAAGCGGCTAATCGGGAAATCTCTTGTCAGGTAGTACTTAAGCGTATGTTGGAAAGTTTGAAAACGATATGAACTGGTTGGATTTAGTAATAATCGTGTGTTTGGTCGCAGGACTGATAAAAGGCATTTCCGAAGGATTTGTCAAACAAGCCGTTTCGTTAATCGCTCTAATTCTTGCGGTTGTTTTTGCCGGACAGATATCGCTCCCTGTTCGGATTTTTCTGATGCAGCATATCGGCAAGGGGGTTTCTCCTCAAATTATTACCGCACTGTGCTATATAATTGCTTTTGTACTAATTATTTTAATCATTTCTCTTTTAGGAAAAATAATTGATATTGCGATTAAATTAACTCCCGCGAAGCCGTTGAATATTTTGTTGGGAGGCTTGTTTGGGATATTCATTTGGACGCTTTCCCTGAGCATCGTATTTAACTTGTTTGCCGTTTTTGATTCCAATTCAACGATTTTGACCAAACAAATACAAAACAAATCCATATTGTATCAGCCGATACGGGAAGTGTTGCCGACAGCCTATCCGGTTTGGAAGCGGTTGTTTTGAATTAAAAAAGCTTATTTGAAAAAAATAAACAAACAGATGTCAATCAATGAATTGAATGGAAATCCTGTGCCCTGAAAACAAGAAAATATCAAAAATTAAAAAGTGTATCCTATGGCTCTCCCCGTAAAAGTTGTGGGCAACTAATCCGGAACGGATTTAATATGGGTAGCCCGATGTGAAACGTCGGGTATTGATGCCGGAAAACATAAAAGCCTTGTATGAGGTTTTATTAAAAAACATTTTGCCAAAAAGAAAAAATCATTACTTTTGCAAAAATTTTGAACTAACTAATTTTATCCACCTTGAATTATGTATATCAATCAAACTATGAAAGGGCTAAAAGTCCTTTGTGATGAAACCAATCCCGAAACGTTGGATCTCATCAAAACCGTATTGGAATCTTCAGGAAAATTCATTATTGTTTCGGAAGTATCTCATCCTGCAAACGCGACCCGAAAATTCGGACATTTTTTGTTCAATTCCGAAATAAGGACGTTGCAATGGAAAAAAGATGAGCCTGTCTCAATTACCTGTCGGGAAAACAAGATTCTTTTGATGTTGTTGGAAAACGCCGGCAGGGTCGTTGCCCGTCGCCGTCTCTTATCTTCTTTTTGGGGATATGACAATGAATATGCCTCTCGAAGTCTGGATATTTTTATCCATCATTTGCGGCAAAAACTCCGAAAAGATCCGAGAGTAACGATCCATACCATTCGTGGCGAAGGATTTATGTTGACTCATTAAAATACCGTATTTGCATAATACAGACCAAATAACTATTTTTGCGAACAAAAGAAAAGCGATGCAACCCATCCAAATGGTCGATCTGACCACACAATACGAACGAATACGCCCGGCGATGGATCAGGCGATGCTTGATGTTGTCCGTTCGGGGCTGTATATCAATGGCGAGGCTGTTGCCGCATTGACCGAAGACTTAAGATTATATACCGGCGCAAAGTATGTGATTCCCTGTGCCAATGGGACGGATGCACTGCAAATAGCCTTGATGGCTCTCGATTTACACGCCGGCGATGAAGTAATTGTCCCCGCTTTCACTTACGCAGCCAGCGCAGAAGCCATCGCGTTGCTGCAACTGACACCCGTATTGGTTGATGTAGATCCGAAAACGTTTAATATAGATGTCAGAAAAATAGAAAAAGCCATTTCCTCAAAGACGCGGGCAATTATTCCCGTACATCTTTTCGGTCAAACGGCCGATATGGAACCATTGATGGAAATTGCCCAAAAGTATCATTTGTATGTTATTGAAGATAACGCCCAAAGTATCGGATCTATCTATACTTTTTCCAGCGGCATACAAAAACAGGCAGGAACTGTTGGAGATATCGGCACTCTGTCGTTTTTCCCGACAAAAAATTTGGGATGTTACGGCGATGGCGGTGCAATGTTAACGGATGATGAATCACTTGCCGGCAGGCTTCGAATGATCGCCTCTCACGGTCAGTCGCAAAAATACAGGCACGAACGCATCGGTTGCAATTCTCGACTTGACACTTTGCAGGCGGCTGTTTTGAGAGTGAAATTGCGGCATTTAGCCTCTTACGTTTTCGCCCGCCGAAAAGCAGCATCGGCTTACAACGCCGGATTAAAAACTGTATCGTGGATCGAAACGCCGGAATGCTTACCTGCTTCTACGCATGTTTATCACCAATACACGATAAAAATCAAGAACGGACAACGCGATAATGTTCAACAATATTTGAAAACGCAAGGGATCCCGAGTACCGTTTATTATCCGCTCCCCTTGCAGGAGCAACCTGCCTTCCGAAACATTGTGCGAACAAGTTGTGATTTAAATGAAACGAGAGCAATTTGCCAATCGGTTTTGTCGCTACCGATGCACACGGAGTTGGAAGATAAACAGATTGCGAAGATTATGGAGGAAATTAAAAATTATAAATTATGAAAGACGACATAATCAGGATACATTCAACCGCTATTGTAGATGAAGGAGCCGCAATTGGAGCAGGAACGAAGATATGGCATTTTTCACACATCATGCCGGAAGCGGTGATCGGTGAGAATTGTGTGATCGGACAAAACGTGATGATTGCTCCGCGTGTTATACTGGGGAATCAGGTAAAAGTGCAAAACAATGTGTCGGTTTATGCTGGTGTCGTTTGCGAAGACGATGTATTTCTCGGTCCGAGTTGTGTATTTACGAATGTAATCAACCCTCGCAGTTTTGTCGAACGAAAAAATGAATTTCAAACCACACTTGTAAAAAAAGGTGCCACAATAGGTGCCAATGCTACGATCTTATGCGGAATCACGATTGGGGAATATGCCATGATCGGCGCGGGGAGTGTCGTAACAAAAGACGTTCCCCCCTACGCACTTATTGTAGGAAATCCCGCAAAACAAATCGGCTGGGTAGATAAGGAGGGGAATCGAATTACCCGACAGTAGTAGTAACTCGTTTTTCTTTGATTCTTGCCTTCTTACCGGTAAGTGCACGCAGATAATACAGTTTGGCACGCCGTACTTTACCTACCTTATTCAGCACAATGCTTTCGATAAACGGAGAATTTAAGGGAAAGATACGTTCCACGCCTACGTTTTCCGACATTTTACGAACGGTAAACCGTTTGCTGTCGCCGTGTCCGCTGATTTTAATCACTACTCCACGATACTGCTGGATACGTTCTTTGTTTCCTTCTTTGATGCGATAGGCTACGGTAACCGTGTCGCCGCTCTTGAACTTCGGATACGCCTGTTCTTGAGGTTTGTCAAATGCCTGTTCTGCAATTTTAACTAAGTCCATGACTATTAGCTTTTTATGAGTTTTAATAACCAAACGCAACATTCACAAGCCACTCTTTTCCTGCCAGCGGTTACGTAAAGCGGGCACAAAGGTAAGATATTTTATTTGAAAAACCGTTAGTTTTTACAAAAATCACACAAAAAATGAGGAAGAAGAAACATAATTAACTTCCGGCTGCAATTCAATCCCAAATTTTTCCTGTACTGTTTGGCAGATTTCTTCCGCTAAAAGCGCTATGTCTTCTCCGGTTGCTTTGTTTTGGTTGATGATAACCAACGGCTGCTTAATGCTGACCGCTGCACCGCCTACGGTTTTACCCTTTAATCCGCATTGTTCGATTAGCCACGCCGCAGGAATTTTGACAACTTCCTCATCAACAGGATAATGCGGCATCGAGGGATATTGTTTTTTCAATTCTTCGTAGTGCGCTGTGCCAACATGAGGATTCATGAAAAAACTGCCGGCATTGCCCTCGACGGCAGGGTCGGGCAGTTTGTTGCGCCGAATGGAAATAATGGTTTCCCGCACGGTTTGCAAACTGATTTCTTTGCCTTTCAGCAAGTCTTTTACATTGCCGTAATTCAACTGATACTCCGGTTTTTTCGATAACCGATAAACAACATGTGTAATACAATACAATTCGCGATTTTCTTCTTTCTTGAAAAAACTGTTCCGATACGAATAATCGCATTCCTCGTTTGTAAAAACACGTTTTTCCCCTGTGGGAAGATGACAGGTATGTACTTCTTCGATGCAATCAGAAACCTCCGCGCCGTAGGCTCCGATGTTTTGGATAGCACTCGACCCTACTTCGCCCGGAATCAGGGAAAGATTTTCGATGCCTCCCCAGCCTTTTTCAACACAATAAGCGACAAAGGCATCCCAGACTTCCGCCGCGCCGACTTTCAACCAAACCTGTTCGTCGGCTTCTTTTATTTTTTCAATTCCCTTGATTCCGGAATGAATAATAACACCGTTGTAATCGCCCAAAAACAACAGATTACTTCCTTGCCCGATGTGCCAAAAGGGCTGCGACAAAAAATACTCGTCCTGCAACAGTTTTTGCAAATCTTCTTCCGACTCGTATTCTACAAACCAGCGGGTTTTGACGTCAAGCCGAAACGTGTTGTGTTTCAACAAAGAATAATTTTCAATGATACGCATGACTGTTGTTTTTTGAAAAATTAATGCGTGCGAAGATACGATTTTATCAGCAAAAAATAAAATGCAGAGATAAAATCAATAGATAAAAAATACTATCTTTGCCGGCAAAAAATTGCTAATGTTTACATTTCTTTCATTCATTCCGATTCTTGTAATCATCCTGTTGCTGGTGTTTTTAAACTTTCCGGCGAAAAAGGTCATGCCTGCTGCGTGGATAGTATGTGTTGTGCTTGCATTGCTTTTTTGGCAGATGAAACCGGTAAACATTGCCGCATATTCCATATTGGGTGCACTGAAAGGCTTCGACGTAATGCTTACTATCTTTGGCGCAATTCTTCTGCTGAATACGCTTTCCTTTTCCGGAGGCATGGGAGCCATCAGTAAAATGTTCTATGGGATTACGGCAGACCGCCGGATTCAGGCTTTGATTGTCGGTTGGATGTTTAGCAACTTTATTGAGGGTGCAGCAGGATTTGGCACTCCTGCCGCATTAGCCGCGCCGCTGTTGGTAGGTTTGGGTTTCCCTCCGCTTGCAGCCGCCATATACGCCTTGATCTGTAATTCAACGGCAGTAGCATTCGGCGTTGCAGGCATCCCGACACTAACAGCATTTTCTACACTTGAAGCAAATATAGCGGCAGCCGGATTTTCCGATCAGGTGTTCAGAGCAGAAACAACGGCTGTTGTCGCAGGGATGCATTCGTTGGTAGGGATTATTCTGCCGTTGATTGCCCTTGCCCTCCTGACAAGATTCTTCGGAGAAAAAAAATCAATCAAACCCGCTCTTGAGATAGCACCGTTCGCTATTTTCAGCGGACTTGCGTTTACAGTTCCACATTTTGTCATTGCAATCACCCTCGGACCGGAACTGCCATCCTTGCTGGGGTCGTTGATAGGGATGGTTGCTATCATCGCGGCAGCAAAAAAAGGGTTTTTGATGCCGAAAACAACATGGGACTTCCCGGATAAAAAAAATTGGGAAGCAGATTGGCATACAACTGCCGAACCAATAAAGACTCAGCAAAATGGCAACATGAGCATCCTCAAAGCGTGGACACCTTATTTGATTATTGCTTTGATTTTGGCGGCAACAAGATTGCCCGTGCTTGGATTAAAATCGGTAGTTCAAAGTTGGATACTGAAAATTCCAAACATTCTCGGTGTGAGTGGGGTAACGTATGATTTCCAATGGGCCTGGCTCCCGGGCACCGTATTTATTCTTGTTTCTTTTTTGACGATTGCGTTGCACAAAATGTCGGGCAAGCAGATAAAAGACAGTTGGACGGCCACTTTTAAACAAACATCCGGTGCGGCAATTGCTCTGCTGTTTGGCGTTGCATTGGTTCAACTGATGCTATATACTAAGGAAAATCCGTTAGGTCTTTCCGGTATGATGACACAAATGGCAAGCACTTTGACCGATTTCTTCGGACGCGCTTATCCCGTGATTGCTCCGTTCATCGGCATTCTCGGTGCGTTTGTTTCGGGCAGCAATACCGTATCGAATATGCTGTTTGCATCCATGCAGTTTGAGAGCGCCACGATGCTTGGCCTCCCGCAAGTTGTTATTATAGCGCTGCAATGCGTTGGAGGCAGCATTGGAAGTATGATATGCGTCAACAGTGTAATCGCCGTATGTGCAACAGTTGGTCTCAAAGGAGTGGAGGGAAAGTTGATTAGAAGAACCTGCGTGCCTATGCTGATCTATGCGGTACTAATCATCATTATCGCATACATCTTAATCGCAACAGGGATCCCGTGAATTAACAGATAAATTTTTCTGCATTTGCAAACCCCTATACAGGATTTTATTATTTTGCCGCTTTTTTATACTTGATGATTTTCAATAAATCGGGAATGGGCTCCTTGTTACTGATACTGAAAATCAAAGGAAGCATTTTTCCACATGCCTTTTCCATAATGAAGTTATTTTCGTCGATACCTAATGCGTCGATTTCTTCCAAATGTCTTTCTAAAAAGAAAAACGTAGTCTTGAAAAATTCTTCCCAGATCGAGAGCCAAAAAATCGTTTTTTTCTTATGGGCAACTTTGCAAAGCCACGATTTACCGTCTTTGTAATAATGCCAATCGAACGTTAAGGAAAATTCGTCTCCCGTGAGCCGTGTTTCCAACTCTTCCAGTACAGTGTAAGCATCACCAAGTGCATCTTTTAAGACTTCTTTTGTCGGGAATATTTCCGCTTCTCTTAATAACTGTTTTTCCATCTTTCAATTGTTTAAATTTCCTGCAAGATTATATCTGTTATTCAATTCGATATTTGAATATGCCAAGCACGGGGAGCAAATTTACAACTTATTTTTTAGACAAAAAAAAATACCTATATTTGCAACAATTATGAAGGCAATAAGAACCGGCAAATATATTGTCCTGTACCTGCTGATTACGGGAGGAATTTACGCTTGCGCCAGTATAGGAAGTCCGGGCGGCGGCGATTACGATATTACCCCGCCGATGTTTATTGGCAGCAATCCTCCGCCCAACACTACCCAATTCGACAAAAACAAAATTATACTTCTGTTCAACGAATATATTGTTCTTGAACGACCTTCCGAAACGGTTATTATTACGCCGCCCCAGAAAAAGATGCCGGCAGTAAAAGCGGTAGGAAAAAAGATCACAGTAGAACTGAAAGACAGTTTAATCCCCAATGTTACCTATACGTTCGATTTTACCAACGGCATTGTCGATAACAATGAAGGAAATGTGCTGGAAGGATTCAATTTTGCTTTTTCGACGGGCGATGTTATTGATTCGCTGATTATTTCCGGCATATTGCTCAATGCCGAAAACCTCGAGCCGATGCCGAATACAATGGTAGGTATTCATTCCGACCTTTCGGATACGGCTTTTACGCACACGCCGTTTTTGCGTACTTCCCAAACCAACGAACGAGGCCGCTTTTCTATCCGGAATATTGCGCCCGGAACCTACCGCCTGTTCGCTCTGAACGATAAGAATCGGAATTTCAAATTTGATATGCCGGAAGAAGCCATCGCTTTTCACGATTCACTTATCATACCTTCTTTCGAATCGGAGGTGCGGATGGATACCGTTTGGAACAAGGATCAGGCGGTCGATACCATTCGTGAGATTCAATACAATCGCTTTATCCCCGATAATATCCTTTTGCGGTTGTTTCAGGAAAATTACGGATTGCAATACCTGTCTAAAACCGAGCGAAAAGATTTCCATCTGTTTACACTCACTTTCAATGACCCCGTTACAGAGATTCCGACAGTTTCTTTGATCGATGATCCGGACGAAAAAACCGATTGGTATTTGCCCGAACAGTCGCCCGATCGGAAAACCGTAGGCTATTGGATAACCGATTCGCTTATCTACCAAAAAGACACGATACAAATTGCCGCCAATTATTTGGCGCACGACTCCTTGAATGTTTTAACAAATCGCATCGATACCATTCAATTGACAGCAAAAAAAATCGATCCGCCGAAGAAAGACGATAAAAAAGGCAAAGAAGAACGCCCCGACCGCTTAGACGTGAAAATTACGGCGCAAGGCACGATCGACGTATTCGATACGGTGAGAATAGTTTCTGTCGAACCGCTTCCATTTTTTCCGCGCGAACAAATCGGGATCTATCAAAAAGTGGATACCCTGTGGGAAATCCGTGATTTTCCTTTGATACAGGACAGTATGAGTCCAAGAGTTTATTTTTTCGACTATCCTTGGCCCTACGAGCAGGAATACAAGATTCGCATCGACTCGGCGGCACTCGTCAGTATTTACGGCAAGACCAACGATTCGATACAAGTCAGTTTCAAAACAAAATCGGAAAAAGACTACGGACAACTGATTATTAATCTGAGTGGCAACGACTACATCGGTTTCGGTGAATTATTAGATAATAGCGACAAACCGGTCAAAACCGTAACATTGGAAGACGGCGAACTGTGGTTTTTCGACGTTAAACCGGGAAAATATTTTTTGCGTTATATCGATGATGTTAACGGCAACGGGAAGTGGGATACCGGTAATTACGCAGAAAACCAACAGCCTGAGGCCGTTTACTATTACTCGGGCAGTTTTGAAATAAAGGCGTGGTTGGATATTGAGCAGACGTGGGATGTAAAAGATCTTCCACCGGAAAAACAAAAACCTCTCGAAATAACAAAAAACAAGCCGAAAGAGAAAAAACAACCGGTGAGAGACAATAGTAGAAAAAATGAAAATAGAGGAAATTCAAATCGTCCGGCGATTTCCGCTCCGACAGGAGTACCCATGGGGAGAGTACCCTTATCTCGGTAAATGGCTGATAACGCAGCCGAAGCATAACTGACATAAATGCAATGGAAACGTACTATATCACCGGTTCTTCAAAAATTAAATACGAAACGCTTGCCACCGTAGGTTTTTTCGATGGCGTGCATTGCGGTCATCGCTATTTAATCGGCCAAATGAAAGAACAAGCCCAAACGGCAGGTCTAAAAACGGCGATTATTACTTTTCCCATACATCCCCGCAAGGTATTGCAACAGAATTATCAACCCAAGTTACTCAATAGTTTTGAAGAACGACTTCAATTATTAGCCTCGACAGGCATCGATTATTGCTATGTTGTTGATTTTACCCGCGAATTTTCGATGATTACCGCTTGCGGGTTTATTCGGAAAATTTTGTGTAATAAATTGAAAGTTAAGGAATTATTAATTGGATACGACCACAAATTCGGGAAAGACAGAGTCGATACCTACGAACAGTATGTCGCTTACGGCAAAAAGTGCGGAATGACTGTTCTGAAGGTCGAACAATTGCCTGAAACCGATGAGCATGTCAGTTCAACAACCATCCGTCGAATGTTGGTCGAAGGAAAGATGCGGAAAGCGACAGCGCTTTTGTCTTATCCTTATGCTTTGGAGGGAGAAGTTGTTCACGGAAATCATTTGGGAAAAACCATCGGTTTTCCAACAGCCAATCTCGATTTGAACGATAAAGATAAAATAATTCCCCGCGAAGGTGTGTATGCCGCCGATGTGGAAGTCGAAGGACAGCGCTATAAAGGAATGGCTTATATCGGCAAACGACCAACCGTTGCTTTGGGGGGCGAACTCCGCGTGGAAGTACATATTTTCGATTTCGACAAAGATATTTACGGCGAACAACTTCGTGCCGAGTTTACGGATTTTCTGCGTTCGGATATCCGTTTTGATAATTTAGACCAATTGAAAACTCAATTAGCGCAAGACAGGCGCGATGCAATAAACACACATCAAAAATCCATTTATTTGCCTTGAACAACGACGAACAATATATGAAACAAGCGTTGGCGGAAGCCCGGAAGGCTTTCGAGCGCGGCGAAGTTCCGGTGGGTGCGGTAGTAGTTTCGGGAAACCGTATCATCGCCCGTGCTCACAACCTGACCGAAACATTGAACGATGTAACCGCTCACGCGGAAATGCAAGCCATAACCGCCGCTGCTTCTTTTCTGGGCGGAAAATATTTGATCGATTGCACGTTGTATGTTACAGTCGAACCCTGCCCGATGTGTGCAGGAGCCTTGGGATGGTCGCAAATATCAAAAATAGTCTATGGCACCGATGACGAAAAACGCGGATACCGACGGTTTGCTCCCGAAGCGTTGCATCCGAAAACGAAAGTCGTATCCGGTGTTTTGGCTGATGAGGCAGCCGGATTGATGAAACAATTTTTTCAAAGTAAGCGATGAAATTGTGCTAATTGACAACATTTAGAAGTGCTAAAAAAATATTCCTGCCGTAAACCCTTATTCATGCAAGCCGCCTTAGTAGCAGTTTTTTTCTTGAACATTTATCGTAGCTTGATTTTTTTAGCTGTTATTAAAATTACTCATATTCAAAGAACTTTGCGCTTTGTTGAAATTTGCTGCGCTTTCATAACTCACAAAAGTACACAAACATTTCAATTTTTTTCTACGTTGTCAAAGGAAACGGAACTAAGAACGATGAAATTTTATGTGGTACAACGTGTAAAAAAAACTTGTTTTTCAAAATATTTCGTACATTTGCGTCTGAATTTTATAAAAATTGTCTATGGTAAAAAAATAGCGTGCTAACAAGCACAAAATAAGACATATATAAAAAAGCGTTTATCGTTTTTGTGTAAAATTTAATTATTAGAAGTGCCCTTTAAAGTGATAAAAAAATAGTGATTAGTGGTAAATTAACCACTAACCACTAATCATCATAGCACGATGAAGAAGATTCTAATTACAGGAGCCAGCGGTTTTATCGGAAGTTTTCTGGTAGAAGCCGCTCTTTCGAAGGATTGGCAAGTTTGGGCAGGTATTCGCGCAAGCAGCAGTAAGGAATACCTGCAAGATGAGCGCATCCGATTCATCGATTTGAATTATGCGGATAAAGAAAAACTGAAAGCCCAAGTCAGTCAACATATTTCCCAACACGGTGCGTGGGATTACGTGATTCACAATGCCGGTGTTACCAAATGTGCGAATCCGGACGATTTTGACAGAATTAATTATCTGTACTCAAAGCATTTGACAGAAGCGTTGCAGGAAAGCAACGCCATTCCACAGAAATTCGTCCTGATGAGCACTTTGGGCGCCCATTGCTCGGACACTCTTACCCGGTATGGAAACAGCAAACTGAAAGCCGAAAAATTCCTGAAATCCCAGACGGGCTTTCCTTACATTATTCTTTGTCCGACAGGCGTTTATGGCCCAAGAGAAAAAGATTACTACCTTGTGTTGAAAATGTTGCAATCGGGCTGGGACGTTAGCGTGGGATTTGAGCCGCAAGTGTTGAGTTTTGTCTATGTAAAAGACTTGGCAAAAGCGGCAATGCTGGCTTTGGAGAGTGATGTAAAAAATAAACTGTATTTTGTGTCCGACGGGAGAGAATATTCCGATAAGGAATATACAAACCTTATTAAAACGGCACTAAGGAAAAAACGAACCGTCAAATTAAAAATACCTTTGTGTATTGTTTATACAGCATCTGTTCTTTCCGAAATAGTGGCAAAACTGCGGAATAAATCCTCCACGCTTAATCGGGACAAATATAAAATTATGAAGCAGCGTAATTGGAGTTGCGACATTTCTCCTATTACGGAAGATTTGGGTTTTTCTCCCGATTACTTCCTGAAACAGGGATTGGAGGAGTCGGTAGAGTGGTATCGAAACAATGGATGGTTATAGATAATTTATTATTTAACAGATGAAAACAACAAAACACATCCGAAACAGCGTCGTCTATTTCATAATAGCGACAGTGTTGATTGTCTTGCTTTTTCCCAAGGGAAGTGCTTTTCGTTATGTATTTGTGGAAGGGAAACCGTGGCAGTACGGACTATTAACCGCACCTTTCGATTTTCCTATCCATAAATCGCCGGAACAGTTGAAAGCAGAACAGGATTCTGTAGAACAGCGATTTATTCCCTATTTTCAATCCCTTTCCGGGGTTTATACGCAGCAACAGGGGCGGTTCGACGCCGATTATGCGCATTATTCCCGCGAATATTGGAATGTTGCCTATAAAAACTACATCAACCAAATGCTAAGAGAAATTTACGCTTCAGGAATTGTGTCTAATTTGGATTATAATTTTTTGCGAAGTAATCATCACGATGTTTTCAGGATATTGCGGGAAAATCATAAAGCCGTCATCCATTCTACTAATGATGTTTTTACCATTAAATCGGCGTATTCCTGGATCTTGGATAATTGTCCGAAATCGTTGAATGTGGATGTTTTGCGTTCGGTAAATTTGCACGACTATTTGCACGAAAACCTGATATATGACGAACATTTCACCGAAAAAGTAAAACAGGAAGATTTGCAGCAGGTGGCCGTTCCCAGCGGAATGGTGCAAGCCGGCGAAAAAATTGTGGGCAAAGGCGAAATCGTTACAGAACGAACTTACAACATTCTTCGCTCGTTTAAGCAAGTACAGGAAAAAGAAGGGTACGATATGCAAAGACAAATCGGGTTAACTGTCGGAATTATTCTTTTGATAGCCGGATTGATGACTTGCCTGCTGTTGTATTTTGTTTATTTTCGTAAAAAGATATATGCCAATCAAAAGGACACGGTGTTTCTTCTTTCGATGGCTACATTGTTTATTTTGCTGACGGAAATAGCGGCCGATACGGGTCTGTTCAACATTTATATAATTCCTTATGCCATTATACCCATCGTTATCCGAACATTCTTTGACTCGCGAACGGCGCAGATAACTCATCTGATTACCATTTTAATTTGCTCGTTGATGCAGCCGTTTGCTTTTGAATTTATTCTTATTCAGTTTTTTGTTTGTACGGTAGCACTCTACGTTTTGAAAGACCTGACCAAACGATCGGAGTTGATACGTTGCGCCGTCTTTATCCTGATTGCTTATGCGGTTTCTTATACCGGATTATTATTGTTTCAGGAAGGGCAATTGACGAAAATCGATTGGAATATGTTTTTTTATTTTGGAATTAATTTCCTGTTTGTTATGTTTACTTACTCGTTCATTTATATTATTGAAAAACTTTTCGGTTATATTTCCAATGTTACGCTGGTTGAGTTGTCCGACATCAATTTACCGGCTTTAACGAAATTGGCAGAAAAATGTCCGGGTACTTTTCAGCACTCGTTGCAGGTGTCGATGTTGGGGACGGCAGCCGCTGCAAAAATAGGGGGGAATCCGCAACTGATTCGCACGGGAGCCTTGTATCACGATTTGGGGAAAATAGAAAATTCGGCTTACTTTACCGAAAACGAAATGACAGGAATCAATCCGCACGATCAACTGACTTTAACCCAGAGCGCCCGTATTATCACTAATCATGTACCTGCCGGAGTCGGGTTGGCGCAAAAATTTGGCATTCCGCCCGCCATCGTTAAATTTATTCTCACACATCACGGAACGGGGAAAACAAAATATTTTTACCATTCGTTTAAAAATCAATATCCCGACAGGGCGATAGATGAAGAGGCTTTTACTTATTCCGGTTCCAATCCCGATACTCGTGAAACGGCTATTTTGATGATGGCCGATTCTGTGGAAGCAGCCTCCCGCAGTCTGAAAGATTATCGTGAAGAAAGCATTCGGGAATTAGTGAATCGAATCGTTAACGGTCAGATTGATGAAGGATTATTAAACGATGCTCCGCTGACATTTCAGAACATTACCGCTATCAAGAATGTTTTTGTCGAAAAACTGTTGTCGATGTATCACTCACGAGTCAGTTATCCGGAGTTGGTAAAAACCCCCGTTGATTTCTCGGATGATGATCCAGAATTTCACTCCGCAGAAAATCCCGATCCAAATGTGTATAAATCTCGGTAGTTGTAATTCTCTCATGTCCCAGCATGGCTTGTATCGCCCGTAAGTTGGCACCTCCTTCTAACAAGTGTGTAGCAAAGGAATGACGAAAAGTGTGTGGACTTATGTTTTTCCGGATACCGGCTCTTTCGGCACATTCTTTCACTAAGTAAAAAATCATGACCCGCGAAAGAGCAGCGCCTCGCCGATTCAGAAATAGAATATCTTCATGTCCTTTTTTAATAGGAATGTGGTTTCGGTCTAACAGATAAAGGTCGATTTCTTTCACAGCCATTTCCGAAATAGGAACTAAGCGTTGTTTTCCGCCTTTGCCTTCGACTTTGATAAATCCTTCGTCGAAATACAAATTGGAAAAACGGAGGCCGATGAGTTCGGAAACGCGAAGTCCGCAACTGTACAGGGTTTCCAGAATGGCTTTGTTGCGTTGCCCTTCGGACTCGGAAAGGTCGATGGATTTAATCATCTCATTGATTTCGTCCAGAGCAAGAAATTCGGGCAGTCTCAATCCTATTTTGGGTGCTTCCAACAGTTCGGTCGGATCGCCGGAAATTCGCTTTTCCATTTCTAAAAAACGATAAAACGATTTGATGCCGGAAATAATGCGGGCTTGCGAGCGGGGATTGATGCCCATTTCGTGAAAAGAAATAAGCAATTCCTGCAAATCGTCCAATACCACCTCCTGTGGATGCTTGTTGATTGAGTCTAAATAATTGAACAATTTACTCAAATCGGACATATACGCTTCTACCGAGTTGCGAGAAAGGGATTTTTCCAGCAGCAAATGCGTTCGATACATCGAAGCAAGTTCGTTGAATGATAATTTATCCAATTTATTTATTACTTTTGCCGTCAACAAAAGTATAAAAGAAATGCTAAAAATTCAAATCATCAATGGTCCGAACCTGAATTTGCTGGGCGTGCGTGAACCGGAAGTCTATGGTTCTACCACCTTCGAACAGTATTTAGGGGAATTAAAAAGCCGTTATCCGAACATCGAATTTGCTTATTATCAATCGAATGTAGAAGGTGAAATTATTAATAAAATCCATGAAGCCGGATTTTCGTTTAATGGAATTATTTTGAATGTCGGAGGTTATACGCACACATCCGTAGCCATTCACGATGCTATCAAATCCGTAAAAACTCCCGTTGTCGAAGTGCATATATCGAATGTGTATGCAAGGGAAGAATTTCGTCAGCAGTCGCTCATTGCAAAGGCTTGCAGAGGAATCATTTCCGGCTTTGGTTTGGATTCGTATCGATTAGCGGTAGAGGCAATTACCAACACAGATTTTTGATTTAATTACTGATAAGATAGTTGTATTATGAAACAAATTTACATTCCCTTCTTTTCTTTTTTCATCCTCCTCCCCTGTATGCTTGGAGCCCAAACCACTTCAAACGTTGATCAGGACAGGATTTTGCAAAACGTCGAAACTTATACTCGACAAGTTATCAAAGAGTGGCAGATCCCTGGCATGGCCCTCTCCATTGTAAAGGATAATCAGGTTATTTATGCCAAAGGCTTTGGAGAGAAAGAGTTGAACAAGGGTGTGCAGGTAAACGAACATACTGCTTTTCAGATTGGATCTGTATCTAAATCATTTACCGCCATACTTATGGCTATGCTGATAGATGAAGGAAAGGTGCAATGGGATGATCCCGTAAAAAAACATCTTCCGGATTTTGAAATGTACGATCCCTGGGTTAGCAACAACTTGTTGGTTAAAGACATTATGATCCACCGCACAGGACTTCCTCCTCAATCAGGCACTTGCGTCCCATGCTTAGGTTATGAGCAGGACGATGTTTATCAAATGTTTCGTCTGATCAAACCTTCCACCAGTCTGCGTACGAACTACGACTACAACAACATTACCTTTATTATAGCTGCAAAAATTATTGAAAAATATATGGGCAAATCTTGGGAGGAATGCGTTAAAGAACGCATCTTTGTTCCGTTAGAGATGCATGAGAGTTCGAGCAACGAGTCTGGATTCAAATCGGCTGGCAACGTATCCGTACCTCATAGTTTTGACTATGAGAACGGCGACATTTCCGTCGCTCCGCTCTACGGGGAAGATCAGGCGTTGCATTGGCTTACCGTAATCGGTCCCGCCGGTGGTGTTATTTCCTCGGTATCAGATATGGCCGCCTATATTCGCTTTCATTTGTCCGACGGCACATTCAACGGCAAACGACTTCTGTCCGAGAAAAATCTCAAATACCTTCATCGCGGACAACTTATTACCTCTCAATTCGACAATCGCATTACCACTTACGGTCATTGCTGGTTTATCGAACAGAATAATCGCTACAAAGTCTTCTTTCATACAGGCACCACTTGGGGCTACGCCGCTCTCTGCGTATTTGTTCCGGAGTTAAATCTGGGTATGATGTTCCTGGCCAACTCCGAAATACCTTCAACGCCTCGCTATGCCATCATGCGCCGTCTGATTGATCTCTATCTAAATGCTCCGGATAAAGATTATAGCGGAGAAGCCCTGGCGGAATGGATGAGCAACGAACAAACGAATGAAGAGAAAGCAAAAGCCGAAGAAGCCGAAACCGAAAAAATCAATCCCTCTCCCTATCAAGCATATACGGGAACGTACCAAAAAGAAGTGTTGGGAGAGGCAACTGTCAACTTAGAGAGTGACAAACTCTTTATCACCGTAGGCCCCAAAAAGTGGAAAGCCCTGTTAACCCACGTAAACGGCGACAAATTCTCTTTCCACATGGGTGGACACACTTTTCCTATACAATTTGAAATGAGAGAGGACGGCAATGCGGTCTCTATCAATATCGATATGGGATATAATGAACATTTTGGCGCCTGGGTAAAGAAGTAACAACTACCTAATATTATATCTCAACCCAAGATAAATCATTCGTCCCATAACCGGACCCCAAACCATCGACGCATCAAAAACCGGACTATTAGGATTATCTGCGGAAATAATGGGATTCCTTTGCACAAATCCGGTCAGGTTTTCGCTTCCTGCATATATTGCCCATGATTTGAAGTTTTTGGTTACCTGACATTGCAATTGTGCAAAAGGTTTAAATTCTTTTTCCCACAAAGGATTGGCAACGTCTGGGTCGGGCATCCGTCCGCCGCCGTTCAATTGAGCAGTGAAATCGAATTGCCATCCGTTTTTTGGCGTGATGTAAGAAGTGGTCAATAAACTTTTGAAACGACTGTTTAAAGGTTTTTCGCGCAGGACGCCTCCGATAGTTGTTTTAACGTCCAAAAAACGATGGGCCAGCGTCAATGTCCATTGCCGGATTATCTCGTAAGAAACTTCCAACTGTATGCTGCTCGAATACGAACGATTTCCATCGAGATTGTAGAAATTTATTTTGTGTGGATTGCTATCCATGTCCACTACGACCTGTTCGAGAAAATTCGTGTAATACCATTCTGCATTCAGAGATAATTCTCTGTTGTTGACAGGGATATAGAACGACAAGTTCAATCCGTAGTTCCAAGCCTCTTCCTGTTTGAGGTCGTTGAGCATATCAACGTTTTGGATTTGACGATTGCCGGCAAACAAATAACTGTTTTCTGCCAGAATATTCGGCGTGCGATAGCCTTTTCCTGCCGAAGCGCGTAGTTGGAAAAGATCGGAAGGATTGTATTTTATGTGCAGGCGAGGCGTTGCAAAAAAGCCGTACTGGTGGCAGTAGTCGCCGCGCAAACCCAGCAAAATGGTCAAATGGTCGTGAAAATTCAATGCGTATTCGCCGAATATCCCCGGAACGAGTTCTGTGCGTTCAAAGATTGACGGTATTGCTTCATTTAGCCCGTCGTGCCATCTTTCATTAAATAGATCGGAATTCAAACTGACTCCTGTCGATATTTTGTTATGCTCATCAAATCTTGTTGAGAAAATAAAATTAGCATACAGATTAGTTTGTTTCGCATCGTACATTCTGAAACAGTAATAAGAATCCTGCTTATGCCACGAACCGCTCATTATCAGTCCGATACTTCTTTCTTTTTCGTCATCTAATATATAACCGCCTTTCAGAAAAAACTCATAACGATTAGTTTCGATGCCGATCTTGTAGGGCGGTGGGCTAATTGGTTCGTTTTTCGTTTGTCCTCCATTGCGTTCTTCGTACAAAGCCTTGATGCCTGCCCGTATATGATAATCGTGTGCATTATAATCCCACCGGTTAAATAACTGATACTGTTTCACTTTGGGTTGGTCGAGAAAACCGTCTTTATTGTGGTCTATCTCGAATGTGCTGTTTTGGGCATGAGCCAAAATCCCTGTCGAAAGATGCTCATTGAGTACGATTCCCGAAGTTAGATTTGCCTCAAAACGTCCATCATCGCCTGCGAAAAGATTCAGCGCCAATTTATCGCTTTCTTCCGGTTTCAAAAATTCGACGTTGATTTGTCCGGTGATGGATTCGTAGCCGTTAAGTACCGAAGATGAACCTTTCGACAACAAAATACTTTCCATCCAGGGGCCGGGTATGTAGTTCAATCCATAAGTAGAGGCCAGTCCGCGGAGATTGGGAAAATTTTCGGTCAGCATTTGCACATAATTGCCCGACAATCCGAGCAGTTTGATTTGTTTCGAGCCGGTTGCAGCATCGCTGTATGTTACATCTACCGACGGATTGGTGGTAAAACTTTCGCTTAGGTTACAGCAAGCCGCTTTTGACAATTCGCATGATGTAATTTTTTGCGTCTTGATAACCGGCGTGCGCATGTTGAGTAAACCGCTTCGAACTGTAACGCTTACTTCGTCGAGTTCAACGTCTTTCCAGATATCTAAACTATCGGTACCATAAACCGCTTCATTTTCTTGAGCCGACAAGTGAGCGGCACAAAAAAGAATGGCAAAAACGATTGCGAATATGTTTTTGAACCTTTTCATATAGGGTTCAAAGTTATCGCTTATTCTTGAAAAATCCTAAAATATCAAATGCATTTTTTTGTTTTTTAATTTATTATTGTATATCTTTGCACGCTGCGTTGCTGCGCACTATTGTTTTGTATAAATCTCTTAAATTAAGATAATGGCTAAGAATAACGAGAAAAAAATTACGTGCTTTTTACCTTACAGCACAGAAGAAGACACAAAGAGTACCGTACAAGGGCTGCGGTCGTGTAGCGAAACAGGTGATATCTATGTGATTCACAAAAACACACCGGACGTTGTTTTGCCGGAAGGTTGTAAAAGTTTGATTGCCGGTGCTTTCCAGCAAACGCAAACATTAAAGGCTTTGGTGGGAGAAATCCACACGCCTTATACCTTGTTATATACGCAATCTTTACCATTGCAAATAGGTGCTTATGCTATCGAACGAATGTTGCAGGTAGCCGGTGATACCGAAGCCGGTCTCCTGTATTCCGATTGTTTTAAAATCAAGGAAGGCGTTCAACAAATGCATCCCGTCATCGACTATCAGGAAGGCAGTTTACGCGATGATTTCGATTTTGGGTCATTGTTACTGTATCGTTCCGATGCTTTCATCGAAGCGGTAAACGAGATGGATGTCGATTATCAAGCCGCCGCCATGTATAATTTACGCTTGAATGTTTCCAAAAAATACAGTTTGTTTCATTTGTCGGAACCGCTTTATACCGAATTGGAAACCGACTTCCGGAAATCGGGCGAAAAGAATTTCGACTATGTTGATCCGAAAAACAGGGCATCACAAATCGAAATGGAACAGGTTTGTACCCGTTACCTCAAAGAAACCGGTGGCTGGTTAAAACCCGAATTTTCTTCCGTAACATTTACCGAAGAGAAATTCCCTGTGGAAGCAACGGTTGTGATACCGGTACGCAACCGCGAACGAACTGTCGAAGATGCAGTCAAATCAGTACTGAGTCAAGAAACCAAATTCCCGTTCAACTTAATCGTAGTTGATAATCATTCCACCGATCGCACTTCCGAAATATTGAGCAAAATAGCCGCTACCGATTCTCGGTTAATCCATGTTATCCCCAACCGGACAGATATGGGCATCGGCGGTTGTTGGAATACGGCAATCATGCACCCGCAATGTGGGAAATTCGCTATTCAGTTAGACAGCGACGACTTGTATATCGACAATAACGTGGTTCAAACAGTCGTCGAAGCCTTCTACGAACAAAACTGCGCTATGGTGGTAGGAACCTACCAAATGGTAAACGCCGAATTGAAAGAAATCCCGCCCGGCATTATCGACCATAAGGAGTGGACACCGGATAACGGAAGAAACAATGCTCTGCGCATTAACGGTTTGGGCGCTCCCCGCGCTTTCTACACTCCGGTATTGCGGGAAATCAAACTTCCAAATACCAGTTACGGCGAAGATTATGCCGTAGGTTTGGCTATTTCGCGTACTTACCAAATCGGCCGCATTTATGAACCATTGTATCTGTGCCGCCGTTGGGAAGGCAATACCGACGCAGCATTAAGTATCGACAAGCAGAATGCTCACAATCTTTACAAAGACCGGATACGTACCATCGAATTATTGGCACGAAAAGCACTCATTAAAAAAGGCAAGTAAATTATAATTATGGAAAACAAAAAAAACACATCGCCTTGGGCGTGGATTCCGTCGCTCTATTTAGCACAAGGCTTGCCGTATGTTGCCGTAATGGTTATTTCCGTTATCATGTACAAACGGATGGGGATTTCCAATACGGATATTGCATTATATACCAGTTGGTTATATCTTCCATGGGTATTGAAACCGCTTTGGAGTCCTTTCGTTGATATTCTGAAAACCAAACGCTGGTGGATTTTTACCATGCAATTATTGATAGGAGCGGGATTCGCCGGCATCGCATTCACCATTCCGGTACCCTTCTTTTTCCAAGCCACTTTGGCTTTTTTCTGGTTATTGGCTTTCAGTTCGGCTACACACGATATCGCCGCCGACGGATTTTATATGTTGGGACTCGATACCAATACCCAAGCCAAATTTGTCGGCATACGAAGTATGTTCTACCGCATTGCAACCATTTTGAGTCAAGGGGCGTTGGTCGTTTTGGCTGGAGTGATAGAAACCACCACCAGCGCAGAGCCGCTTAAAATACCGATAGAAGTGTCGCCCGAATATACGCAAAGCACCTTGTTTGTTCCTGAAACACAAAGCATTACAGAACTATCGGGAAATATAAGGTTTGTTGTCGATAGGGAAGTCCTGCAAATTGGGACCCAGAAAATCAATAAAGACACATTGAAAGCCCTCGTAAAGGAAGTAATCGCTTTGAATGAAGAAAATGGGTTCATTTTCAAAGAAGCGGCAAAAGAAAAAGATGGGAAGAGTAACTCATCTTCGTCATCCTGGTCTAAACACGTTTCAGAGCCGTTTGGACATTGGATAAAAAACAATTTTGGAGAAAAAAAGGAAACTGTCATTTCCGACGAGGTTGGAAATATTGGCATTTTATCCGTTCATTTATCTAAAAAACCGGAAGCCGGAAAAGAAAAAATACTCAACACCTCTTCAAACAACAGATACCAAAGTATTACCATGCTTCATGGCGAACGTTTGATTTTCAATGAGAATAACTGGAACAAGCCGGCTTACATGGTTTTTCAGGCAGATTCGAAACTGACAACTCTGACAAAAACAGAATATAAAGGATTGTCGGGGAATATTCCCTTCGCCTGGTCGGTTACATTCCTTGTATTGGCAGGATTGTTTATTCTGTTTAGTCTTTATCACCGTTTTGTCTTGCCCAAACCGGCGGTAGATGTTCCAAATGCCGACTTGAAAGCCAGCACCATCCTGAAAGAGTTTGGAGAAACTTTTGTTACATTTTTCAAAAAACCGCACATTCTTACTGCGCTGTTTTTTATGTTGACTTTCCGCCTTGCCGAAGCACAGATATGGAAACTTCTCAATCCCTTCCTGCTTGACTCTGTTGACAAAGGAGGTTTGGGACTCAGTACGGGAACTGTCGGCATCGTTTACGGGACAATGGGAATTATCGGACTCACTTGCGGTGGAATTCTCGGAGGGATTGCCGCTTCCCGCGGCGGATTGAAAAAGTGGTTGTGGCCCATGACCCTTATTATGGTGCCTAATGCACTCGTCTATGTTCTTTTAAGTTACTTTCAAACCGGCAATTTGCTGATAATCAGTTCTTGTGTAATGGTTGAACAATTCTGTTACGGCTTTGGATTTACCGCCTACATGCTGTATATGATGTACTTCTGCTCCGACGATGCTCGCCGCAAAACTGCACATTACGCAATTTGTACGGGATTTATGGCTTTGGGCATGATGCTTCCCGGCATGGTCGCCGGCTGGATACAGGAACAGTTGGGATATCATCACTTCTTTATTTGGGTGCTGATTTGCGCCATCGTTCCCATCATCGCCGTATCGCTATTGAAAGTGGATCCGGCGTATGGAAAGAAAAAGGTACAAGAATAAATTTTTAAACAAATTAGATATGTTATGAAGAAAATTATTTTATTATTAATCGTTTTTCTGGCGGGACTGCAATTCGCGGCAGCACAAAAAGTAACCGTTACCGGTGTTGTTACCGCGCAGGAAGACGGTTTTCCGGTTATCGGAGCCTCCGTCGTTGAAAAAGGCACCGGAAATGGAGTGATTACCGATTTGGATGGGCACTTTTCCATCTCTGTATCGGCAGGAGCGACCCTCGAATTTTCTTACTTGGGTATGGTGCCGCAAAGCCGGAAAATTACAGGAGCCAGTAATTTGAATATCGTGTTGGTTACCGATGCTATTGCCATTAGTGAAGTAGTGGTTACGGCAATGGGGGTAAAAACCGAGAAAAAAAGATTGAATTTTGCCGTGCAAAGTCTCAATGAGAAAGATCTCATGGATAAAAAGGCAACTAATTTCGTCAATGCACTGCAAGGTAAGGTGGCCGGTTTGAGCGTAACCAATTCGAGCGGATCGCCCAACTCAGGAACACAGGTGATTATTCGCGGTATTTCATCCATCAACAACTCTCAAAACAATGAGCCGTTGTTTATCCTGGATGGCATACCCATTTCGGGGCGCGGTTCTACCGCTTCCGATATCAATCCCAACGACATCGAAAGTGTTACGGTATTAAAAGGTGCGGCTGCGGCTGCGCTCTACGGACAGGATGCCGGTAACGGAGTTATTATGATTACCACTAAAAAAGGACAGGTAGGAAAAGTTATCGTTACGGCAAATACAAGTTGGCAAATAGATACGCCTACACGCCTTCCAAAATTGCAGACAAGTTATGCTCCCGGCTCTCAGGGCTTTTATGCTGAAAAAGCCGGAGGCGGTTGGGGACCTTTGTTGAACGAAGGCGAACAAACTTACGATAACGTTAATGGCTTTCTAACCACCGGTTTCTATCAAAAATACGATCTGAACCTTACGGGTGGTAGCGAAAAATTTCAAGCATACGCTTCCGGAAATTATTCGACACACAAGGGTATTGTTCCCAATGACTATCGCAATACATTTGGACTTTTGCTGAAAGGCACTTTTCAACCGTTTAAAGAGTTATCCATTAATGTTTCGGCAAATATTACGGACAATACCTCTCGCGGATTCGGCGCAACAGGTATGTCGTCTGTTTATGCCTGGCCCATTAACGATGAT
>Ga0209628_10000060_pt1 | contig 52235 bp, 49 predicted proteins | sample TergutCu122P4_FD_187285 | JGI IMG/M metagenome (GOLD analysis project Ga0209628, IMG submission 187285) | Cubitermes ugandensis P4 segment gut microbial communities from Kakamega Forest, Kenya - Cu122 P4 (SPAdes) (version 2) | ecosystem: Host-associated > Arthropoda: Insects > Digestive system... | reverse complement strand
ATTCCGAAAAATATCCAAATGATTTCGGTCTTCCTGGTTCTTGCTTTGACTTTGGCTAAGGAATAATGCTGTTTTTCTGTTCCAAAACTTCCTTCCAGGCGAGTGGAGCGTTCTTTGTTCAACAGATTTCTGATTTGTTGTGCCTGTGCTTCATCCTTTGACGCTCGCCCTTTGCGAACAAATGAGGTGGTTATCTCTCTTTTTGAACAATATTTGCGGTTATAATTGGTGGCATAAATTCTGTCTGCCGCTACGTGAGTGACTCGTTTACGGAAGAGGCGCTGCTGTTTGTCGATATATTGCGGGATACGGATTCCTTCATTGAAAGCATCAAAACTCAAGTGCTCAATAAAATTGATTCCATCTACCTGTATGGTATTCACTTTGGCTCCAAACTCTACTCGTTTGGTTTCTTTGCCTCGAATAATGGGACGAATGTAACTCTTGTCTATGCTCACAATCAACCCCTTAACTTCTTTTCCCTGAAAACGATCGCTTTGTTGCTGCAATACTTTTTGGATAGTGGCTAAACGATTATGAAAACCACGGGGCATTTGTAGGCGGGAGCTGTTACCGCGAAGGGTTTCTTCCAACAAACCAATCAGTTTGCCCAACAAATGCAACAGACTGCGTGTCAATACACGTGTCTCAACCTGAGTACGTTTGCGCTTTTTTGAGTAGATGCGGTAACGATCTCTTTGTTTGTCGTATTTATTTCTTGGCATCCTCAATTTAAGTTGTTTAATCACAGATTTGAGTTGACGATGAACCCACTCAACGCCTTCCCAAAGCAGCTTTACATCTGTAGGAAAACGAATAGCGCTTTCATAACAGGTAGCATCGGTTAACAGAACAGAAAGATTTTCCAAATAAGGCTTCCAGGCACAAGCTAATGCTTGTTGAGCAGAATCAATATCTAAATTATCGGCTATCTCGCAACGAATAGCGCTCACAATCTTATAGTTAGTCAATGGGTGCAATGGATTGATACGAACACCACAAAAAAATTGACAGTGAAGGTTGGCATTCAATTGGGCTATCAAGTCTTCATCTGAAAACTGAGTATAGGACTTTAAAACCATCAACCCGATTTTTCCCTCAGGAGAAAAATAAGAATTACGACCTGAAGGATTATCCTTTAAACCAAAGGATTGTGCCAAATCGCTAAAAGGAAGCAAGCGATAAATGCTGCCAAGTTCACTGTTAAGAAAACTCTGACGATAATCTTGATAAATATCAAACTCTGTAAAGCCAATTGTAGGCTGTAAATCGGAAAAATTTCGTATCTTGCGCATATCTTTTGGGTTAAGTTACCCCGATTTTGGCTCCAAAACCGTGTTTTCGGGGGAATATACAAAAATACAAAAATCCCAACAAATTCATAATGAAAAAGTTGGAATTATTTTTTTATTTGATGAATAGCCCTCAATAAAGGTTATAGTTTTACAAAAAATCACTACTATTGGATTAAAAACTTCACTCTTTAGCTTTTAGGAGCAAAGGAACATTCTTTTTCCCGAGAATACGGCAAATGAGAATAATTTAACTTGTTTTTAAGCAAGTTTGGGGAAATAATAGACTCTTTTTCAATTCAAAATAGTTCATTAATACCCAAGCAATTTATTATAAACTTTTTTATCAGATATTACCTGTAAGGCTTTTTCAATCGCCGTATCATTTTGTTGGACAATTTCGTAATATTCGGATGTTTGCCACAGGTTTCTCGCTAAATAAGCTTTAAGAATGAGAAGTAATCCTTCTTTTGATGCGTTAAATTGCGATTCATCATATCTTACGCCTGCTGCTTCTCCTCTGGCAATAAAGTCTTGAATATCTTCGGGTGAAAACTGGAAATCGTTTTTAAAGTTGCTAAATTCCTTATATTTAGCAACTAACTGTGTGCGATTTTTATCAAAATAGTCAACGGCATAGCCATCTAACAGGTTTCGGGCATTCAATCTTCTCAAATACTGTGTATTATATGTTGTGTCAAATGCAACAAATACATCGGGAACTATACCGCCTCCGCCAAATACGGTACGTTTATTTACTAAGGTAGTGTATTTAAGCGAATCGGGCATGTGGATACTGTCGGCGGTAAACATCTCGCCATCTGTAAATCGTTTGTAAAAGTTCTCAAAATATTTGTCATATCCCTCATCGTATGGACTCTGAATCGATTTGCCGGTTGGCGTGTAATATCTTGCTATCGTTAGTCTTATCATTGAGCTATCTGTAAGATCAAATTCATTTTGTACCGTTCCTTTACCAAATGTGCGACGTCCCATTATAATCCCTCTATCCCAGTCCTGCAAGGCTCCTGCAAGAATTTCGCTGGCAGAAGCTGACCCCTCGTCAGAAAGAACAACCACCCGTGTTGACGCAAGGTTACCATTGCCATTAGAATTATAATTTTGTCGTCTGTATCTTCTGCCCGAAATGTAAACAAGAAGTTTTCTATCGGCAAAAAACTTTTCGGCAATCTGTGTTGCAGGACCCAAATAACCTCCTCCATTTCCTCTTAAATCGAGAATAAGATGCTGCATATTGCTTTTTTTCAGTTTAATTACGGCATCCGAAAACTCTTTTTCTGTTGTCGCGGCAAACCTGCTAAGTTTTATATAACCTACATCAGCGTTAAGCATGTATGCTGCATCAAGGCTATAGATAGGTATTCTATCGCGAATAATAATAAAATCGAGGAGTTCTTTTTCGTCTTTCCTGTAAATCGAAACGCTAACTTTTGTTCCTCTTTCTCCCAACAACCTTCTTCTTACTTCCGTATTAGTGAGTCCAATACCGGCTACATTTTCATTATTAATAACAACAATTCTGTCACCTGTTCGAAGTCCCGCTTTCTCAGAAGGTCCGCCAGCAATCGGTTCAACAACGATTATAGAGTCGCGAAGTATATTAAATTGAATTCCAATTCCATCAAAATTACCAATAAGCGGTTCGCGCATCTCCTTAACTTCTTTAGCCGAAATATATACAGAATGAGGATCAAGACTTTTCAATATTTCAACAATTGCTTTTTCTGTTAATATATTGAGGTTTACAGTATCGACGTAGAGAGATTCAATAAGTCCGAGCGTTCTGCCAAACTTTAAAATTTCTCCATTTAAATTTTGCGCCAAGGCATTTATCGAAACTATGATTGTTGCCAATACTAAGGCAATTATTGAAGCAAGATATTTTTTCATACGTTGCAATTAAAATTTATTTCCATTCAATTGTTGAAGGCGGTTTTGAACTAATATCATAAACTGCCCTGTTAACACACTTAACATTCAGGTCAAGGCTAAGATAAGAATCCATTATACTTAAAAATTTATTTTTTCTTAATTAATCTGTATCAGCAAATATACAAGTAAAATTCTTACCTATACATATTTTTTAAACTTTTATTACTATTTTATTTTTCAATTTTAATTCACGAATAAGATCATACATAAACCTGAAATATTTATCTAAAGAAAGAAAGCCTTGTTCAATTATTTCTTTTATTGAAGGGTGTAATTTCATTGAAATTATTTTTTCTATTTCCGAATTGGCATCAAGTTTTGAAAGAAAAAAATCAACCATCTCTCCTTGTATTACATAAGATCCTTTTTGTAATTTTAATTGATAAACAAAACTTGTTTGTTTATCAGATGTCCGATAATGTGTCAGTACCTCAGGAATATTGGCTAATTTTCCAATTTTTGCAATATCCGTCCAAAATTTAAAATCGGCGGCATAAGAATAACCTCGTTTATGCCAGATTTTGTTCTTTATCAAAAACTCTCTTTTGAAAAAACCGGAAGAATTGTAAGAAGGCATTCCTAAAATCATCAACATTGTCATATCGTCATGAGTGAAAAAATCTGTTGTCATTAATCGAGTCTCTTTTCCAAATGAAGACATATACCCACCACATGCATCAATATCCGGATGCGATTCCATGAAATCAAATTGAATCCGCAATCTTTCTGTCGTCATTATATCATCATGATCCAAATGTGCTATATATTTTCCAGTGGCTAATCGATACCCTTTTCTATGTGTTTCGATAAAATCATGCTTACACAAAATATATCTGATACGTGGATCATTATAAGAGAGAATTATATCTTTACTTTGATCTGTAGACATATCGTCTACAATAATAAGTTCAAAATCATTGAAAGTCTGGTTCAAAACACTTCCAATGGTCTCTTTTATAAATACCTCTGCATTATATACAGGAATAACTACACTTATTGGCAACATTGATTATTAATGTTTAATTTGACTATATTTTCTCACATTATCTATTATTGTCCTAATATCAGTTTCATAATTTCGAGATATATTGTACAATATTTCACCATGAATTGCTATTATTGAATTTATTAAGTTAGGTGAAAATATGTCAGGATTATATTTCCAATTAAGCAATATACCATTCTCATATTCAATTGTTATACAGGCTAAAGCATAAAATATAGGGTCGTGCCCATCTGTATGTTCGTTAGCAATGTAACTTTTAGATATATTTAGCTTCTCTTCAGTTTTCTTAATAAAATTCAAATAAACATCGCTTTGTAGTCTTAAAATAACTTCATCTAAACTCATCTCTTTATGATCTAGTATTGGATATCGACAAGAATTTAAAAAATCATTAAAGACCTCTTTGGTAAAATTCTTATATGATAATTCTTGTTTTAAAGGATGAAACATATAAATTCCTCCCATGAAACATCCAATTAATTCTTTTGTTCCTGGAAATTGTCTATTAATAATAGGCATAGGCATTAATATTTTATCTTTCTCAAAAAGTATAAAGAAAAGCATTTGCAGTGAAGTAATTATTAAAGTGCACATACTTATCTTGTATTCTGAGGTAACCGCAACTAAACTATCATATAAATTTGATTCAATATATGAATTACAAAGAAATGCCTTAGTGTTGTCTAATACATTCAATAAATCTTCTTGGCTTTTATATGTAATGCTTTGTGTCTGATAAAATGATTTATTTTGATTTAAAATTGGTTCTAACTTAGAGAACCAATAATCATGAATTTTATCTTTATTTTTTGCCATCCAATTTTTTTGGTGCAATGAATACTCGCTTATTTGCATTTTAAGAGGTACTATTTCAATAGATCTATCATTTTTAAATGAATCATAATACTTTTCGATTTCATGTAGAATCAATCTTAAAGACCATTCGTCTGAAATAATATGATGCATTAATATCCATATAAAAGATTCTCTATGATAAACATTGAAAATCAAACACTTTAAAAGCGGAGGACTGTCAATTTTTAATAAAGAATGTTCGCATTCTTCAAGTCTATTAGAAATAAAAGATATAAAATTAACTTCATTTACTTCATAATAATGTACATTAAAAATATCTTTATCATACGGAATGATACATAGCTTAATTTCTTCATTATTAATTTGAAAAAAAGATCGGAGGCTTTCGTGCCGCCTAATCAGTATTTCAAAGGATTTTTCAAATGCTTTAAGATTTAGATCATTTATTTTTTTTTGGGTTTTCATTATTTGATGATGCTGATTATTTCCTAAACTAGTTAAAAAACGGAAAGAATGAAGCTGTTCATAAGTTGCATCATAAATAGAAACTTTTTCTATAGATGTAAGATTACTCTTAAAATTTTCATCATTCATAAAATTCTATATTTTTGCCGCTTAACATTATAATTTCTTACTTGTCGGTTATATTTTATATTGAATGTATGCTTCCCATAGCTTATTAAACAAAATTGAGCTATCAGCATTAGAATAGAAATTATCTAAAAGTTCTTTTATAATATTCGAGAATTCCGGCAATTCTTTACTACAATTATAAATTTCTTCAAAATGATTATAGTCCCAAGTGTTATTTTCATGATAAACATAAATATAAAGGTTTGCCGCATTTTCTATCTGCACTAATTTATTAGAATTATATAAATATTCTACCAAAGGAGTATCTTCGCCTCTATTTATATTATCATATTCTTTTTCCAAAAACAAAGTTTTTTCACACATTAAACTTCCTTCCCAATAATCTCTTCTATGAGAAATATAAGTATTATTTTTTACTTCATCAAACAACAACATTCGCGTTAGAACAGATCCTTGTTTTTTTTCATTTTTTAATATTTGAAATTGTGTTGAAATTCTATTTGAGTGATACCAATCATCATCGTCCCATTGACAAATATAATCTCCATCGGCATACTTAACAGCAAGGTTTCTTATAAAACCTAATTTTTTTTCAGGATGTGATGGAATTATTACAGCTTTAATATTTGTCAGGCGAATATTTTTAAGGAAATTAGAAGTTTCTAAATCATTATCTTTACAGAGTATTACAAGTTGTTTATTTTCATAAGTTTGTTTATTAAAACAATCAATAGCGCGTTTAAGTAATTTTGGTCTTTTTTCAGTTACACACAAACATGAAATTAAAGGAAAATTATCTTGTTTTTTTGGTTCCATTTATTTAAAAATTTCATGTATATTATTATGTAACTGATTATCATTTTGTTTTTTTATACAAATACATCTGATAATCAAAGGCCAAAATTAGAAAAATTGTTTGACAATAGAAAACATAAGTATTTCTTGTAAAATAATTTCCTATAAATCAGATAATCTGAGATTTTTTTCTTGCCACTCCCATAAATAGCGGCAAAAAACAGAATGTTGCAATAAGTGATACAATCATTCCTCCGATTGTTCCGACTGCAAGCGGAAACCAAAAAGCCTCTTTATATCCTATAATAAAAGGAAGAAAACCTAATGCAGTGGATATTACAGTAAGAAATATTGGTCTTGCCTTTGAGTTCCATGCTTTTATATATGCTTTTAAACGGCTTATATGGCGATTTTTTGACACTACGTTGTTAAATTCATCTAATATATAAATGTTTGCATTTATTGTAAGACCTGAAAGCAAAATGAATGAAGCAAAGCCTCCATGGTCAAAGTTAAGTTGAAAAAGATAAAACGTTAAAAAAACACCAATATATGATATCGGAATAACAAATATTATGTAAAAAGGTTGTTTGAGAGAATTGAACAGTATGCTTGCGTTGAAATAGATAATGACAAACACAAGCAAAAGCAGAAGATATTGTTTACTATCTTTATTATTCCAACTCCAATAATTATCAGGAATTTTCACTTCATATCCTATTGGCAGTTCGTTTTTAAACTCATCAACAGCTACTTCTTGCATTCTCTTTCCCTGTACGGATGTTCCAATATAGTCATATTGCAACACTAATTGGTATTGCTGATTTTCTTTTGCGACCGCTTGCGAAGTTTTTACTCTATTAATATCCGCCAGTTCGGATAATTTATATGTTCCGTTTCCTATTTTTAAAGGGACATTATTCATATTCCAAATATCATATTCGTCAAGTTGACGCACAAACAATTTGATTTGTTCTACTCCATTTGACGTATAAATTAAACCGACTGTATTTTGTCCAAAAATGTTATTCAAAGAACTATTTAACTGATACGGCTGAATATTTTCCTGAGCCAAGCGCTCTTTGTTCATATTGAAACGGTATTCTTCATAATCGTATCTTCTCCATCTTCGCTGGTAATCTATTGAGACTTCTCTTATCCTTTGATTTTCCAACAATCTGTTTTTTAATTTTTCTGCAAGGACATAAAGATCATCATAATTATACCCTAATAATTCTATATTATATTGACCTGCCAATTCAAATAAATTATTGCTAAAACCATCGCCAATGCCGGTAACAGTCCAGCCGCTTCCGCCCAATTGAGTAGCAAGATAAATAAGTTCTCCGTATAATGTGTATGGAAAACTGCTTCTTTGGCTTTCTTTTGTAAACATTATGCTTATATTAGCAAAACGGGAGTTAGGTATATTTGTTTGGAATTGTCTTATTTCCGGAAACTTACTTAAATAAATTTCAACGCGCTGTATAAGATCATTCAATTGCGATATGGTTGTATTGCTTGGCATATTGGCTGTAACGTTAATGATTGTTTCGCCACGTTCTGCAAAATACGACCCGGTATAGACTTTTTGTATAAACAAACGTAATGTTCCTCCCAAAATGTTATCTATGTGTTTTTTATATGTATCTTTGTATGTATTAGAGCCAAGCGTTTTGTTATAAAACTCGCTCCATTTGTCTTCTTTATCTATTTTGTCCGGCAATAAAAACACAGGTAGTCCAAACGATATAATAATAAGAGTTATAACGGCAACTCTCCATCGCCATACAATGTGGCAAAAACCAGCGTAGAATCTGTTAAACCGGATATTTATTCGTTTACCTCTGCTTTTATATCTTTTTTGTTTCGTTTTTTTCTTGATTACGCCCATCCTGTCTAACAGTGCAGGAACAAGAAAAAGGGCTATCAATAGAGATAATGCAAGGTTTATTATTATGACAATGGCAAAATCCTGAAGATTAAGGCGCAACTGTTCGTCCAAAAAGAATATTACCGATAATGACGCAATGGTTGTCATGGTAGCGGTAAGCACAGCTAAAAAGACATTCATATTGTTTCTGCGTATTATCTGGTCGGATACAATTATGGTATTATCAATAATAAGCGTTAATGATATGGTAATCCCAGCCAATGAATATAACTGCATCTCCAATCCAAACAAATAATAGAATATTACAGCGATTAATATGTTTACAAACAGAGAGATGACTATCAATAAAGTATATTTCAGGTTACGGTATGTAATTAATACGAAGAGAAGCAGTATAATAAGAGTTAATCCCGAGCGGAAATATATTTTTTCCAACTCGGTTTTAATATAGTCGGTAGCATCGTAGCTAAGATGAACTTCGTAGTTTTCAGGGAATGTTGATTTTAGTCTTGCAAGTTCTTCTTTTATCTTTTTGCTCAAGTCAAGTTGATTAGCATCCTCTTCGGCGGTAATGTTCATGTATATTGAGTTCAGTCCGTTAACGCGATAATAACTTCTTGGCTGCGATTCAATATTTTCTACCTTAACAATATCTTTTAATCTGATAATTCTTCCGTTAACGATTTTTATCTTTATGTTTTCGAGATTCTCTTTTTGAGCTTTATTATCTCCCGAAACAAGCGCTATTCTTATCCATTCTTCACCGTTTCCGGAAGTTATATTTCCAATACCGAGAAACTCTTTATTCAGATAGTTTTGTATGGCATAATATATGTCACTCCTTTGCAAATTTAAAGATTCAAGCTGCTTATAGTCATATTTAAGTTGCCATTCCATTGGAGTTGCTCCGCCAACATCTATACTGTAAACTCCTTTAATTTGTGCAAGTTTAGGTTTTATCTTACTTTCAACATATTGCTGAATAATTAAAGGTATAGCCGGCGCATTTATAGTGTAACTAAGAAACGGTCTGTTAGCGTTATCGTTTGTGCGGCTTACTGATATGCGCGGATAGCTAACCCCAGGCGGCAATTGAGACCAAGTTTGACGTATTATTGTCGAGACTTCAAAACGCGCCATCTCAATATTGATGTTTCTGTCAAATTCTACGTCAATTTGCCCTTCTCCGTTATATGATGTTGAATAGATATTTTTAACTCCTTTCATGCGATTGAGCATAGCCTCAAGTTTTGATGTAACTTCCATCTCAACAATTCTCGGCGGATTACCGTACATAGAGAAATTTACGCTTATACTTGGCAGGTTTTTAGATGGAGAGAACTTAACCGGAAGTTTGGGAATAAAAGCCACTCCGACTATTGCAAGACATACAAAAATCAGAATTATTGTAAAATACGATATTTTAAATCTGTTATCGGTCATTTGTATTGTACCATATTGTCAAACAGATATGACAGCGATTATTAATTAATTTGGCGCAAAGTTAAAAGATATTTGGAAATGTTTCTGTTTCTATTGGATTCAGTTTGATGAGGGTATTATTTCCTTATATAATTTCCACATTTTTGGATTATCAATGGGTGAACCAATGAGTTGGACTTTGTTGTTTTTATCTAACAGGTAAGTTCTGTAAGGCGGCGGCGGAAAATGATTAATTTTGTCAAAACGATTCTGATAATCGTAAATGAGCGGATAGCTAAATTCAAAAAAATGCACATCATCATTCAATTTTTCATAATCTAAAGAATGAATGACAAACAGGAATGAAACATCCAATTGAAGCTGTTCGCATGAATCAATCAATTTCGCCCATTTATGCAAACCCAATTGACATGCAGAACAGCCAATAGAGTCAACATAGGTGAGTATTTTATACGATTTGTCCCATAAGCCCATGTTAGTGGTATCATGCCCCAATACGTTGTATGTGAAGCCGTCATCGGGAATCAATATTTCTTTCCCCTGCCATTTATTAACAATTTTATTTCCTCCGCTTTTTTTATTCTGGCATGAAATGAAAATAATAATAAATAATAAAATCCAAAGATGATGTTGTTTTATCATATATAACCGTTAATGATATGTGTTAATAATAACATACCTGATCGTTCCGGTTTCGGGGGTGCTCTTAGTATCTGTTCTAAAATCCATTTCTTTAGGATTAAAATTATTAAAAATACCGTTGGCATCACTCTTTTCTGCTTCCGGAACTAATTGTCCGTTAAAATATAAATCAACTCTATCAAATTCTTTTTTGTTTCCATCCAAATCAAAAAAAATTATTTCCGATTTTGCGGGATCGGTTGGAACTAATTTTATTTGTTGCGTGTCGCTGTTATTTATTCTTAAAAAATACCAGCCATAACCGCCCTTTTTAAAAAGAAGACCTGAACCTACTTCAAGCGACAGTTGAAATTCTCCATTTGAATTGCTTTGTGTTTTGAGCTCATTAGCCTTAGCCAAATAAATTTTCACATCCTGCAAGGGCAAATTGGTGTTGGCATCAATAATCCTGCCCCTGCATGTTAAATCCTGTTGCGCGTATCCTGTGGATATATTGATTATCAACAACAATATTAACGTATATAAATTTTTTGTCATTTTTTAAATTTTAAATTGCATCATACTGAACCCGCCTCCGCTTACGTCGTTATCATCGCGGACTGATGCATAGATAATGTTATTTTCTTCGTCAATACAAAACGACATAATAATTTCTTCGGTTTTATATGATCTTAAATAGTTGCCATTCCAGTCAAATACAATGATTCTGCTGCCACCAGATGTACGTCTGCCATTTTCCAAATAAGTTTTACCCGAATGGAGCATATAACAATATTTATCGCCATAAGCACCATTATAATTGATTATGCAATCGTCATCTATCCGCATTCGACCACCATAATATACGGCTTTTGCATCGTATGTTTCATATTTTTTTATTAATTCTGCTTTTCCGGCTTCTATACGGTAAAACTCCAAATTGTCACAATATAATGTTCCAATTGCAAAATAATTGCCATCAGCGCTGGCACTTACATAACCCTGATAAACACCATAACGTTCCATGGGGTTCATTTCTTCTTCCCTGCCACGAAACGGATATTCGCCGAATTCAGAAACAATATTTCCAACAGAATCATACAGCCTGAAACGCCCACCACCAAACAACGGGCCTATACCAATATAACCATTCTTAACCTTCCTTACATAAGTTGGCATGTTTTCAAAAAAAATCTGTTCAGGTATTATGTTGTCTTTATTGATAATATCAATAGGCTCATATATGTTAAGATGTCCTGTTTGTGTTTGAAGCCCGTAAATTAGTTTATCAGCATCAGATACGAACAATCTTAATGGAGGAATAGCCTCTCCGGGTCCATTTCCCCGCGATATAAACCTGCGTACAAACTGTTCATTTTTTGTGTCAAAAACAGTAACAAGAGTATTGTCATATACATCAAGAAACAGTAGTAGCGGGTCAAAATAAATAAGGTCATGTGGCTGACCAATCATACAGTCGATGTCAATTTTTTTTCCGTTTATAATTGTTTCATTGCTTGAAAAATCTGCCCGTTGCAGATTATTGCATGAACTAAATAAAAGTATTATAAAAATTATATTCGCATTTTTCTTTAACATAGTAAATCAATTAATTAACTAACAAAACAATCTGATTATGTTTTAAGTTAGCAGATTTGTATATATCCCAACAGTTTTAAAACATAATCAGAAAGTCAATAACACGGAAATAGTTTCCACTAACCATCACATCTATACAGGTACCAAGCCACACCATCTCCAAGGTCACAAAACCCGCACCAACTCCCGTAACAACTGCCTGAGCAACCTGTGTAACCCTCCCAACATTCTACTTTGGCCAACGCTTCAATATTTACTAAAGTTATGGCACTCATTTTAGCATTACTGCCTATAACACCTATGCTGGCATTAAATACCATTACCGCTGCAAGAGCAACTGCTCCGATCGTAAGTAAAATTTTCTTTTTCATTTCTTTAAATTTTAAATGGTTAAACAATTCATTAATTTTATGCTGCGAATGTACACTTATTTTTGACAATGCAAATTTTTTTTGAAAAAAATCAAAATTATGGTAAAATACGATATTTTAAATCTGTTGTCTGTCATTTGTATTGCACCATATTGTCGAACAAATATGACAGGGATTGCCGGCTCTCAAAATCGTATAAAGTCAACTTTCTAAGGCTGTAATAACTCAACCAATAGTTTTTAAGAGCGTTTATATAATTTCTTTGAGCGCTTTTTTGACGGTCTAACGACAGGGTGAGAGAGTTAATATCAGATTGTCCGATTATAAACCGTTGTTTTGTAGCATTATAAACCATTGCGGCTAAATCAAGGGCTTCTTCGGCGCTTGCAATTAAGTTTTGCTGTACATTGAAGTCAGCTACGGTCATTCTGATATTCTGTGTAAGGCTTATCTCTTTTTGCAGTATGGAGGTTTTCACAATATTAAGATTATTTTGAGCCATATTTGCTTTGCCTTTGCGTATGCCCCAATCAACTATCGGAATGCTTAATCCTATGCTTACAAAATCCTGTTGCAAAGGGTTTTGATATGCAAGATTAAATTGATTTGCAATTTGATTAAATCCTATACTTGCCGAAAAACTTGCGTCAAACAGTGAACTTTTTCTTGTTCTCTCAACCTCTCTTTCCGATTCAAGCAATTCTTGCTGATGAACCAAATAATCGGGATTATTATCCTTTGCCATCTGTAGTGCGAGTTCAGGGTCAATCAAAATAGCGCTTGGTTTATCGGGCAATGTAAGTTCTATTTTAGTCGTTTCGTCAAGATTCAGAAATGAAACCAAGTTAAACATATTGCGGTTTAACGACATTTCTGCATTTTTAAAACTGTTTTGGGCATTAATTACGTCAAGTTTCAATGTCATTAAATCGGCTTGCGATATTCCTGCAATTTTAAATCGTTCCTGACCTATGTTGTAAAGCGTATCGGCAGAAGCGATGTTATCAACTGCCATATTATATTCTGCCTGTGCCATTGCAAGGTCGAAAAAATAAGCAATAACAGTTTCGGATATTTGCTCTTGAGCATATATAAACTGTTTTTTTGCTTTTTCATATTTTAAGGGTTCAACTTTTTTCTCCCATTTAAAACTGTTAAAACCAAACAGCGATTGAGAATAACCTATCCTTACCGGTATGGTTGAAAACTGCGAGAAGGTGTTTTCGCCAAAATTTCTCATGAAACCAAGTTGGGAGTCAATAAAAAATGTTCCTCCGGTAATATCAAGGTTTTGAGTTACGGCTAAATTTGCGGAACTGTATAGAGATTGCTGTCTTCTGTAAATATCAATGTTTTGCTGCGAGTCGTACCGCCTTGTAAAGTCCCGGTAATATTGCATTGGAGTGGCTCTCAGGTTTAACGAAGGCAGTCGTTCGGCTTTAAATAACCGGTATTGCCAATAACTTGCCATATACATATTTTGTTCACGAAATGCCTGAAGTGAGGAACTTAACGCAATTTCAATGCTTTTATCAAGTGTCAGATTTACGACCTGAGCATTTACTTGTATCAGAAAACAGGTGCATATAATTAGCAATATTGATTTTTTCATGTGTTTTAGGATTAAAGTTTTCATCAAAAATAATAAAACTATTTATAAAAAATAACTACTTTATGTTAAAGTAACCAATTTCCCCAAATCGTTATGTGCTTACAGTAAGAACTTCTTTTTATATAGAAAGGAAGTAAACCTTCAGTACGCTTTCAAACACTGTAAAAAAATCTATCTGACATCAAATTTGGATGTTAAATATTTTAAATACTCTGAGGTTTTATCAAAATCAACTTTATTAACTATGTGTAAATCGTTAATTTTCATTTCTTCGTTTATGGTAAAAAAGAACGGAACATTTTCTTCTTCTAACTGAATGCCTAACTTTTGATTTTCCAATACTAACAACCTTTTGCCGTAAGTATTCTCACGGAAACGGGGCATACAATCCGGTGATATGAATGTAACCTGATTAGTTGTTAAATAATCAGGCATATATTTTGAAATAATATTAATAGATTGTTCAACGCAGGGACTACAAGTATTATTAGAAAAATAAAAAAACAATATTTGTTGTGTTGCAAAATCCGACAACATATAAATATTGCTTGTATCATTTCCCCAATGTACTTTTTGATTTTGAAGCATCGACAGATTATTTTCCTCTGTAAGCTCCTGTATTTTTGCAGCCACTAACAAATTGTAATCTACAGTTTTATTTCCTCTCAGATTACATGAAAGTATAAAAACAGGAAATAAAAGTATTATCCAACATCGTTTTTCTAACATGATGGACTATCTTTTAAACGTTAATTTCAGTAAACACGGATTATCTTCCTCTTTAAAATCAGCAAGCCTTCTTCTGTCTTCTTCACTAAACAAGTATGGAGCAATAACCTCTTTATCGTCAAAATCAAGTGTGGCAAGCATGAACTCTTTTGTTATTAATACAGGTTGTTTAATGGAAACGCCTTCGGAAGTGCGTTCAAAAAAATGATACTTATGGTTTTTTTTATTATGAAAAAGATGCTTCCTTTTGTCAAAGGCAAATCTTAAGTATGCGTAATAATACAAATCAGTTTGATCTTGTAAATAAAAGTGATATGAATTAGATATTTCACCATTCATAAACGATTGGCGAAATTTTTCTCTATCTAAGCTAGGGTTAGTAGAAAATGGCAATTTGTATTTTTTGATGTCAAAAGTCTTGTTCCCAAAATCCCATGCGTATGCAATTTTTAACCCGTCGGGTGTTACCATAAACACTTCATGTGAAAAGCCGCGGATAAAATACAAATTCCCATTTTCATCGCGATGAAAAACTTGACGAGTCCAAGAATCAAGATGATAACTCTCATCATAAGTAAAACTTCCTATTTTTTCTCCGGTTTCCATGGAAACAATATTAAAAGCGTCCCACTGCGTGTTTGCGGTATATGACCAAAAAATACAATTATTTTCAGGGAGAAGTTCCACGTAACGATAACCATTTGGAGGGCGCGGTAAATCTACTTTGTTGATAAAATTTCCATCTAAGTCATAATAAAACACCGAACCAAAAGGCGAAAGCATGCCAATCTGTAATTGTAATGTGTCAATAAAGGAGTCGTATATGTACTTATATTCGCCGGGACCTTGACCTATCCTGTGTATTTTATCAATATACTGTCCCGTATTATCAAAAAAGAATAAAGCGCCCTGTCGAAAATCAAACAAATAAAAAATATCGCGATGATGTTTGATCTTGGTTACTTCTTTGACAAGAGATTCCTGATTGGTTTCCAATGGTATTAATTCCACTTTTTCGAAAATATCAAAAAGAGAGGTTTTGGTTTCATCTAAGGTTACTTTTAAAACAGGGTAATCTTTATTATTTGAATTTTGTTGATTACACGAACAAAACAACAAAACAACAAAACATTTGTACAATAATTTTAATTTCATACAACACAAATTTTAACGAAAAAAGAGTACCGGAGTAGAAATAAGTTTTAATCTCTATTCCGGTAATTGTGATTAACAGCAAGGACCATAGCAAATATTCGCCATATTGCCAGTCCATTCACAACAACCATCTTTCTTTTCATAACAACTGGCGCCAGTAAAGCATTGACTATCACATGTGATAACAGCACCTGGGTCTTCAATCTTCGTTAGCGCTTCAATATTTGCCAAAGTTATGGCACTCATTTTGGCATTATTGCCTATGCCGGTATTAAATACCAACGTTGCTGCAATAACAACTGCTCCAATTCCAAATAAGAATTTTTTCTTCATAATTTCTCTTTTTTAAGGTTAAAAAATAATTTGTTTAAATATGTTGCGAAGATATACTTAATTTTTGATAAGTAAGAAACTGTTTAAATTTTCCATTTAAGAAATATTATTGAAAGCTAGCATTATAAAAGCTAGATACACCCGTCGGCATATATTTTTTGCATTCTATCGAAGCGGTATTGAAGTGTTTTCATTACTTCAAATCCTATTTGACTGTCGTGTTCGTTGGCAGCATGAACTACAACCGACAAGAGCCATCCATTAGTATCGGTAATAATGTGACGTTTGACATCCTGTTTTGAGTAGGTAAAATGTGGCATTGAAAATCTCTCGTAATGAATGTTTTCGCTTTTTTAATTTGCCATGTAAAAACTTTTCTATAACTTGTTATTGTTTTTCGGTTAGGCTTGTATTGAGCAAAGTCGAAGCATTGCCAATCCTTTAAATGCCTTGTGAGAACGTTCTCTCTTAATGTGACATACACGCAAGGTAGTGGAATCAATAAACGATATTCCCGTGCATTTTCCGAGACAGAACAATTGAAGAAATACGGTCATGGGAACCAGTGCTTTCTGTTGTAGTTCCACAAAACGGTTATAGTATACCGTTTCAGGGAAGTCTTTCTTGCAGTGTACCTGTATATAATTGATATAGAAATGCTTCAAATTCCCGAATTGTTTTTGGTGAAAATAGATCATGATAGTAATACCTCGCTGTCAGACATACGAAAAGCACGATTACGCGACTTTTTAGCGCTATCTCTGGGAAGGATATGTCTTTCCTTAGCTTTATCAAATTCTTTACAAAATTCATCTACTAAATTTGAGTCCATGTTTAGATAATTGTATTTTAAATTAACAACTTAAAATTACAAAATTCTTATATTTCTTCCAAATTTTGTCAAATTTTGTTAGATCGAACTCACGTTAAAGCATGAAAAAATTTTTCTCAAAACTCAATCAACAATCAAGCTGCAAACAATATAATTATTTACAATATCCTCGCATTAGTGAAATAATTTTCTAAACTCAGGCTTAATTTATGCATAACGCCAGTATAATATATGATTTTTTATGTTTATATTAGAAGTTTTAATTTTTTTTATTTCACACTTATTAAGCAAAGTTATCTTGCACAACTAATAAAGTAAAAGGTTAAAATTATGATAGATAAAAATAAAAGACATTTGTTATTGTTTTTTCCATAATGATAACCAGAAAAGCAAATGAATAAATATAAAGTTTTCGTTTTATGCAAGATTATAAAATTATTATTTAACCATGGAAAAAGGCGGATTAGGATGCAAACATTATGAAATCCATTCCTTACCGCCCCATTTTCCTTAAAAAGAAAGGAGGTCGCAAATGTAGAAAACTAATTTAAAGCCTACAAGGCTTAAGTTGTTGAAATGATACATACAACATTTTTTTAATATTTTATAAATAAAAAACTAAAAACATGAAAACTAAAATTTTTTCAATTATTGCAGTTGCTGCTATTATCGGCGGATTGGCTTTTAACAGCATAACAAATTATAACAAAGCTACAGTATCGGCTGTAACTCTCTCAAATCTTGAAGCGTTGACAAGAGACGAAACTAACACATGGTGCCTTCAAGTAGGAATTGGATGTTCTGACGGTATATTTTATCCAAATAGCAGCCATTTACCAGGAGGTCCTTATTGACCATAATAGTAAAAAACGGATGAGACTGTTCAAATGTTTTTGAGCGGTCTCACCTTATTGTTAATGTACGTGAAAAAGTTAAAGAGATAGAAACCGGAGATGTTTTAATTGGCTCAATTGCCACAGTAAATTTAGCCGGAGATTATTTAATTATAGTAGCAACCTATTCAGGAGGTAATTATAGAACAGATGAGTATTATCCGACAAAACTTATTATTTTTGATCTTAATGGTGACTACCTTAAAACTTTGGATGTGGAATATAAAATAAATGATTTTTGTTTTGACAGGGAAAAGAACAGAATTATTATGAGTTTGAACGATGTAATACAGTTTGCTTATTTAGATATTGACGGTCTTATATAGTTTTAAAATTTTGATATAATGATTTAATCATGGAAAAAATCACAACTCTTTTTGTATTACTGCTGATTGCAGTTTCGCAAGGCGCTTTTGCGCAAAGCACTATTTTTGGGAGCGTTGTTGATGCCGAAAACGGAAACGGCATTCCCGGAGCTTCTGTAATAGTTAAGGGCACCATTACAGGAACTACAACCAATAGCTCAGGTAATTTTGCCATGATGAATGTGCCGGATGATGCAACTCTTCAAATATCGTTTGTAGGGTACAAGACAGTTGAATTGCCGGTAGAAAATCAAACACGGTTTAACGTTACACTTGAACCCGATATTCAGCTTTTGGGCGATGTAGTTGTAACAGCTAATAGAAATCAGCATGAAACAGTTACAACGGCTATGGGTATTGAGCGTGATCCAAAAACGCTGACTACTTCAATACAAACCATATCAGGAGATGAAATAAGAAGAGCCGGAGACTCTAACTTTATGAACGTACTCAATGGTAAAATAGCCGGACTTCAAGTTTATTCAGCTAATTCGGGACTCGGAGGTTCAACAAATGTAGATTTGAGGGGATCAAAGGCTTTAGGTAGCAGAATGTTGTATGTTTTAGATGGAGTCCCGATGACTAACAATAGAGGTGACGGTGGAAACTATGATTTAGGAGACGGTCTTTCACAACTTAATATCCACGATATTGAAAGCGTTACCGTACTTAAATCAGCAAATGCAGCTATTCTTTATGGTAGTGCGGGAGCTAACGGAGCTATTCTTATTACCACAAAAAAAGTAAATGTAGTTTCACAAAACGCTTCTACGCAACAAGGCGCTTTCGGGCAAAGAACAATAATGGGAAAAATTATAGGTAGTGAAGATGGACATGGCTTGTCAGGGGTTTCTATTGTAGTCAAAGAAACATCAACTGTAGCGATAACTGATAGCGATGGTAATTTTGTACTAAAAGTTCCGAATGACACAATTATTATAGTGATGTGTATGGGTTTCAGAACAGTTGAAATACCATTAGAAAATAAAACCTGGTATGAAATTACGCTTCAGCCTGAAGATCTTTAAATTGTTTTATGTGAAATACTCATGAATTTCTACAAAAGCACATCAACAAAATGATTAAAACCCAATTATATACTAAATTTTAAACAGATGAAAAATATATTTTATTTGGTCAAAGGTAATAAATATTATTTATACGTTGAAAATAAAATAAAAAAAGTCAATAATCCGATAGGGTATTTTGCTTTTAAACGGTCTTTAGGTTAAAATGAGAAAAAGATTTGTTAAATTTGAAAAGAATTTTATTATGAAGAAAGCGTTTATCATAACAATCGTTGTTTTGTTGTGCTTCCGTATTAATGCGCAGACTTTAACCGGCGTAGTGTACGACAAAGACACAAAACAGCCAATTCCCAGCGTGTATGTTTCCTTTAACGGCACAACAGCCTACACTATTACCGACAATTCAGGGAAATTTGAGTTTTCAGTAACGCAAAGATTCAATACACAATTAGTGTTTAGCCACGTGGCATATCAAACGGTTATTATTGAAAACCCATTCAACGAGTTTCCTAAAGAAATTTACATGGAACAACGAATTAATATGTTGAGTGATGTGATTTTAATAGCTACTCCCGATCCGTTTTCCCGCGAACAAAAATTGGCAGCATTCAGGGAACAATTTCTGGGCACAACCCGGGCAGGGAGGTCATGTATGATTATGAACGAAGGCGATATACATCTTTGGTATAATGTAGAGAAAAATACCCTTTCGGCATCTGCCAACAAACCCCTTGTTGTGATAAACGAATATTTGGGATACATAGTATCGTTCACATTAGTGGACTTTAAGATTGAATATGCCATCCCACAAAGCAGGTCGCTTAATAATCCCTTTCAGCAAGTTACTAATGTCAGATCATCCGGTAATGCCATGAGACTGTCAACCAGTGATGCTATGAGGCTGTCAATGGGACAAAAGAATTTTGCACCATTGAATAGTGATAATGTCCAACGAAGTTACTTTTTAGCCATGTCATTGTTTACCGATTTAAGCCCTGATGATGAAAGAATTAAAAGACGCAGGGATGAGATTTATGAGCAATCATCGACTTTCTTTTTCAAGAATATTGCAAATAACACTTTGAACGAATCTAATTTTGAAATTTATGTTGACAGACGAATTATGGAGATGAAGGATACTTCGTATTTCAAGGTTGATAAGTTTGATAATATTTGGAATATAAAGTTATCGGATGTTAGTATATTTAGTCTCAACAGACGACACATATCAGTAGATCAGAGTTTGTTTTTTACGGTAGAAGATTCGCTTTCGCTAAAAAAGATCTGTTTCGTACCCGACTTAGGTTCAATAATCAACGTGAGGTATCGTAATAGATCATCAACTATTCAATTTAATATCGATACATTACTTGTTGACCGGTATGGGAATATTGATCAACCTTATAAAGTGATATTTACAGGAGCAATGGGAGAATCCCGTGCCGGAGATATGTTACCAATGGATTATGAACCCTAATCAATTAAGAAAGAATTATTGGAAAATCAGGCTTAATAGTCAAAAGTGTTGGTGAATGATGGTTTAATTCTTTATATTTCACACATTTGTGATATTTTTAAGAGTTATGTACAAAAAAATGCTTTTATTGCGGTTCTCTTTCCATCATAAAGCATGGACATAAAGGTTTCATTCAAAGATATTTATGTAAATCTTGTCGTAAGAGTTTCATCATTCGCCAAGTGATTGATTCAGAGGCATTATGGCGAGATTATGTATTAGGCAAACAAACTATCATTCAACTTAGTGAACGCTAATGTGGCATTGAAAATCTCTCGTAATGAATGTTTTCGCTTTCTTAATTTGTCATGTAAAAACTTTTCTATAACTTGTCAGTGTTTTTCATTTAGGCTTGTACTGAGCAAAGTCGAAGTATTGGTTGGGTAGCTTGTCTTGTTCATTCTCTTTGAATTAATTGGTTTATAATCATAAAGATACAAAACAATATCCAATTGACCAATTGATTAACAAAGAATTATATTAAATTTTTAATAAATTTAAACAGTTTCTAAACTTTTTTGAGAAAAATAGAATTTATATTCAATAACGATTTATTTTAAGTGATAATTAATAACTTACAAAACGATTGTTGTTTATGCCATTAATAATCAGATATTTAAAATTTGACATTTATAATTCACTGATAATCATTGATCTCAAATCTTATTGAATATAATGTTTAATGTATTTTTATTTGGTTAATATTTGTAAAAAATAATAATCTAACTTATAGCAACTTGTCCTCTCTTTCTCTTTGAATTTTTCAGTATCTTGCCCCTCAGCTCAAAGATTTTTTGTTTTTGTCCGTTAAAAAATTGGTGTCGCTGTTTTTCCGATGACCCGCTAATCAAAGTAGACCGTTGGATAGCGGCATTGAGCCATTTCTCTGTTTCTATGCAAAACCGTTGGTCTGATATATAAAAATGGTTTATTGTGAATAATCTAAGCGTACAGTTCGTTGTTCCGTTTTTCTTGAACAGAGCTAAATTGCTATATAGGTCGGTTTCGCTGACATAAAATTTGAATGACGTCTCTTTTGCGCCTTTGACACCTTTTTCCGTTTGGTTGTGGATGGTGTCGATCATGTTCAATAATTGTTCGCAAAGGAGTACCGGAATATTTTTATCGTTGAAATGTCCCATTTCGTAATGGTAGCTCAGTAATCTTAATGTCTTATCAATGGTATAGTCTGTCCAAATCTCGGTTGATGGACAATGTTGGTAAGTTTGAAAAATTTTTTCATAATATTGCGATGCCTCGTTACAATCCCATTGCTGGACAAACTCGTCATAATAAGCCGTATACCCGTAAACGCTAACGTTCCATGCAAAGAGCATGAAAAAGATTAATTCCTTATGATCAACATAATGAAATACAGGAATATCAGCGGCGGCTAACAAGAGTGCGCCATCGGGTGCCGTACTGACACTCTCTATATTGTCCGATAAATTCTGCATATATGTCAGGTAGTTTTTTCTGTCTCTTAAATCCAGCGGAGTATACCGACATCGGATATCATTTCCGTCGTTAATATTTAAAAGCGAATCCACCGAAATCTTAAAATGATTACATAATATAATAAGTTCTTCAAAATCGAGCAGCTTCTCGCACCGTATTCTCCGATAAGCTGCATCAATACTAATATTCAATAAATTAGAAACTGCATCAACCAAACTTTGATTTTCTGATGTTAATTTTCTAATAAACTCAAAAAACATCTTTTGATGCAAATTTTTTTCAAACTGATTTGCCATAAAATTATTTTTTCGAAAATTACTATTGAGGAATTATGATAAATTTACTTTTGCAAGTATCGCAAATATGATTAAAAAAACAAAATTAAGTACCTAAAATATGGCGCAAATGATAAGAATTTTTGCACACAAATGTTGGTTAAATATTAAATAGGATTCCCCCAAATAGATATTCCTATTGTTTTAATGATTTTTTGGCTATGAACATCATTGAAATTTGCGTTATTTAATAATTGCAAAAATAGAAAAAGTAAATTTTACAAATAAAAAATAAACAAGAGCTAATTTGATACATTAATTATTAGTATTTGCATTTTTTTTATTTTTGTAGGTATAATTAATTTTTATTAACAATGATATGCATATGACATAAAAGCATGATTGGTGTTGAGAGGAAACTCTCACATTTTAGACGTATTGAGTAGCGTTTGGCTATTATTTTGGCTACTCTAAATTCCACAATTCTCCCTGCATTAGCAGGGAACACAGTGCCAAAAATAAATTAGTGAACGCTTACGTTTCGGCGTGGGCTTAACGATTTATCCGGCATTGTGGGTTGTGGAATACCTTGAGTAGCAGATAATAGTATAGCATTACGCCTTTTTTGTGTATAAACCAAATATGCACCAAATGTTCTGAAAAAATTGATAATGCAACAAGAAAAATTACATATAGGTGATTTGATAAAGAGCACGTTAGAACAAGAGGGGCGTTCTGTTAAATGGTTAGCCAAAGAGATTCATTGTAAAGGAAGAAATATTTACAACATATTTAACAGAACTTCCATTGATACATTACAGTTATTAAAAATTTGTTTTGCGTTAAGAACAAATTTTTTTGTTTATTATTCAGAAATTTACGAAAACAAGTTTGAAAAAACGGAGTACATTGTTTCAAAGATAGATTATAAAATACACCAAGATGAATTTCACATAGGCGGTTTGATAAAGAAAATGTTAGAAGATGATGAACGATCAGTAAACTGGTTAGCCAAAATGATTCATTGTAAAAGACGCAACGTTTATGATATATTTAATAGGAGTTCCATTGATACAGCACAGTTGATGAGTATCTGTAAAGCGCTTAAAACTAATCTTTTTGTCTGTTTTTGTGAGTTATACAGAAATAAAGTGTCTGCAATGAACAATCCCTAAGTTGAAAAACAAACACAAAACATATTAATTGCAAGCTGCACTTTATTTTAAAATTTGGCAATATAATTGCACAAAATAAGCGATTTTATTGCTCGTAAAACGCAGTTATTCAACACATTTTATGCAATTTTTCGACACATAAATATTAGCATAAATTTTTATTTATATATTTTTTTATCTGATAGAAATATATAAGGCTCATGACAATTTATGCTCTTATTCTTAGCCAACTGTATGTTTCAAAAATTTGGTCAAAAAGGAACAATGTGACTGACCACCGCGAAGCGTTAATTTAAAACTAAACTGCCATGCAATGAAAGTACATGGGTTTGAAAGAAAGAATAAAATTCTTTATGATTAAAAAATTTTGCATTCATTTAATTATAATTTAGAAGTTTATAGAAACTAAAGTTACTGCAATTAAATTACAGGGTTTTATTCGTTAACTTGATAATAAAATATATTGATTCGGCATAAAAGTTGATATAACAAATTGTTACTAAAAACATAGTTGAATGTTGCTAAAATATGAATGGCAGTTGATTTAAATTAAATCTAAAAAAGATGTATATTTGCCAAAAATTTGAACGATTATGATAATGATTTTAAAATTCCTAATAGGCTTGAGTATTATAGTAGTTGTACATGAGCTAGGACATTTTTTTGCAGCAAGGTTTTTTGGTATTAAGGTAGAAAAATTTTATTTATTTTTCAATCCGTATTTCTCCTTATTTAAGTATAAGTCTAAAAAAAGTGATACAGAATATGGGATTGGTTGGTTGCCACTAGGAGGATTTGTTAAAATTGCAGGAATGATTGACGAATCAATGGATAGTGAACAAATGTTTCAACCTGCCCAACCTTGGGAGCTCCGTTCAAAACCTGTGTGGCAAAGAATTATTGTTTTGTCTGGTGGAGTTATTTTAAATTTTATTTTAGGAATTTTACTTTTATGGATAATTTCAATAAATGACACATACATTCCCAATGAACAACTGAAAGATGGTATTTATGCTTATTCTATTGGACGAGATTTAGGATTTCAAACAGGAGATAAAATTTTAGAATATAATGGAAAAAAATTAGATAATTTTTCTGAAATTTCCCCAATATCCTTGTACAAAGGTATATTTAAAGTAGAAAGACAAGATAAAATTGTTGATATAGTTATTTCTGACAAATATTCGTTTCAGGATTTGTTGAATAGTAGATTTATATTGGGAGCTTTTAATTATAAACCTATTATTGATATATCTTTTTCAGATGATGCGACTTTTTTTAAGAATGATTTAATTTTAAAAATTAACAATGAAGCAATAAATTCATTTGGAGAATTACAAGAAACTTTGACCAAATACTCTCCAGGCTCATCTGTTATAGTTACAATTCTTCGAGAAGAATCCGAGATAGATAAAGTAATTGTATTAAATGAATATGGGCAATTGGGGGTTTCTATTAAGTCTCCCGTGCAGTTAGAATACTATGGAGTAATATCTGGGCTAAAATATGGGATTAAAAGAAGCTATGAATTTCTTTATTCTAATTCAATTGGACTATATTTATTAATACGAGGGAAAATAGGAAGGGAAAATTTATCTGGGCCTATAGGAATCGCTCAAATATACGGAAGCGATACAGATGTATATAAATTTATTTATATCACTGCTATACTTTCTCTTATTATTGGAATGATGAATATTTTACCTATTCCTGGTCTTGATGGCGGACATATATTTATTGATTTAGTGGAAGTTATTTTTGGTCGAAAAATTCCAATTAAAATTGCTGAAATAATTCAAATGATAGGTATTGGACTAATTATATTATTAATCCTTTTTGCTTCCTATAATGATATATACAAACTATTTATATAAAGAATTGAAAAAACTTGAAGTACCCAATATATTACTCGCTATAATATTAATTTTTGCACCTCCTATAGGTTTGTATTTTCTGTTCAAAAAAGCAAATATGACACTAATTAACAAATTACTGACAGGAGTTGTTTTATGCTTACTTTCATTGATGTTATATTTATACTTATATCAATCATCTATAACTGCTAACAGCATTTTCTTTTTTTGATAGATATTGATGAGATGACTTTTCAAGATTAAAGTCAGTAATAGGGGTATATTCTCTAACAATTAAACCACCGTCAATAAAGTTATAATGATTTTTTATAGCTTACTAAATATAAATATTTTCTTCGAATTTGACATGTGGCAAATGGTTATTATGGGGTTCAAAGTTAATTGAGCGTAAAATATTAAAAAAGATAGCATCATTTGCCATTAAGAGTTTCTTAACTTAAAAATGTTTATGGAGTAACTCTTATGAGTAGCTGGTTATTGAGTACGAGTATTATGATAGAAGAGATAAATTAGGTATTCTTTTAGATATCAAAAATAAGGTTCAATTCCCAGAGACATGATATTAAACTATTAAAGTAGGTTGAAAAATTTTATTTTTCTAGTTTTTAAACTGAATTGTTATTTATTATGTAGACTTATAATCAATACCATATGGAGATAGAATATGAAAAAATGACCATAGAGCATTGTGAAGCTTTCTTAGATATTTACAATTATTATAGTATAAATGATTTTTCAGTATTTTCGGACATAGAAATACCTACTCAAGGTTTTAAAAACTTGTTACAAAGCATACAAAATTATCCTGCTTTTGCAATAAAATTTGATAAAATAATCGTTGGATTTTGTTATTTAAATCCTTTTGCCCCTTCAAGTGTTTTCAATGAATCTGCAGAGGCAAGCATTTATATTCATAAAGATTTTATAATGAAAAGAATTGGAAGATATGCTTTAATAAAAATGGAAAAGGAAGCTATATCCATAGGAATTAAAAACTTATTTGTTAGAATAGTATCTAAAAATCCCTATATGTCAATTAGAAATAAATTTGGTTATATTGAATGTGCAAGATTTAAAAATGTAGGTAAAAAATTTAATGACTATTTTGATATAATTTGGCTACAAAAAGAATTGTAATGATTACAGCATAAGGAGGAAATCGAAAATCCTAAAAAGAGTAGATAAAAATTAAATTGATTTTATTATGCGAACAGAAAAACAAAGAAGTGAGCTAATTAAAGCTTACGAACTAAAAGACGAAGAGAAAGCCCTTGAAAAAGGGCTCGGAAGCATGGGCATGATTAATGCTGGAGAAGGGGCCCTCAACTTGATTAATTGTTCTATAAACTATTATGATAGTGAGCAATGTTGGTGTTAACGTAATTTAAAATAAGCAGTCACAGTAGCAAAATATTTTGTGACTGCTTATTTTATTTTGATACAGATTGGCTATGCCATTTAAGTGTACTTGCAAGGTACACCAATGGTATTAGTTATGTTTTACTAATTAATAATATTTTGAGTAATCTTTCAAAGTACCACTATGAAGGCAATGCCTTCAATTTTTCACAAAATCTACCTCCTTCGGAGGTGGTTGTTTAATTAAAAATTTAAAGATATACACAGATGGAACAAATTTCTCGGAAAAAAAAGTACAAAGCAGTTGATGCTGCAACTACAATTAATAATATTAGAAATATACTATACGAAAATGGAATTATTATAAAAGATAGTCATCATGAAAATGGTGGAGCAGGAACATATTCTTGTACCATTAACATTGTCAATGAAGAATTGAGTTATCTCGGATTAGGAACTAATGGAAAAGGTATGACTTTTCAATATTCGTTGGCTAGTGCATATGCTGAATTCATGGAAAGATTACAGAATGATAGTATTCTTAAAAATAATTATGTTCATTATCAAAATAATAAGGAAATCTTAAAGTCATTTCAAATTCATCCAGATGAATTTTTTTTAGATAAAGAAGATCTAATCAATACTTGTTTTGAAATTTTAGCAAAAATGTTAGATAAAAAAAACAAAGAAGATGTAATGCTCTCAATTGATTACATGAAGATATTTGACGAAAAAAACAATAAAATAGTTGGACTTCCTTATCTAAACTTAATAAAAAAAGTAATACAAATTTTACCAGTTGGCATAATCAAGTCGTTTTCAGGAAGTAATGGTATGTGTGCAGGCAACAACAAGAAAGAAGCTCTTATACAAGGAATAAGTGAGATATTTGAGCGATATGCAACAAGAAAAATTTTTTTTGAAAATATCGAAATTCCTACTATACCCAAAGAATATTTTAAAGGGAACACCATATATGATCTTTTAACATTAATTGAAAATAATAATAATTTTTCTGTCATTATAAAAGATATTTCATGTGGGATTGGACTCCCAGTTATTGGTTTATTGATAATAGATAGAAACTCTCAGAAATATCATTTTCATATAGGGGCTGACCCATCAATTATTACGGCTTTAGAACGATGTTTAACGGAAATTTATCAAGGACCCAAAGAGATTATTATAAAATATAAATTTACTGATATTGAGGAATTAGATTATTTTACCGATCCATTAACAAATGAAATTGATATAAATAAACTTCAACAAGAATTCTCGTTAACTTTAAAAAATGGAACGGGTAAATGGCCTAAATATATTTTTGAAGATAATTCCAATTTTAAAAGAATATATAAAAATGAATCGAATAATGATGATGATGATCTTTTGTATTTGTTGAAGGTTATTAGCGAGAATGGATTTGAATTATTTGTTAGAGATGTTTCAACTTTTGGTTTTCCGGCACTTCATGTTGTTATTCCGGGAATGAGTAATGTACAAATTATAAATAGGGAAAAAAGGACTCGACTTTTTAATGAATTTGCCCGTCAATTAAGAACTATTTTAAATTTGAAAGAGGCATCTGATGATGAAATTAAAAAAGTAGCATTTTCATTGCATAGTATATATCAATTGGATGAAAAAAGCAGACCGGATATTTTTTGTTATTATGCTTTTATTAACAATAAAGATTTGAATTCTTTGACTACTGAATTATTTTTAGTTATGCTATTTTATAGAATAAATGAACTAACACTGGCAATATATTATATAAATAAGCATCTTGAGAGGAATGAATTTAAAGGTAAAGATAATTATCTTTATTGTGCTAAAGAATACATGAAAAATAAAAAGAAAAAACAAAATGATAGCGAAAATAAAAAGAATTTAGAAATTTTATTTGATAAAAGATTAGTTTCAACAGTCTTTGAAGATTTTATAGACCCTGAAAAAATATTTGACCATCATCCTTTTCCAACATGTTTTGAATGCAATAAATGCAATCTTAAACAAGATTGCAAAAATATTACTTGGGGTAGTTTTTTGGACAAAATAAAGAGTAAAAAAGAATCAAGTAACATTGTTCAAGAAAAATTACTTAATGAATTAATATAACGTAGTGAACAAAGAAACATTCTAATATGTCTAAAATTGCACATAATAGGGCTTTATAATTTCAATTTACTAAATATAAGCATTTTAGAACTGATTTTCTCTAATACTACATATAAAAAAGATTTTAGTTTTAATAATGACATAATAATTTAGTGAACTATAAATAAAATGAACCACCCCGCTGCAAGCAGCGGGGTATCAAAACAAACTTAGTTGAGTATCTTTATGTAAAATTTTGTATTCCTTCTCTACACCTTATTTTCTAACATATTTTGAAATCGTTGTTTCATCTCCAAATTTACTGACTGTATTGACAAAACCAAAAACTCCCTGCCCCAAAGATGCTTTTTGACTTAGGGATGGCAACGGAAAATTTCTAGAGCAGTAAAACTCTTGATAATTATAGTAATTTTTGTTACACTATAAGTAGGAACGGATTGAACTAAAAAATGAACATGGTTGAAATCTGTTCCTATTTCCAAAAAACGAATCTGATAACTTAACGATATTTATTTGGCAGGGCAAACATAATGATGCAGTAAAACGTATACATTATGAGACTTATTTTCTTGTATGCACAAAGGTAATAATTTTCGCCGCTTGCGGCGAAAATTAACCCTTAGAGATTATAAATTAAGTATCAAATTGAGCAACAAAAAGTAGTAATATAGATATTGATTATGAAATTTTTTATAAATAGTATAATCTGGAAATCAAAATATAAAAAGTACATAACAAGGCAACAAGATTCTTCAGATTGTGGAATTGCTTGTTTGAATAGTATTTTAAGATATTATGGCATAATTACTAGTATGGAAAATTTGAGGCTTCTCAGTGGCACAACTAAATTTGGGACTTCAATATTGGGATTATGTCAAGCTGCATCTGAATTTGGAATAAAATTAAAGGCTTTAAAATATAAACATAAATATGTTGAGGTTCTAAGCACATTTGATATTCTTTTAATTCCATCCCAAAATAATAGTAATCATTTTATACTTATATTAGATAAAATACAGGATTATCTTATAATTATGGATCCAAAATGTGGAATACAAATTATTAGAAATTCTGAATTGGAAAAAATATGGAAAAACAAGATAACATTAAAGATCGAAAAACAAGGAGAAATAAATCATAACTATTTTTATAATAAAAATACAGATTGGCTCATAAAAATATTAAAAGAAAAAAAGACATCAATCGCCTCATCTGCGTTTATATCTTTTTTCATTACAATTTTAAATATATCAACTTTCGTTTTTTTAAAAATTCTTATAGACCAAATATTTCCAGAGAGTAAAATAGGTGAAGTATTTTTTATTTGTGGATTAATACTTAGTTCATTGATATTAAAGACAATTCTTACATTTTTTAGAACTAGATTCAATAATGATATACTATATGATTTAAGTATAGATGTAATGGAATATTTTTCTGAAGTTTTTTTTTCTCTACCAAAATCGTTCTTCAGAAGTAAAAAAACTGGAGAATTGACGGCAAGATTTAATGATGTATCTAAAATTACAGATTCTGTTTCATATTTTCTTAATGAATCAATTAAGCATGTATTCATCATAATCTTATCATTGGTTTTTATTTTTATATTTTCGATTAAAATAGGAATTATTGTTGCCACCACAATTCCTATTTTCTTTTTTGCTTCAGTATTATTTTGGAAAAGGATTATTAATCTTCAAACCGAATTAATGTCAAGAAATGCTTTAAAAACAGGAAATTTTATAAATATGGTGCAAGGAGTAGATTGCATAAAAGTTTCAGGTAAAGAAACTTTTTTTTCTAAAAATAATATGATTTTTTTCAGGAAATATCAGCGATCTAATTATGATGTTATAAATCTCAATGCTAGTTTATCTTTTACTATAGATATAATAATAGCATTTGCTTTGTTATCAGTTTTAGTTATAGGTTCTATTTCTGTGCTGAACGGTAATATGCTGCTTGGAGAAATGGTTGCTATATACTCTTTGTTTCTAAGTCTAACTCCTTCGGTAGTGGCACTTCCTTTTTCAAGTTTGCATTCTCAAAACATTAAAGTTGCAGCCAATAGAATAAATGAATTACGGTATTTATTTAATGATACTTCTTTGTCAAGTCAAACATCAATAGAATCTTTTAACGAAATTATTTTTAATAATGTTCAATTCTCTTATGCAGGAAATAGAATTTTATTTGACAGACTAAATTTTAAAATAAAGAAAAATGAATTTGTGTGTTTTATAGGTGAAAGTGGAATCGGAAAAACTACACTAATAAATTTAATCTTAGGATTTTACAATCCTACATTTGGTAATATACTAATTAATAATAAAGATTTAACTTCTTTAGATTTGAAGAGTTGGAGGAATTGCATTGGTTTAGTTGAACAAAATGTTCCTATTTTTAATGGCTCGGTGGCTTTTAACATTAGTTTAAACGATTTTGAAGATATAGAATGTATTGTCAATTTCTGTATGGATAATGGATTTCATGATTTAATATGTAATTTCCCTAATCAATATCAGACTCCTCTTGGAGATTATGGGATTGAATTATCAGATGGACAAAAGCAACTTATAGGTATTGCACGGGCTTTGTATAAGAACCCTGAATTATTAATTTTAGATGAACCATCATCTGCTTTGGATTATAAATCTGAACAAATCATCTATAACATAATAAAAAAGAACAAATACAAGATCACTATTGTTTTAATAACACATAAGTTTAACATTACATATTTAGCAGATATTGTTTATATTGTTGAAAATGGAAAAATAAGCAAAAAAGGGAATCACCATGAATTACTATGTTCTGAGAATTTTTATAGTTCATACTATAATTTGCTAATAAAAAACACAAACTATCAAGAATAGATGCCAATTATTACTATCAAGTTTTCAAAGCATTACAAAAGTTTTATTTATAATATTTTGTTCTGTTTCTCAAAATATTATTTACGGATTCGTGATTTCAAGTATATAGTCACAATGATAAAAAGTTAGGAAAGAATATTAACTAAATTTCAAAATATGAATACTTTGTTTTTAACTATTTTTAATCCCCAAAAGGCATTTAATCAGATAAAAGTAGAAACATTATCTATAATGATTTTTATAATCATTATATTATTGGTTTTAACAAATCTGATTTTGATGATTCCTATCCATGAAAAGTCTTTTCTGATAACGCTAACTTCAAAGCCTCTTACTCCCCAACAATCAAATACAATGATTGAATTAAACCATAAGATGCGTTATTTGAATGTAGTAGTAACAGGACTTTTATATGTTATCCTGTTTTTATTCCATGCTTATATATTGCATTTGATCGCTCGTGTTTCAAAAAACAAATTAGCTTATATGAAAGTATTACAGTTATTAGTTTATTGTAATTTGATTATCGTACTGGGTGATTTAATAAATACTGCTCTTCTATATTGGCGTGGAATAGATAACATAGAACATGCATATGATATTATCCTTACAGGTATTACTCATTTTATATCTATAGAACAGGTAGGTACAACAGGATATGTTTTTTTGAATAGTATTAATCTTTTTCAATTGTGGTTTGTGGTTTTATTAAGTATTGGATTTAGAATCTTGACAGATATTAAACCTGTGAAAAGTATAGTTATTAGTATTTTTTTTTGGTTAATAACCATACTAATACCTGTATTGTTTGTGTATTTTTCCCAATCTACTTTAGCAAAAAACGGAGCGATGTAAATTAAATTTAAAATTCTAAATTTCTAAGATAATGAAATTGGCTTTTATGCGTAAAAATGAGATAATTATCACTATCCCTATTTTTACCATTGCATTTATTATGCTTTTACTTTATGAAATATTCAATTTTTACAATTCATCATACCAAGCGAATAGTATTATTTTCTTACGGATTTTTTTTGCTATAATATTTTGTGTATTTGTCATAAATAGATTATTAGCAAAAAGGGAATATAAAACTTATTTTGTTGTTGGAATCAGTTTGTTAGCCGGTATCTTAGCACTTTATAATTTGCCGATTTTCTTTTTTCGATACTACGAAGCTGGTATTTATGGTTTCGACGATTTTTCGCAATTTCGTTTTTTGTATCGTCCATTAGGGTTTCTTTCCAATGATTGGGTGACGATTATGTTGTGTTTTTTGCCATTTCCGGTTATTGGTATTGCTCTGTTTTGGAAAAAGCCATTAATACGATACAGTTTTCTACTAATTATCGGTTTACTCATATTCAATCTATTAATATCTTTTTCTCGTGCTGGTATTTTGGCATTTTTTTTGTTTGTTTTATTGCTAAACTTATTGTTCTATTTTTATGGCATTGTTTCTATAAAAAAGCTATTGCTATTTAATATCATTTTGATGACTGCAATGTTACTTTTTTCTTTGGTATTTGCCAGTAGCATACGTTCTTCCATCAATCAATCTAATAGTCACCAGCGAAGCACGGAAGGAAGGTTGAGTCAATGGAAACAATCTATGACCGTAGTTAGAAAATATCCGATGATAGGTATAGGATCAAAAAATTACGCTTTATTAGGTCGTCAACCACAACAGACAAATCTTGAAAATAGATTTCCCGGACGAGTAAACAATACTTACATTCAATTAGCTATCGAAAAGGGAATAATTGGATTATTGCTTTGGCTGGGCGTTGCTAGTGTTTGTGTTTTTTATCTGTTTCGACAACTTAAAAATGAAACGTGCAGTTTAGAAAAAACTATCAATATCGTCGTTTTGTCGGCGATTTTTGCAATTCTATTCAGGGAAATGTTTTTTTCGTCCCTATTTTATAAAACAGATATTTTATTGATGTTTTTGGTACTATTGACGTTTAATCAAAAGTATAGTTATAAACCGATAAAAGTTCGTAAATCAATAATTTTCGCCTTTATAGTATTGTTTGCATCAGGTACGTTCTATTTTTATTCACTAAATCCGGAATGTGCTTTATCTTATGCAAATAGAGGATTGGAATATGAACGCAACGGTGATTTTGAGAATGCAATTCAGTACTATAAAAAAGCATGTCAATTAAATTCAAATGACGCTTTGTTTTGGCATAACTTGGGCTGGTTATATTATATGACTCGCCAACCTGATTCAGCGCAGTATTATCTTACTCAAGCTGTAGCAACTGATCCTGAGGTGACTATTTATCATGTTAGTAAAGGATTAATTATCGAAGATGAAGATTTAGTAAAGTCATTTGAATCATATAAACAAGCTATCCTGTTATCGCCGGATATCATAGATTCGAAGTTTTTTAAAGAATTAAGGGGGCGTCATTCTTTTGAAGTCGAAAATTTATTGAAAGACGTTTATCATGAATTATTAAGAGTAAACTCTGTTCGTTACAGTTCTGTTATAGATGCCAAGATAGGGAAATTGCAGTTGTCAATTGGCGAAACCGAACTCGCATACGAAATATTAACCCATGTTACTCGAATTCATCCGAATTTAAGTCGCCCATGGTTTTATTTGGGTTTTATAGAACAAAAGAGAGGAAACTATGAGAATATGTTATCATATTATAAAAAGTCTTTATTCTTGTTACCATCCGATCATTTACCTTTATATGCTTTAGCGTCATATTACAGGGAGATTGGAGATGAACAGATAGCAAATTCATATTATAAAACCGCGGAAAGAGTATGGAAAAACAAACGTTCCGTACATTCATTACGAAGTAAAGGGATATACTTTATGGATACTGAAAGAGATAATATTGTTCCTGACAGATTTTTGGATTATATTACTCCTAATTTTGAAACCTTTTATTAACCGAGCATGATTTTTCCAAAATCACCAAAAACAATGATAAATGAACTACCCCGCCGCAAGTAACTGGGTATCATGATGAAATATTTTTATTTTCTCGCCGCAAGCAGCAGGGGATTAACCCTTATAGATTAAAATCATGCAAACTACATATAACCTTAAAAATTACACTATTATCATATGAAAGTTGCCTTACTCATAGAAGATTCTATAAAATCAATCCTGCAAAATAAATTGCGAAGTTTTTTTGCAGGGTTTGGAATTGCATGGGGTGTCCTTTTATTGATGATTCTTTTAGGGATAGGTCAAGGGTTTCGAAGCGGAATTAATTCAATATTTGATGTTTTCGCACAAAAGACTTTATTTCTTATAAGTGGAAGAACGTCTGAAACAATAGAAAGAGGTGTTGAAGGACGAAACATCCTATTTGATGAATCATTTATGAAAACCCTGTCTTCAAGATTTGATAAGCATATCATTGCAATTTCTCCGGTGATTAATTATCTTGACCCTGTAATCAGATACGAAGGAAAAATAGGGACATTTCTTATACGAGGTATTTCAAATGAATACTTTTCAATAAAAAAAATCAAAACCAAAGAAGGTCGTTTGTTAACCCCTTTGGATGACTTGAATCATCAAAAGCACATTGTTATTGGAAAACAAATCGCTAAACACTTCTTTGAGGATAATAATCCTATCGGGCAATATTTGAATATCAATGACCTGTTTTTTAGAATTGTAGGTGTACTTGAAAGCGGGTCAATCATATCACAGGAAGACGAAAGTCTGATACTTTGTCCATATACCACTTATATCAGTTATTTTAACAGAGATCTAGAGTTTAACAGAATTAACTTACTTTTTAATGAGTCAACCAATATGATTCAAATGGAAAAAGATATAAGGCTATATGTATCAAGGACATTTCATTTTTCCGAAAATGACCATAGCGCACTATATACTTTCAATCAAGAAAATCAGGTGAATGCATTCAATCAGTTATTTTCAACTATTGATACATTTTTATGGATTGTAGGTTTGTGTTTGCTGTTAAGCGGAATGGTAGGAATTGGCAATATCATGCTTGTAGTAGTAAAAGAACGAACCAGAGAGATTGGTGTCAAGAAAGCAATCGGAGCAAAAAAGAGAGTTATTTTATTTTCATTTTTGTGCGAATCTATAGTTATTACCATTATTGCTGGTATTATTGGATTGTTTATTGGATACGGTATTATTATAGTCATCAATTATATTTTGTCGGAATTTACGAGTGATGCTGTAATTTCTCATTTGTCCATCAATATTTGGATTATTATTACCTGTTTATTTTTGTTGATTTTGTCTGGTATTTTAGCTGGTTTGTATCCTGCACAAAAAGCAGCTGAAATAACTCCTATAGATGCTATGAGATATGAGTAAAAAGTCGAATGTTCTTATAGCCATTGTTGCTATCCTTATTGTTGTAGGATTGATTGTTTGGATGGAAAAATACTATGAGCCGCAAGGTATTTTGAAAACCACTAATCCTTATATTTCCAATATTGAAAATACACTTTTGATTTCAGGAAATGTTTATCCAAGCATAGAGATTGATGTAAAATCATCAATATCCGGAATATTGGAAAAATTACATGTCGAGATTGGGAAGGAAGTCTATGCCGGAGATGACATAGCGACGGTTAAGCTTGTGCCAAGTCCGATACAAATAGAAAATGTCGAAAGTAACTTAAAGGAGGCACTCATTGAATATGAAAATGTCCAAAAAGAGTACAACAGAAATTTGCAATTATTTGAAAACAGAGTAATAGCTCTCGCTGACTTTGAAAGAGTGCAACGGCAATATGATTTAGCTAAACAACAATATCAATCTGCACTAAATCAAATTAGTATTTTGGTGGATGGCTATACAAACGCAACAGGTATTTCCAATATTATTAAAGCGCCTATAAACGGAACAGTTATAGAATTACCATTAGAAGAAGGGGCATCGGTAATAGAAAGAAATAATTTTAATGTGGGGACATCCTTGGCTGTCATAGCGCAAATGGATTATTTTCTGTTTAAAGGTAAAGTAAACGAGATGGATTTGGTCAAACTACATACGGACATGTCTATAACAATTACGCTTAATGCTGTAACTGATAAAAAAATACAGGCCACAATTGAAAAAATATATCCTAAAGGAATTATGGAACATGGCATGATGAAATATTTAATAGAAGCTAAATTTAGAGTTCAAAACGATTTTGTCAGTATTCGTCCGGGATATACCGCAACTGCTGAATTGATATTGGAAAGCAGAAATAATGCTTTATGTTTGGATGAAAAAAACATTATTTTCCAAAATGACTCTGCATTTGTTGATTTAATTGATGGTAAGACAAGCATAAGACAATATATTGAAACCGGCATTTCTGATGGAATTAAAATAGAAATATTGGATGGATTATCAATTTCGGATAAAGTGAAAATTATTGAATAAAATGAAATTAATTGTTTTATTATTTTGTTTTGTAAGCATTGTATTCCGAGTTTCAGCACAGGAAGTATGGACATTGGAGCAATGTATCTACCATGCTTACGAAAATAATATCCTTTTAAAACAGCAGCGATTGGAAGTTGACCAAGCTGAAAATGATTTACTGCAATCGAAATTAAATTTATTGCCAGGTTTTAGCGCATCGGGTAATTTCAACTCATCAAAAGGAAAAGTACTTGACCAAAACACATTTACTGTTGTTGAAGGCAAAACAGTCAATTCTCTTTCGGGGAGTATCAGTAGCGGCATTACTTTGTTCAAGGGATTGCAACAAAGAAATATTATTGACCGCAATCTGTATTCATTGTTGGCGAGCATACAGAATGTCGAAAAACTTAAAAATGACCTTTCTATCAATATTACACTATATTATTTACAAATCATTCATGCGCAGGAACAACTGATTGTAGCTGAAAATCAGCTGAAATTAACGCATCTACAAATTGAGCGAACATCGATATTGGTAGAGATCGGCAGCGTGCCAGAAAGCAATTTGTTAGAGTTACAATCACAAGCAGCCCACGAAGAGTTGCAAATAGTAACTGCTCGCAGTACACTAGAGTTTGCACGATTGAATCTGGCACAATTACTTGATATAAAAACACGAGCCAGCTTTCAAATCGTAGTTCCCGATTTTTCGAATATTGAAATGTACGAAGCCATTACTTTTGTGGATGATGTATTTATTACTTTAGAAGCCACTTTGCCCCAAATAAAAGCAGCAGAATATAACCTTAAAAGCGCAGAAAAACAACTTTCTATTGCTAAGGGCTATAGAAGTCCTACGTTATCGCTTTCAGGAGGATACAACACCCGTTATTCAAGCTCTGCAAAAATGTACAGTCCTATTACATTTGAAGAATTGAATTATTCGTTGAGAAATCAGTTGAAAGATGGCATCAACTCGTATGTAGGCATTGGATTGAGTATTCCTGTTTTCAACGGATGGCAGGTACAAACCAATGTAAAAAATGCTAACTTGAATCTTCAAAACTACCAATACCAGTTGCAACTTACCAAAAATAATCTGTATAAGGAAATACAACAGGCACATACAGACGTAGAAGAATCATTGAAAAAATATATTGCTTCAACAAAGGCAATGGCATCAATGGAAGAGACTTTCCGTTACACAGAACAACGGTATGAAGTGGGATTAATAAATTTTGTGGATTACAGTACAGCCAAGATGCGACTCACTATTGCGCAGTCAGACTTACTACAAACCAAGTTTGAATACATATTTAAAACCAAGGTGCTTGATTTTTATAAAGGACAACCGATAACATTGTAATGGGTATATTTTGATCATCGGTTTTTGCTAATTTGAGTGGAAAAATTTTAAATAGGTTCAAGATAATTTAAGCGGTTTATTTTTTATAAATTTTAGTAAGCAAAAGTACATATTTTTATTTCTCATATTATATCAAATTCACATTCTTTTAAGTGTAAATAAAACTTATGTTTATGTATTCCTCTGAACTTGCTTAATCTGACTTTACACAATCTCCAAGAGTTTTCAATTCCATTTATATGGCTGTGTTCTTTTACAAACTCATTTTCACCGTGTTTTACTCTGTAATATTTCTTGTAACCATAGTCAGCAAGTCCGTCATAAGTTCTAAAACCATTTGTATAAATAATTGCTTGTTCGTTGGCTTTTCCTTTTATTACAGGCATTATTTCGCTTAAAGAACAGTTTTTTACAATTTTTGTATATACTTTATCGCCTCGTTTTAACATACCAAAAACAGGTATTTTCCCTCGCGCGCCTCGCCCACGACGAGCCCCAAAATAACTTTAATCAAGTTCTATTTCGCCCTTTGCAAAAGGACTTTCCTGTTCACAATATTCAACGATACGATCTCTTATTTTATCAAAAATCTTATTGATTTCTGCCGTTTGTTTTGCCTCAATATTGAGGCAAAACAAACGTAAAATCTCTCTAAATTTCTTCTCAGAAATTCGGGAACGAAGTATATACTTGTTTATCATTGTCCAATAATAACTTACAAAGACATCAAATATCTTAAATTATCTTGAACCTAAATAAAATGAATTTAATAACTACAAAATTACTATAATTGAAAAAAGCATTTATAATTATAACCATTTTTTTATCGTGCATTCAAATAAATGCACAGGTTTATTTTACCGGCATGGTATATGACAAAGCTACAAACCTTCCTATTCCCGATGTGTATGTATCCTTTAACGGCACAACAGCCTACACTATTACCGACAATTCATGGAAAGACGAATTTTGGAGGTAAAGGATACTTCGTATTTCAAGGTTGACAAGTTTGATAATATTTGGAATATAAAGTTATCTGATGTTAGTATATTTAGTCTCAACAGACGACACATATCAGTAGATCAGAGTTTGTATTTCGCGGTAGAAGATTCTCTTTCGCTAAAAAAGATTTGTTTCGTACCCGACTTAGGTTCAACAATCAACGTGAGGCATCGTAATAGATCTTAAACTATTCAATTTAATATAGATACATTACTTGTTGACCGGTATGGGAATATAGATCAACCTTATAAAGTGATATTTACAGGAGCAATGGGAGAAGCCCGTGCCGGAGATATGTTACCAATGGATTATGAACCCTAATCAATTAAGAAAGAATTATTGGAAAATCAAAAGAGACATCCTTCTATTTCAATTATTAGCTATCCAAACGAAGTACATTGGTTCAGAGGAAACATGAATAAGCAACATGTTATAAATGAAATTATTAGATACTTATGTTTGTATCCATATAAAAAATAAAAATAATCTTAAAAAATGATAATAATTCCATAAATATATTTTATTTTTGGAAAATAATAAATTGAATGAATGTAGTAAATAATAAAACCTTTGCTCCATGATAAATAATAAGAGGTATGTTTTTATCATATTATCTGTTCTATTTTTTTTTCTTTGCTTCGCTTGCGAAAGCAAAAAAAAGAGGAAAGAAATAGTTAAGGTACTAAATGAGTGGACTGGTAAGGAGGTTCTTATCCCGGACAATGTTACTTTTAAAAGTTTTGCCAAAGACACTGTTTACAATTCTGTTTTTGAAAAAGAATATAAGATTCTTTTGTATATAGACACCATAGGTTGCATTAGTTGTAATACGAAACTGCATTTATGGAAAAACATTATTGAGGAATTTAACGTTACGGCTCCTGACAAAGTAGGCTTTATATTTGTTTTTGAATTTAAGAAACTATCGGACGCTATTTTCTTATTGCGAGACGAGGATTTTAATTATCCCGTAATTATTGATTTTGAAAGAAAGTTTAACAAATTGAATAATTTTCCTGTTCAAAGGGAGTTTCATTGTTTTTTACTTGACAAAAATAATAAAGTAGTTTTAGTGGGAAATCCTTCAGAAAACACAGAGATTTTGAATTTGTACAGACAACAGATTTTTAAGTGAATTTGAAGAATAAACATATTGTTTAACCAGGGCAAAAAGCGGTTTGGGATGAGTCTTTATACGCTGATTGACCATTAATTAAAAAAAAGGAGGAAAAATGAATTTAAAAACCTGCAAGGTTTCAGGTGTTGAAATGATAAATACACCACATGAAAAAGCTCCTAATCCGGCTTATGTTGGATTTCTCTCACAAGTAAACATTAGCGTTTACAGATATTTAATACTTTGTATTTAAAGACTAACTAAGTCATGAAAATTATTTTGTATAATTACTTAAAATTACAATTATGAAAAAAAAGATTTTTTTTGTATTCGCAGTTGCCGCTTTTGCAGGAGCATTGGCGTTTAACAGCATAGTTAATTCTAATAAAACTACAGTATCAACTACAACTCTCGCTAACATTGAAGCGTTGACCAGAGACGAAACAGGACCTAACACATGGTGTCTTCAATTAGGTGGTGGGTGTGTTGACCCTATGTGGGGTGTATTTTGGCCAAATACCAGCCATTTTCCAGGTATGTGGTAGAAAACGGATGAGACTGTTCAATAGTTTTTGAGCGGTCTCATTTTTTCATTTAAATAGTTATTTTATCAAAAAATTATATTTAAAGTTATGAAAAAATTATTATATATATATTTTTTCTGCTCTTTATATTTGAGTTGCACCCGTAATTCTGAAACAGAAAAGTATCAAAACAAGCGAGATAATATTATTGATGTACGTGAAAAAGTTAAAGAAATAGAAACAGGTGATGTTCTAATTGGATCAATTGCCACTGTAAATTTATTTAGAGATTATTTAATTATACTCGATTTTAAATCATTGGATAAATTAATACGAATATTCGATAAAAATAGCTTTAACTATATTACCAGCGTGGGGCGTAAAGGTCAAGGTCCTGGGGAAATTATTAATATGGGACATTTAGCTGTTAATGAAGCTGATGGTAAATTTTATGTAACCGATCATAGTAAACTGAATATTTTTAGTTTTGACATAGACAGCGTTCTTGCAGATACTGCATATATGCCAAGTATAAAATTAAAACTTAATAAAAATATATTTCCCGACAGATATCTTTATATCAATGACACACTATGTATTGGGCGAAGGATAGAAATTATAGATAAAGATTTTAAACAGTCTGTGGCAAAATGGAATATTCAAACAGGAGAAATAACGCCAATGAAATATACGCATCCCAATATTAAAAATAAACGTTCTTTGGTTACTGCATCTGAAAAACATGGGAAATATGTAGAAGTTTATGAATTATATGATCTTATAACTATCTGTAACCTTGAAGGAGATTTAGAATACAACATATACGGTCCAAGTTGGGACAAAAGAAGAGTAAGAACAAAACATTATTATGGCCCTGTTAGATTTTGTAACGATAAGATAGTAGCAGCCTATTCAGGAGGTAATTATAGAACAGATGAGTATTATCCGACAAAACTTATTATTTTTGATCTTAATGGTGACTACCTTAAAACTTTGGATGTGGAATATAAAATAAATGATTTTTGCTTTGATAAAGAAAATAGCAGAATTATTATGAGTTTGAACGATGTAATACAGTTTGCATATTTAGACCTTGATGGGTTGATATAATTAAAAAACTTTTCAATTATGAAAAAAAACACAGCTTTATTTGTTTTACTGTTGTTTGCAGTTTCTCAAGGTGCTTTTGCGCAAAGAACAATAATTGGAAAAGTTACCAACTCCGAAGACGGGCTTGGTATGCCCGGGGTTTCTGTTGTAGTTAAAGGAACCACTACGGGAATGGCAACTGATGCTGTCGGTAACTTTTCTTTAATTGTGCCGAATAATAGTGCTATTATTGTAGTGTCGTTCATGGGTTTCAAGTCAGTTGAAATACTTGTTGGAACTCAAACATGGTTTGATATTACGCTTATGCCCGATGCTCAGGTTTTGAGCGACGTAATTGTAGAGGCTCGTAGAATTCCACCACCGGAAAAAGTTGAAATAGGTCTTGGTATTCAGCGCGACCCAAAAACGCTGACTACCTCAATACAATCAATTTCAGGCGACGAGTTAAGAAGAGCAGGAGATAGCAACTTTTTGAGTGCGCTTAATGGTAAAATAGCAGGTGTTACAATTAAGAAAGCGAATTCTGGCCTCGGAGGTTCGACATTAATATTTGCTATCAGGGGCGAGAAGTCATTTTCCCTACCTAGTAATGCTTTGATTGTATTAGACGGAGTACCAATGACTAATAATAGGGTTGGTGACCCAAGGTTTGATACGGGGGATGGTCTTTCACAACTTAACCCTGACGATGTCGAAAATGTTACTGTTCTTAAATCAGCCAATGCGGCTATTCTTTACGGTAGCGCAGGAGCTAATGGCGCTATTCTGATTACCACAAAAAAAGTAAATACAGTTTCACAAAATGCTTATACGCAACAAGGCGCTTCCGGGCAAAGAACGATAATGGGAAAAGTTATCGGCGGCGAAGAAGGAAATGGCATATCGGGAGTTACTGTTGTAGTAAAAGGAACATCAACAATAGCGTTAACTGACAGAGATGGTAATTTTGCCTTAAAAGTTCCGAATGACGCAACTCTTATAGTGTTTTGTATGGGTTTCAGAACAGTTGAAACGCCAATAGAAAATAAAACATGGTATGAAATTACACTTCAGCCGGAAATAAATTATGATTAATAAAACTTTCAAAGCGGTTATTATATCTTTTTTAAAATATTCTTTTATCGTCTTATTTATTGGTTTTATTATTTATGAAATAATTTTTGTTTGTAGAGTCTATTTTTTTGTATCATGTGTAATTCCATCCGAATCAATGCAGCCTACATTGTTAAGAAATGATTATGTATATGTTACACAAAGAATACCTGGTCGTAGAATTTTAGAATACGACCCTAACAATTCTCAAAAAATCATTGCATCCCGTAAAAAAGGCAAGAGAGAAATACAGCGTAATGACGTTTTGTTATTTAATTCGCCACACGGCGAATATTGGGATACGCTTTTCATTGATAATTTGGTGCATTATATAAAACGCTGTATAGCTCTTCCTGGCGACACATTTTACATAGATAACGGAATTTATAAAATAAAAAATAAGAAAGATATTTTGGGGTATTATCCCTATCAATCGCAATTATCATCTATGTCCGATTCTCAATTTACTGAAGTAATTTATAATTGCTTTCCGCACGACAGTGCATTTAATTGGAATATTAAAAAATTTGGTCCCCTGTACATTCCAAAACAAGGCGACAAAATAGCTGTTGGCAGCAAGAGCATAAAGCTGTATAAGAATCTTATTGAATATGAAACGAGTAAAAACATTTCGATTCATAATGATTCTATACTATTAGACAATTCGATTATATCTGATTACATATTCACGAAAAATTATTATTTTATGGTTGGCGATTACCTGTTCGATTCGGCCGATTCGCGCTATTGGGGGCTTTTGCCGGAAGATCATATCATAGGTAAAGTCTCTTTTATATGGAAATCAAAAGACAAATTAACAGGAAAATATAGATTTGAGAGATTTTTTAAAAAAATAATTTAATAAAATGAAAATTTTCTTTTTTACGTTTTTTTTTGCAGCATGTTTATCATGCTCTGGGCCGGCAAGAAATAATTTCGGCCATAATACAAATAGCTTCGCAGACACCGCTAAAGCTGTAATAACATTTAATGAATATGAACATAATTTCGGAAAAGTTGAAGAAGGAAAAAAAGTAAGATGTACTTTTACTTTTGAAAACAAAGGCTCCGGTAGTCTTGTGATACAGTCTGCAACAACCACATGCGGTTGCACTGTTCCAAAATATGATCGAAGACCAATTGCACCGGGAAAAAGAGGAAAAATTGAGGTTGAGTTCGACACATCGGACAGAAGCGGTATGCAAGCCAAGACAATAACTATACAATCGAACGCGACTGTTTCAGTGGTTATTCTCAGAATTACGGCAGAAGTAACAAATGCAATTTAAAAAATACATGCAAATATCTGAAAGATATAAACGTGCTTTATATTTACTCTTTACAATACCTTTTGTAATAGTCTTATTAACTGTGTTTATTGTTAATAATAATTTAGGGAAAGGTATTGATATTGGAAAATTTTACTGGTTTTATGGTTCAATGTTTTTCATAGCTATTATTACGCCCGTAAAATATTTTATCTACCGAAACAGGATTCAAATTACGATTATTGATTGTATTGTCTTTATACTGACCGTATCTACATTATTATCAGCAATAATTTTTAATTGTAATCTGCATACAACAAAAATTGTTACTTTTATTATGCTCGTTACATTTTACTTTTTTTTAAGAGTTATTTTCAGTCAGAGTATAAATAGTAAACAAATTGTTCTGTTAACACTGATTATTACCGCATTGGCTGAAGCAGTTTTGGGATTGATGCAAATTTACGGATTTGCGCGATCAAATCATATTTTATTCAGAACAACCGGCACATTTTCCAACCCAGGTCCTTATGCAGGGTATTTGGCAATTGTATTTCCATTAGCTTTACATTGGTCGTTAGATTTTATGAAAAAGTTTGAAAAAGTAAAAATTATTGATTTTTCTAAAAATAAATTGCTTAGTAAGATTACATGGGATTATTTATACTCATTAATCATCGGTATTATGTCAATACTTGCCGTTATATCTATTTTTTTAGTTCTACCGGCAAGCATGAGCAGAGCTTCATGGCTTGCTCTTTTTTTTGGAAGTGGTGCAGTAATAGTTTTTTATTACTTCAAAAAAACTAAAATTTGGATAATTTGTGCATTTATCGGCGTATTGGGTTTGGGTTTTTCCAATATTTATCATCTTAAAAAAGATTCTGCCGATGGCCGCCTATTAATGTGGAAAATATCTTTGCAAGCTGCTAAACAAAATCCTTTAGGTGTGGGTTTAGGACATTTTCCTGAAGCTTACGGCAAAGCGCAAGTAGAATATTTTTCATCAGGTAAAGCCTCTGGGCAAGAAGAATATGTTGCCGGAACCCCTGAATACGCATTCAATGAATATTTACAAATAAGTGTTGAATCAGGCGTTATATCGCTTATTTTATATATAGCCCTAATAATTATTGCTATGTTGAATGCCTTGAAAAACTGTCAATACGGAATACTTGGCGTTTTTATTTCATTATCGGTATTTGCCTTGTTCTCTTATCCATTTAGTATGGCGCCTCACTTAATTCTACTTATGTCTCTTTTAGCGGCAACAGCGACAAATACAAATAATAATTCAAAAGAAAGTTTACTTGGTTTTATATTGAAAGCAATAGTTATATTGTCATTAACGATAATAACCGTATTTTGTTTAATAAATCGCTACCAAGTATATAAATCCTATAAGGACTGGAACAAAAATTTTATATATGGTATATATCAAGAGACTCCCGAAAAGTATGAACGCCTCTATTTTTCACTGAAAGATGATATTAATTTTTTGTTTGAATACTCACAATGTCTTGTAATAAATAAGGAATACGAACAAAGTAACATCGTATTACAAAAAGCTTTACAAATTAGTTGCGATCCGATGATTTACAATGTTATGGGAAGGAATTATCAGGCGTTAAAACAATACGATAAGGCAGAGCAAAATTTCATTATATCTTCCCTATTAGTCCCCAATCTTTTATATCCTCACTATCTCCTGACAAAGATGTATGATGAGATGGGAGATAAAGTAAAAGCAGTTGAAGCAGCTAATATTGTATTAACAAAAGAACCTAAAATTCATTCTTTCGCCATTGACGAAATGAGACATGAGGCGAGAAAAATAATAACTGCAAATATGTAATACCTTAAAAACAATAATCATGAAAAAGAATAAAAATGTAAGAACTTCTGTATCTCTTTTAGTCGGATACATATTATTAATCTCGCTTACCAACTGCACAAGCGAAAACACTAAGAACTTAGGACAAGAAAATGCCATTTGGACAGAAACCGTTTTTTTTAGAGGGTATTATCCGAGTAATCCCAACATCAGATTAACCAACGACCTCATAATAAGGCATGCAGAAACTCTTAAAAGAAATAATATTAAATATACTTACCTTTTTGCAGGTCCCTTTGATAAAGAAGGGTTTCTGCCGGACTTTGCATTTTCGGAAACAGCAATAAACACTGTAAAGTTTTTACAGCAGTATTATCCCGAAATTGTAATTTTGCCATGGGTAGGCGGTAAACATCATAAAACAGTTTTTCTTGACGATTCTTTATGGGTAGAGAATGTGCTTAACGATAGTAAACGATTAATCAATACATTATCGGTGCCAGGACTTCATTTTGATTTTGAATTTATTCTGGCAGGAGAACCTTATTTGGATAGAACTGAAATTCCGAACGGGCCTGGAGATGTTGACACATACGGGAAAAATGTCAATGAATTCCATAGAAGATTCAGAGAATTAATGCCCGAGGCTTTTGTGTCATCTGTTGTAGTAGCCACCTCGCCGGGGACAAAACCATGGAAGCGAAAAACAACTATGGATGAACTAATGGTTTTAACAAATTATGTCGATCAACTTTCATTTCTATATTATGATACTTTTATTAGTGATCAATCTAAATTTGAAGAAAACTGCGTTTTTCTGCTAAAAGATATACAAAAATTAAAAGATAATGCTCCAGATGTACAATATCTTGTCAGTGTGGGGACTTTCATTAATGCCTTAGAACTTCAAAAATACAGGAATATGAATATTGAAAATATTCCAAACTCATTACAAACCCTAAGAAGAAGTATTCAAAAGGTTTCTCCCGACAAACAGATTGTCAGTGGAATATCTATTTTCTGCAACTGGGAAACCGATGAAAATGAATGGAAACAGATATATAACAACTGGACAAAGTTTAAAACCAAATGACAAAAGTTTTTAAATTTATATTTTTAATATTAACGCCTTTAATAGTTATCATATTTTGTTTTTGGCTTACAGCTACCCGAAAGAAAAATGGTTTCGTTGAAAACAATATTAAATATGATTCTTTTATCCCTGTTATTGAAATACCTGTTGAAATCAGCGATAAATATTTAATATTGGATAATGGTCAAATAGTTTTTTCGGTTAATGATTCAAACGGCTTTTATTTGAAAACTTATTTTAATGGTGCCATTGATGAATTAATGACTAGCAAAAAAAACCTTTTCAATCCTATATTAATATCAAGAGAAATTTCCGCTATTCAGGATTTAGACGGTAATGAAGAATTTAATCTTACAAGCGATAAATTACATAAATACATAGGAACAAATACAATAAGGTATATTTATACTTTTCAACATGGCTATTTAGTAGTAATACAGCTTACTAATGATCAGAATCTTTACTTAATTGATCTCAAAAATGAAACTAAAAAAAGAATAATTACTGTTAACCAAAAACTCAATAGTGTATTATTTTATGAACCCCAAAATTCATTAATTATCAGTTATGACGATAAATTTATACTCTTTGACATATTAACCAACTCAATAGTAAATATTGCAGATAATCTTGAAGGGGAAAAATTGAATCCATACTTTTATAACGATTACGCATATTTTGCCAATAACAGTTTGTCAGAATACTACCAGATATTTAGAATCAATTTAAACGACTCAAAACAGTTTGATGCCAAACCTGTTTTTTCGCAGGAACACGATTTACGTTTACCCAAAGCTAAAGATAACTTTTTGTATTTCATAGAAATAATAAACAGCGAATATATACTCAAACGATTAAATCTTCAGACTCTTGAAATTGAAAACATTACCGAAAAAGGAGTTGTTTACAATTATGATTTTCTAAATGACGGACAGTTAGTAATGGTATATTCAGACCTTACAACTCCAAAAAGCCTAATAATCTATAATGAAAATAATCATTCTTTTGTAAACATAACCAGCTCAAAGGTTAATTACAACATAACATCAACATTTATTAAAAGCCCAAACAATAACTCTTCTGCCTACATTTTACAGCGAGCTAATTCAGACATCAGAGGAGTTATTCTTTTTATCCGTCCCGGAATAAATTCCGATTTTTCGCCTCGCTGGGATGATATTTTGATGAATTTAGCCAATAATGGCTACATAATTTTAGCACCCAATTATCCAATGTCAACAGGTTATGGCAAGAGTTTTAAAAATTCTTCGTTTCGGGATGCTATAAGAGATATAAATGAGTGGAAAAAATATTTGCAGAAACAATACAAGGACATTCCTTTATATTGTCTTTCAATGAGTTCAGGAAATATTTTTATGGCAGAACTGTTGGCTCGAAATAACAGAGGAATAAAAGCGGCTGTTTCGCTTTTCGGGATTCCTGTTGAGCCAAACAGAAAAACTTTTTCTGTTCCAACACTATATATTTTAGGTGAAAATGACCCCATAATAAATTTTCATAATAGATATTCTATGTTACTTGAAAATCAAAAAAAACATTTTTCTATTTCAATTATCAGTTATTCTGACGAAGGACACTGGTTTCGGGAAAAGGAAAATAAGCAAAATGCTATAAGTGAAATTATTAAATATCTTTGTGAATATTAACAATAATAAAATCACATTTTTTTTAAAAACCTTACGTTATTTAAATAACTATGTTTATATTTGCATTATCAACCGTTTTAATTTTTTTAAAAAATGAGAAAAAAGATTATTTTTATGTTTGCTATTGTTGCTTTTGCTGGAGCATTGGCTTTTAACAGTGTAACAAATTCTGTTAATAGAGATTTATCGGCAATAAATCTTGTCAACATTGAAGCGTTGACACAAGGAGAAATTTGGATTGGCACACCTTGTACTTATGACCCTGACTGGGACTGTCGTTGGGATTGGCCTGATGGCACTTATGATTATGTGGAATTTGTAAGGCCCATATAGCTAAACAAGATAAATAATGGTTGAAAATTTTCAACCATTATTTGTTTATTTTTATTATTTTAAAAAATATTGAAAATTGAGAAAAATATTCGTTATAGTATTGTTGTCTGCCTTTTGGGCATGTAACAACAAAAAATATGATTCTATTGTTGATTCTTTTAAATCAAAACAATTGCTTTCTCATAAAGTTTTTGACGTTGAAAATAGCGAAAACGAATTACTTAATCCTTCTTCCATAGCAATATCAGGTAATACCATGACTACATTGAACATAAGAACACCTGATGTTTTTACCACAATTGACATAGCATCAGGAAAAATTATAAAGCATTGGGGAACTATAGGACAAGGTCCTAATGAATTTATCACAGCAGGAGATATTTTCAATAACTACTTAGAAACAGGAATAAACATTTGGGACAGAGGTGCAAATAAATTATATTTTAGTTCTAATAGCGACTTAGAGAGTAGTTCCATCAATTTTCAAGAAATACATACGGGATTAAACTTTGGAGATAGAGTTCGCTCTTATTCGGCAGTTCAATTAGATTCTTCCCTGTTTTTTGCTTTAGAAGGCAATAACAACAAGCGATTTACCTTAGTAGATAAAAACAATACAAGAAAAGAAATTGGAGATTTTCCGCCTGAGGATGAAAATATTCATTTATCGGTTTTTCAAAGAAACTTGGCTTATAACGGCAGAATTAGGTATAACAATTCACAAAAAAAACTTGTTTATGTGTCAATTGCCAGCGAAATGTTTGAGGTGTATAATTTTGATGGCGCTAATGTGAAATTAGCAATGGGAAACTATTCCACAATACCCAAATATAGAGAAAATGTTCTTCAGGGTGGCGCCAGTAGGATAGTAAATGAATTTGTAACAAATGGAAAGGGACGAAATATTTCTGTAACGGCATCAGATGAAAACATTTTTATTCTGTATCAAGACTATAGAAAAACAGAAACTGAAGAAGATAGACAACTTAAAAATTTAGCCAATATGGTATTGGTTTTTGACTGGAATGTAAAACCGGTAAAAATATATGAGTTAGACAGTTTTGTTAAAACAATTACTTACGATAAGGAAAGAAACAGACTTTGGGCTATTCATGATAATCCTAACCCTCAAATTATTTATTTTAATTTGTAGCATAAAAAGCCAAAATCATAGTAATAACTAATTTAAAACAAATTATTAACATTTAAAACATAATTGCAATGAAAAAGATTTTTATTGTTTTTTGTATGTTGATCTTATCTTGTGTCGCTTTTGGACAGCAGGCAATGCAAAAAACCAGGTCTGAAAACAACAACGATGTGCCCTTATTTGATGGTGCCCCCCCAAGAGGAGAACCCTTAATAAAATATATACTATCACAATTCCGTTATCCGGAGGGAGACACCATTGTTGGTTCCTTCGTGGTGGTGATAAAGTTTGCTATTGATGTTGATGGCTCTGTAGTTGATACAGAAATAATGAAAAACTTACATCCATCACACCAATCACACCCATTTTTAGATAACGAAGTGTTAAGAGTATTTAATTCAATGCCCAAATGGACACCTGCTTTTAATCAAGGAAAACCGGTGAAAACACAAGTTATGTATCCTGTTTATTATAGGTACCCTCAATAACCTTCATGGTAAGGGGCAATCACGATATCATGTTAAAATCACTTATATCAACTAAAAATACGATATTGTTATAACTCAATTTATTAAACAATTTTATTTTTAAATGAACTCTCAGGTCTAATAGTTATTGAAAAGGCAGATCATTTTTTTAAAACTTTATTAATTAATAAAAAAACAGAATTATGAAAAAAAAGATTCTTTTTATGTTCGGAGTTGCTGCTTTTGCAGGCGCATTGGCTTTTAACAGCTTAACAAATTCTAAACAAGCTACAGTATCAACTGTAACTCTCTCTAATATTGAAGCATTGACAAGAAAAGAAGATCCTCAAAAACCATGTATAGAAAGTGGATCTGGATGTTTTGATAGTGGATGGAATCCATACTTCAAAGAAAGTCAATGGTAATGCCTGTGCATATTAAAATGACAGGAATGAATGCGTATTTATGGTATATTTCATTATATATGAAAACCATGAATAGAGTACAGTTTATGAATATTGCGCCAAAATGGCGCAATATTTTATTATTTAAACATTTTTATGGTAATTTTTTATCTTTTCAAGAACGTTTAACCACATGAAAAAATCAAAAAAATTATATAAAATGACAAATTATTTATAGATATGTATTACTTTTGGAAGATGCAATATATTGCGTAAATGTGATGTTGGTACTAAATTAAACAATAGAATCTTAATTATATGACGAATAGACGTGTTTTTATCATATTATCTGTTCTATTTTTTTTTCTTTGCTTCGCTTGCGAAAGCAAAAAAAAGAGGAAAGAAATAGTTAAGGTACTAAATGAGTGGACTGGTAAGGAGG